>OMJG01000228.1_pt1 | contig 43845 bp, 40 predicted proteins | sample 1646431 | NCBI WGS metagenome assembly OMJG01 (sample SAMN03771674, study PRJEB25209) | food metagenome | isolation source: Cotija cheese | place: Mexico:Jalisco,Michoacan | collected 2011-12-12
GTCAAGATTCATTGAATAGCCCGGCCCCACAGTTAACTTGTGGGGCCGGGCTATCTAACTCACAGTGCCGTTCGTCGTGTGGCAGAGCATGAAGCGTGGCCGTGCTTTGAAGCTCGGGCCGTCAGTTGAAATAGCGATACACGGACGGAGGTCGACGAGAGGTTATTCTCCAGCGTCCCTGAGGTTTTGTGCAATCAGATCCTCGCGGTCTGGATCGCCCATGCCGAGAGTGACGTATCCGGATCCGCTGAACGTCTCCGAGTTCCTCTCATCCTCGCCGGCTTTTGCCGAACTCATTCTTGTGACCGTAGGTTTATTCGGCTCAGACGGCCACACCTGCACAAGGACATGATCGTTTGGAGTGCCGTCGGGTTCGATCAGTTCGTCGCTACCCGACTTATCTCGACCTCGCACATGAATTCGCACTCGGTAGTCTCGACCGCTTTCAAGCATGTCCGCGTCAGTGCCTGGCTCGTCGGCTTCGCCACCGTCGCTGAAGATGCCGATCAGTATCAAAGGTGCTGCTTCGGCGGCTCGCACGCTCAATTCGACAACATCTTCCCACTCCTGGGCCGGGCCATCTGGGACGCTACCGAGAACTTCGAACGCTGCGTCAACTGGCCCGTACATCGCGCCAGTGTGCAGGGCAATTCCACCTTCGTCGTCAATCGATACCGTTCCTCCGAGAACTGTGTCGGACGTGTCCGTCGCTACAAGAGGAAGCAGATCGAGTCTCCAGTTTTCAGTTTGGGCTACCTGCTTGTACATGTCAGTCATCTGCCTCTTAAAGAATCTGGACGAAGAATGAATCGCCTGTCAGGACGCGGCTCTCTTTAAAGAACTTGCTGAGCTCAGAACCTGCCGCGGAATTTTCCTTCTGGGGAATCATACATGCGCTGTATCCTTTTCCACCCTTAGCACCGACCGGATACGCTTTGTCGGAGATCTTGCATTGGCTGAACGTGCGCCCTGTACCACCGCCGTAATAGGCGCCTTGCTGGGTCGAGGCGAACGGGTATTCATCGCATGAGTAGCCGGACGGTCGCTTGAGCCGTGACGGGCAAGCCTTTGAGCGGTTCTTGGCCGACGACTGTCCCGGCTTCAGCCTCTTGAGCGCCGTTGATTTTCCGGGGAGTCCGCTCTTCTGTGCATCGGTGACGTGCTTGGCGAAGTTGGGGTGAGAAGCCCGGTCATATCCGATTGCGACCTGGCCCTTAGTCATGATGCATCCGGCGGATATTGACTTGTACTCTCGATCGCACCGCACTGGGCTCGCTCCGGCATAGTTGAAGGGCAGCACCTGTGCGACTCTTGGGTGCTTGATTGTGAGGTTCCACGACAGGTTCTGATTCGTGCGGGCGGATTTTCCAGTCCAGTTGTAATAGCTTTCGGCGCTGAGAGTCTTTCCAGCCTTCAACGCCTTTCCTGCCAGCGACGTTAGAGCTCCCGTGCGAGAACAACTTCCGCTGCATTTGGGTGTGTTGCCGACGATCGAGAACTGGTTTCCTGTCCCCGATGTCTTTGAGGTCACGAGTGTGAGCTGGTTTCCGATGCGGGTCTGATTAGTTGCGCTGTACTGGTAGACGTAGGCAGTCCCGGTGAGTGTTCCCAGCACTGCTCCCTTCCCTGAATGATGCTTGATCGTGAGTGGAACACCGACGCAGCCGTTGGTTCTGTCAGACGATCGAACCCCGGACTTGCAAAGATTCTTCGGCAATGGAAGTGCCGCGTGCGGTTTCAGCCCAGACTCTTCCTGTTCTCCCAACGTCACGCAGATACTTGCCCCATCGGGGTCCTTGGAACAAGTTGTTTCAGCCTTGATAGGTTCCGTACTCTGTCCGGATTGTGCCCGTGCTGACAGGCCTTTCTGATCCTCAATCTGTGACGGATCGATGACAATTCGCTCCTGGGCTGGTGCTTGCCCCTCTGAGGGCTTCTCGGCAGCAGTGCTGCTCTGTGCTGGGCCGAGAAGGCCAGATGCCAACGTCAGAAGTCCAATCACTGTCGCAATAGCGAAGTTCAATCGCCCTGCTCTCGTTTCTACCATGTATTCAGTTGCCTTATTTTCGTGTTTCATTAGATGGCCTCGAGGATCGAATGCTTCCGGCACCCCATTTGACATCCCCCAAATGGAGTAGATTTCACAGAAATCTGATGACGTTGGCGGTCGCTCGGCACGCGCTTCTGTAGACTTCCTCGGCAGTTGAAGAAAGCTAAGGCACGCCGACCGGAAAATCCGCGTGCTGGCTCTGCCGGATTGCCGATGGCGAGAGTTTTGCTTAGCCGTATTCAGACGTCTCGGTTGTGGAAAAGATGGTCGCCGCACGCCAACAAACCGGTCCAATAGACGATTGCCGATACGCGTCCGACTCTCCCCTGTCGTTGTCATTAACAGGCACAGCACACACGGCGGTGGCTGCACGTGAGTTCAGTCAAAGCAACCCTCCGCTTCCCAGCTCAGCCGTATACGACCGCTCTTGGCACTCGTCCCGTGATAGCGGCACATAGTTTCCGGCCGCTTCGACGACCTGCTCTTCGGCCTTCTTCTTCGCTCGCGCCTCATCACGCTTCTTTTGCTGGTTGCGCCTCACCATGGAACAAGTTAGTCACTCTTGGAGTGCGCCTTTGCAAGGGATCTGATCAATGACCCTCCCCAGCCTCGCCCAGGACACTCAGCTCCCCGCCATCTCCCGCAGGGCGTTCTTGCGGATCTTGCCGGTCGACGTCGTCGGCAGCTCGTCGACGAATTCGATGCCGGCCGGGGCCTTGTAGGAGGCGATGCGGGTCTTGACGAATGCGATGAGATCGGCTTCGGTCACCTCGGTGCCGGGCGCCAGAACGACGTAGGCCAACGGTCGCTGTCCCCACTTCTCGTCGGGCATTCCGACCACGGCCGCTTCGGCGACGGATTCGTGGGCAACGATGGCCTGCTCGACCTCGATGGTGGAGATGTTCTCGCCCCCGGAGATGACGATGTCCTTGGCGCGGTCGAGGATCTGGACGTACCCGTCCTCGTGCATCACGGCGAGGTCGCCGGTGTGGAACCAGCCGCCGCGGAATGCCTCGGCGGTGGCTTCGGGAGCGTTGAGGTAGCCCTTCATGACGTTGTTGCCGCGCATGACGATCTCGCCCATCGTCACCCCGTCGCGGGGCACGTCGGTGAGCACATCGTCGTCGCGCAGCTCGACCACGCGCATGCGTTCGGCGCTGATCATGCCGATCCCCTGCCGGGATTTCAGCTTCGCGCGCTCCTCCACCGGCAGGCCGGTCCATTCGGGCTGCGGTTCGCATGAGGAGTACGGGCCATAGGATTCGGTGAGTCCGTAGACGTGGATGACCTCGATGCCGAGCCCCTCGAGCAGGGCGATCGTCGTCGGCGACGGCGGGGCGCCGGCCGTGGTGATCGACAGCGAACCGCCCAGGTCGTGGGCCTCCTTGGCCCCGGCGATGGTGTTGAGCACGACGGGGGCACCGGCCATGCGGGTGACCTTCTCCTCGTCGATGAGTCGCCACGCCTCGGGTCCGCGCACGGCTCGGATGCACACGTGCGTGCCCGACACCGCGGTCAGTGCCCAGGTCGTGCACCAGCCGTTGCAGTGGAACATCGGCAGCGTCCACAGGTACCGGGTCAGGGCCGCGAAGTTCTGCGTGACGACCTCGCCGAGCGAGTTCAGATACGCCCCGCGGTGGGTGTACATGACGCCCTTCGGCCGCCCCGTCGTGCCCGAGGTGTAGTTGACGGTGATCGTCGCGGTCTCGTCCTCGACTTCGTAAGCCCGGGGTGTTTCCGGCGCCGAGGCGGTCCAGTCGGCATACGCTTCCACGCGCAGATCCGCGGCGGCCACCTCACCTGGGGTGCCGTCTTCGTCGGGGTGGACGACGATGGTTTCGACCGCGTTCGCAGCCCCGGCATCGATGACCGGCTGGAGGAGTCCGGCATCGCCGAAGAGGAACTTCGCCTCGCTGTGGCCGAGGATGTACTCGACCTCGGGCGGAGCCAGTCGGGTGTTGAGCATGACGAGCACGCCGCCGGCCAGCGGGACCGCGTAGTGGGCGATGAGCGCCTCGGCGCTGTTGGGGGCGAGCACCGCAACCGTGTCCCCGGGCTGCAGTCCACGGCGGACGAGTCCTTCGGCGAGGTTCTGGACGGTCTCGGCCATCTGCCGGTAGGTGAAGCGGCGGGGCCCGTCGACGATCGCCTCCCGATCCGGGTGAGCCTCGAGCGAACGCTCGAGGAAGCGCAGCGGAGTCAGGGCGGTATCGAGTCCGGACATGGCAGGTCTCCTCATCGTCGATGATCGTGGCAGCCGTCGCCAGTAACAGCTGCGACGGTGTTCGACTTCAGACTACCGAGCGAGTGTGACCGCGTGCACACCGCCCCCGCCGAGGCGGCCGGCCGTCACAGTGCACGTTCCCGATCTTCGTGCTTCGGAGTCCGTGTCTGAGCGTTGAACGGGTGATTTCCACAGCCCGACAAGGGCGATGTCGTTGCTATTCGCAGCCGATTCCATCGCCGTCGCGGTCGAGGTGGGACCCGTAGCCGGGGTCGCCTCGGCGAACGGGTGCGGCACCGGCTTCGCGGGCGGCCGTGCAGTTCTCGAAGTAGGACGACGAGTTCGATGAGCCGCTGGATGATCCGCTCGACGAACTGCCTGATGAACCGTTCGACGACGATCCCGAGCTCGATGAACTCGACGAACCCGAGCTCGAGGATTTCTGACCTGCCGGGCGGGTCTCTTCCTTCGTGGTGACATTGTCGCCGTCGCCGGGACCGGGCCAGCCGGCATCCTCGGTGAAGGCGGGCTGGTCGTCGCACTTGTCGAGCACGCGTTGCATGGCGGCCTTCTCGGCCGGGACCACCCACAGCTCGTATTTGTGCTTCACGGCGATCTGCCTGGCGACGTATTCGCAGCGGTATTGCTTGTTCGGCGGCAGCCAGGTCGCGGCGTCGCCGTCGCCCTTCTGCCGGTTGAGGCTCGAGCTCACGGCGAGCAGGTTGAGCGGGTCGTTGCCGAACTCCTTCAGCGTCTCCTCGTTGAACTTGAAAGCCCCGGTCTGCCAGGCGTTCGAGCGGGCGACGACATGGTCGATGTCGACGGCAGACACGGAGCGGTCGAAGTCGTAGGTATCGCCTTTGTAGGGATCGGCGAGGGTCCCGGCCAGCACTATGCATCCGTGGGTTCCGGCTTTGAGGGTGATGTCCGTGAGGTCGCGGCGGAGTACGTCGTTGCGGGTGTCGCAGCCGTTGTGGTCGGTGTCCGATCGCCATTTGAACAGGTCACCGTCGTAGCCGGTCTTCGGGGCCCGGCCCTTGACCGTGAGTTCGTCCAACATCGCCGAGGCGGTCCCCGTCGCTGCGCTGCCCGCATGGCCCTCACTTCCCCCGCTTTCGCCGTCGTCGCCGGCGCCGTCGCTGTCGGATGATGCCGGCGCAGGTGCTTCGGCGGATGACGTCGAGGCGTCACGGGTCGGTTTCGGGTCGGCTGTGCTCGATGAGGCGGTGTCGACGGTCGGCTGGGCATCCTCGGCGCATCCGGAGAAGAGGCCGAGGGAAAGGACTGCTGCGAGTGCCGCAAGTGTACGGCGTGAGGAAGGGAGCAAGTGCGTGGGCTTTCGGGCGTGCAGGCTCGCCGGCTCGGCGAGATCGTTCAGACGTGGTCGTGGACCGAGCCGGCGAAGCCGCTGCTCGATCCACTCCGATCAGTGTAGAGCCGGCGGTGCGACGATGACATACGGTCGGCAGGAACGTGTCCCTTTCGTTAGGTACGCGGCAGTCCCACCGGCGGGTGGGTGCATGATGGGAGGGAACGGTGAGCCGCCTCGGCGAGGAGGATTTTCGATGCGACATGATGAGGAGCGGCCGCGCACCAGCGGGTTCCTGGCAGACGGGACGGTGCCGGGGCACTGGACGCAGGTGCTCGGTTCGATGCGCGCGAATCCGTTCACCCATCTCTCGCTGGATGAGGTGCGCACCGAGGCGGCCCGACTGCTCATCATCGCACCCTCCCCCGAGGTGGCCCGTGCCTGCTTCGGGGAGATGCTCGATGCCGGCGGGGACTCGGTTGAGATCGTCAGGCTCGAGGATCTTGTGCCCGATCGCGTCCCCGCGGGGACGTGGGTGTTCCTGCCGCACCGGCAGGACGGGTGGACGGATCTCGAGAACGCCTCGGTGACGCTGCGGGCGGCTCTAGTCAAGGACAATTCGTCACGGGAGGCCGGCACCAAGCTGGTCCTTATGGAGTATGGGATCAACCTGTGGCTGTGGGCCGAGCCGCCGTCGAGCGGAGGCGACCCCGTCTGCCACGCCGGCGAGCTCATCAGCTGGGAAAGCGCGTGGGCGCTGGGCGCGAGCGAAGGCGAAGATGACACCGGGGGCGCAGAGCATGAACCGGGAAACAAAATGGACGCTGACAACAGCTCAGCAGCAATGCCGTTACCGCTGACTGCATCGGCCCGCCCGCCGATCTACTTCGGCCTGCCGCCCGTCCTCCGCAGGCGCCGCTGGGACAACTGAGCATATTCTCTGGCATACCCCTCGCCGACCGCTCACCTTAGCGTCGAGCGCACAAACTATACGGCGAGCGGTCGACGCTAAGGTGAGCGGTCGGTGAGCACGAACGTAGCTGAGATGAGCGGTCGACGCTAGCGTGCGCGGTCGGCGCCCGCCCATCACGCCACGGCGACGACCACACCGGCCGCCACGAGCAGCACGAAATAGCCCCAGGCGTGGAGGATCTCGGGGATCTTCGGCACCCGGCGGCGCAGGAACACGATGATCGGCAGTCCGCCGATGAGCAGCGCCGCGGCCGCCACCAGGTCGAGTGATCCCACGATGCCCGGGGCGTCGATCGCGGCCGGGGTCAGGATCGTCACGAGCACGGCCGGGCTCATGATCACCAAGGTCAGCGGGTTGGCCAGGGTCGTGGCCACGGTCACCGTCGCCCCGGATCGGCGCATCATCGGCACCGTCATCACCGATCCGCCGACGCCGAGGAACGACGCCAGCCCACCGATCGGCACACCCCAGACCGCTGCGATTCCGCGTCCGCCTTCACTGACCTCGCCGACCTCATCGACAACTGCAGCCTTACGCCGGAAGAACCCGGGCCGAACGAGCAGATCGATGGCCGTGGCCGCGATATACGCGACGAACCCCCACTGCAGCAGCACTTCCGGAGCGAACCTTCCCGCGAACGCACCCAGTCCTCCCCCGAGCGCGAGCAGTCCAAGCAGCCACCACCGCCCCGTCAGGTGGGCGAGCGTCGATCGCTTCGTCGACACCGTCGCGACGATCGCGTTGACGAGCATCACCAGCGCCGAGGTGGCCGCCGCCACCCGTGCCGTGTCCTGTCCGAGGTCCGCATCGACCAGGGTGATGATCGGGACCGTGACGAAGCCGCCGCCGAACCCGAAGAGCACGGTGGTCAGGCCGACGAAGCAGCCGATGAGAACCAGCCCGAGGAACTCCATGCCCTCAGAGTTTCAGAGTCGGGCGATGAGCAGCGGCTGGGTCACGGCGCCGACGTAGCTGATCTCGTCAGCCAGGTCGCCATTGGCGACACCGCGACCATCGGGGCCGACATGGGTGCGGACGTTCATGTTCAGCCACTCGGATCGCGGTTCCCGCGCGAAGGTGAGTGACAGCGACGGTGGGATGAACGTCCACTCCCCGTAGGGCACAGCCGCCGAGACGCCGTTCGCCGAGTCCGCCACGATGACGAAGCGCTGGATCGGGCTGGTGTCCTCCCCTGCGACGAGCGGGATGCGCGGACGCACCCAGACGTCGGCGGCTCCGAGTTCCTGAAGGCCGCCGGAGACGAATCGCCATTCGATGGCACGCCCGTAGCCCCAGTCAGGGCTGATGCCGGGGAAGTACTTCTGCTCCTGCGGTTCCGGCACCGAGGATGTGTCGAAGTTCGCAGCCACCTCGGCGCTGGATTCGGGTGTCGAGCGCATCCGCCACGCGGTCGCGGTGACGGCAAGACGGTCTTCGGCCCAGAGTTTGGCTTCGACGAGTTCGATGCGCTTTCCGGGTCGGACGATGGTCGCCTCGGTGCGGATGCTGCCCTGCGGGATGGGGCCGAGCATGTCGATCGTCAGCCGGCCGATGCTCATCGCCTCGTCTTCGCGGATTTGTTCGACGGCGCGGGTGAGCAGCGCTGCGGGCGGCCCGCCGTGCTGCATGCGTTCGTCCCAGGGGCTCGTCGTAGCCCGGGTCGAGTCGAATTCGTTCTCGCTGCGAGGAAGGTAGAAAGCCTCGGGCAGTGGTGTGACCTCGTTGTCTGTCACGCGTCCTCCTCAATCGTTCGTTAAGTACTCAGGCTATTGTCTCTCTGCTTTCGCCGCGAAGGCGAGCGCGCGTTCGTCGACCGCGGTTCTCCCGCCATCGGGCACAGCTCCTTCCTCAACCGGGGAGGCCACCTCGGCGACGATGTCGTGAGGAACCCGCAGGCCAGCATGTCCTCCGCGCTGAACCGGTTGCCGGTGAGGACGAATTCGGTCGTTATCTAGAGTCCGGTCAGACGTGGCCATGACGTCCAGCACGAGGCTCAGCGGATCGGAGGTCTTCCTGGTGGACGCCGTTATCTGGGGCCGTCCATGAAGCGGCTCGGACTCGTTACCGTGCAGTGGTCGATGCCCGTAATTGCCCGAGGGCGTGTTCCAACTGTTTCCGGAGTCGCTGGTTCTCGGTGGTGAGGTCGCGGACGCGCGCGTTGGCGACCTCAAGGCGGCGTCGTAAGGACGTATCGGTGGAACGGTGGGACGCGGGCAGCGGTGCGCCGATGGCGCCGCGCTGGAGGTCGCGCAGCCGCCGAATCTCGGCGCAGATGTCGGGCTGAGTGTAGAGCCAGGACCGCGAGACTTGCGCCTTCTGGGCGACGATCTGGAAGGTGACCGTGCCGCCCTCGCGGTCGAGGTCGCGAAGGGCCTGGGTTGCTTTGGCACGGGTCGTCTCGTGGCGCCGCTGGGCGGCGGTGATCAGGTGGTGGCTGTTATCGGCATGCATCAGGTGCTTGCCTCGCCGTCCTGGTCGTCCTCCAACGTGGTGATGATCTGGTCGAGGTTTCCCAGGACCTGCTGGTTCATCTCGATGAGCCGTTGCTGGCCGCGGGCCTCGGCAGCGGTGATGATCTGCACGACCTGCTGCCGATGCTGGCGGTGCTCGGGCAGGAACTCGGAGGTGGTGATGAACATCGGGCAGCTCAGGCACGCGTTCGCGTGCGGGCAGGACTGCTGGACCGGCAGCCCGCAGAAGCCATTGGGCAGGGCCTGGGTCGCTCGTCCCACGCGCTGCTTTGCCCAGGCCGCCTCGGCCAACGGGCCGTCCGGGTCGAGGGTGACGGTCTCGCCCTTGATGTTGACCTTCCGTGCGGCTTCCCAGTGCCGGCGGATCGTGGTGTCACTGAGGCGCGCGTAGTGGGCGGTCATGACGTGGGAGTCGTGGTCGAGAATCCGCCTGACCACTTCTTGGGGGACGTCGCGGTTGATCAGTCTGGTGCCTAGGGTATGGCGGAAGCTGTGCGGGACGACGCGAACGGGTTGGCCGTGCTCGTCACGGACGTCGCAGCGCTTGAGCCACCGGTGCAGCGCCTTGCGGTAGACCCCATCACCGACGGACTCCTGGCCGTCGTCGTTGTGCGTGACGCGCGGGAAGAGCACCGGCGCTCCGTCCGGCCACCGCACATGCAGGCGGCGTCGCTGCGCGGTGATGGCCTCGGCGAGGTGGGCGTCGATGGGCACCAGGGCCTCGCGTTTCATCTTGTGGTTGAGGTAGCGCAGGTAGGGCGCTCCCTCGCCGTCGTAGACGATGCAGTCGGTCGGCAGACGGACGGTGTCGGTGATGCGCAACCCGCAGCCCATCAAGATCAGCGTGATCAGCTCGTAGGCGGCGTCGTTCCACTTGGCGAGGTTGTCTGGGTTCTCCAGCTGAGCCATCACGGCTTCACTCAGCGCGCGTGGTTGCCGGATGGCCTCCTTGGGGAAGTCCTCGCTGAAGAACATCACCGCCGAGGGCAGGGAGTCATCCCAGCCGTGCTGCCTGATGGTGGTGAAGAACAGGTTCAGCTGGCCGATCAGCATGCGATGCTTCACGGTGCCCGAAAACCGGGCATGTAGGTGAGCGAGGTAACGCTCCAGCACCTCCCGGTCCAGGTCAGCCAACCTCTGGACGGAAGGGGTGGCGTCCACGAGGAACTTCCCGAAGTATGTGATGGCTCGTGTGCCGGAGGAGACGCTGACCACCCCGAGGCCCGTGGCCAGGCGCCACCGGGCCCAGCGTTTGGCCAGGGCCTTCAACCAGGGCTGCGGGATGTCCTCGAAGGTGATCCGGGCCAGCCGCCGGTCCTTGATGCCGAGTTCACGCAGCCGCCAGACGTCCTTGCCGTACTCGGCGTCCCAGCTGCTGGCCTGACGGGACGTTCGGCGCCGGTCACGGCCGGTCCTCGATGACTGGTCCGGCACCAGCGGGATGGGCGAGCTCAAAACTGCACCTCCCGGCCGGTGAACCAGCCCGCTTCCTCCAGCGCCTTGCGGGCGTCCTCGGCGCTCAAGTGCCCGTAGACGGCGGCGGTGGTGGTGATGTCAGCGTGGCCGAGCAGCTTGGAGACCACCTCGATCGGCACACCGTCACGCAGCATCCGGGTAGCCGCGCTGTGGCGGTACCAGTGCGGATCGAAGTCGATCCCGGTACGCCGACGCAGTCGCTTGACCAGGTCGTAGACCGCCGTGTAGGTCAGTGGGTGACCATGGGGTCGGCCCCACAGGTTCACGAAGACGTAGTCCGAGTCCAGGTCGCCGTACTCCAGATGAAGGTAATCGGCATAGAGACGGATCAGTTCCGCGCTCACCGGCACTGTCCGCGGGTTGCGCGACTTGGAGCGGGCACCATTGTCATTGACCCGGCGCTGGACCGTGACCTGAGACTCGGCCGCGGCGATGTCCTCATGCCGCATTCCCAGCGCCTCCCCGATCCGCATCCCGGTGTCGAAGAGCACCGCGAAGAGGAACCGGTCGCGCAGATGGTCACAGGCATCGAGGATCGTCTGGGCCTCCGTGGTGCTGAGCACGCGCGGGAGTTTGCGCTCCACGTTCAGCGCGATGGCTCGCCGCGCCTGTGGCTTCCCCTTGCTGATGTGGTGCAAGAACGGCTTCCACCCCGAGCCCCGGCCGCCGGCAGGCTGCCACGTCCTCAGCAACTCTCCGAGGTCGATGCCGTGGCGGGCGGCGTGTTGGTAGAACGCGCTGAGCGCGGAGAGCTTGCGATTGACCGTCGCCTCGCTGCAGTGGTGTTCCACCGACGGCAGGACCGAAACCGTCCCGTCGCGCAGGTCAGGTGGGCGGCGTAGCCAGGCGACAAATTCGGCGACGTTCTCCAATCGCACCTCACGCCAGTCCAGGTCCTGGCCGTCGAGGAACACGAACCAGTCCTTCAAGTCGTGGGCGTAGGCCTTAACCGTGTTGGGCGACCGCTCGATCCGAGTCAAGTACGCGAGGTACCGCTCAATCGGCGCCACCGGGGCACCGTCACCGCCCAGCACCGTCCACGACACCACGCCGTCGACGGGCGAGAGCACACGCTGCACAAACATCAGAGCATTCCCGTGCCGCCCCGCGATGGTGGAGCAGCTTGCTGGGTCATTCGGCGCCGTTGTTTCCTGGTGCCTGATCCAGGCCGCGGAAGAGGTCCCTCGCGGTGTAGAGGGCGTTGATGGCCCGCGGCCAGCCTGCGTAGACGGCCATCTGTATGAGCACTTCAACGAGTTCCTCGCGGGGCACGCCGATGTTGAGGGCGAACCTGAGGTGGGCTTCGAGCTGGCGCTGCTCTCCCAGGGTGGCCAGGGCGGCGATGGTCGCAATCTGCCGGGCACGCAGGTCCAGGCCGGGCCGGGCGTAGACGTCGCCGAAGGGAAACTCCACGGTGTAACGGGCGAAGTCCGGGGCGATGTCGCCCAGCGCACGGGCCAGCCCTTCGGTGAGATCGGGGTCCAGCTGGGCTTGGATGCGGGCACCGCGGGCGAAGCGGTCCTCGGCATCCCCTGTGGCGGGCGGTGTGGTCGCGGCGGTGTTGGTCTCGGTGGTCATGGCAGGGCTCCAGTCAGGTGTTCAGGGCGTTGAGAGCGGCATCGGGGTAGCGGGAGCCGGCGGCGCTATGGCGAGGCAGAGCGGCCTCGAGTCGGGCGATTTCCTGAGGATGCAGGGTGAGTTGGGCAGCGACGATGTTCTCCTTCAGGTAGCGCAGCCGTTTGGTGCCCGGGATCGGCACAATGCCGGGATCTTGGTGCAGTAGCCAGGCCAGCGCCAGCTGCGCGGGGGTGACCCCCAGATCGGCGGCGAGATCCCGCACGGCGGCGACGAGGCGGAGGTTGTGCCTCAGGTTCTCCCGCTGGAAGCGGGGGTTGCCACGGCGGAAGTCCTCGTCGTCGAGTGCGCCGAGGTCGGTGACGGTGCCGGTGAGGAAGCCACGGCCAAGGGGGCTGTAGGCGACGAGGGTGATCCCGAGATCTTGGGCGGCGGGCAGGACATCGTCTTCCACGTCCCGGGTCCACAACGAATACTCCGTCTGGACTGCGGCGATCGGGTGGACCCGGTGCGCGGCTCGCAGCGTGGCCGCGGAGACCTCGCTGAGCCCCAGCGCGCGGACCTTGCCCTGTTCTACGAGTTCGGCCATCGCGCCGACACTGTCCTCGATGGGCACGCCGGGGTCACGGCGGTGCAGGTAGAGCAGATCTATTGCCTCCACCCCGAGCCGGCGCAGGGACTGCTCGCAGGCCCACCGGATGTACTCGGGCCGATTGTCGTGCCAGCGACGTTCACCCTCGCGGCGGATTCCGCACTTGGTGGCCAACACGACATCGGCTCGGCGGTCCCGCACGGCACGCCCGATCAGCTGCTCGTTGTGGCCCTGCCCGTACATGTCCGCGGTGTCCAGCATGGTCACCCCGAGGTCCAGGGCTTGATGGATCACCTGCTCGGAGACGGCGTCCTCGCTGGGCCCGTAGAACTCGCTCATGCCCATGCAGCCGAGCCCAATGGCTCCCACTGCTGGCCCGTCGTGTCCGAGGGTGCGGGTCGAGATCATGGCGTACTCTCCTGTTCGGGGTTGGCGAGCATCCCCTCGTAGTGGTCGATCTTGGCGTTCAGGTCGCGCAGGTTGGTCTGCAACTCTTGGATGTGTGCCTGTACCGCCTCGGCGTGTTCGCGCAGCAGCTCGAGTCGCTGCGGGACTGTGGCGGAGCCGGCGCGGCGCAGCTCGGCGAATCGCTGCATGTCCGCGATCGACATACCGGTGGTTCGGAGGCGCAGCAGGAACGACAGCCAGTCCAGGTCACCGGCCGCGTAGCGGCGCTGTCCACCCGCGTTACGACCCACCGACTCGACCAAGCCGGCTTTCTCGTAGTAACGCAACGTGTGCGCCGATAGTCCCGTCTGCTGTGCGACCGCCGCGATTGGCAACGCCAACAAGTCCTCAGTCTCAGGTTCCGTGATCATACCCAATACGCTAAAACTTAGAGTGCGCTCTAAGTCAACCCGAGCTCCAAGTGCAGTCAGCGTCGCACATCTTGAGCCACTGACTCTGGACGTCACGACGTAGACACCGTCCAGGACAAGAATGGGCAGGTCACAGGAAGATAGCAATCCAAGCGCTCTAGATAACGACCGCTTTCGTCCAGCCCATGAGGCGGTGGAGGTTGACCGATTCGAGTACCGAAGGGATGCCGATGCGCACCTCGGGCATCGAATACCAGGAGTCGCTGCTGCCGATGCGGAAGTCCGCGGCCGCGGCGATCTCGGCGGCTCCGCCGATGCAGAAGCCGTCGATCGCGACGGCGACCGGAAGGTCGCAGTTCTTGATCGCTTCGCACACCTCGCCGAGGCGGCTGATCGTCTCGTAAGCCTGCGACGCGCTCGTGTGCGCGAACTGGGCCGTGTCCATTCCTGCCGAGAACCCCCGCCCGCCGGCCGAGGTGAGGAGAACCGCGCGCAGTTCCTCATCTGCACTCGCTTCGGTGAATGCGTCGATAAGTTGGCCGAGCATCTCTTCGGTCAGCGCGTTCGCCTGGTCCCGGTTGTCGATGGTGATGGTGAGGACGTCGTCGGTGCGGCCTTGCCTGATCATGCGGGACTCCTGTCGTTGAGCGGTTCCCGGCAGTTCTGGATCACCGCGGCGACGCCGGGCACTGAGTTGGCTCATTCCCAGAACCTACTCGACTCGCTCCCGCCCCTGTCCAGGCATCCCGCCCTGCAACCACCTGTTGTATCCAAGATGGATGCAAGCTACTGTGATGGAGTCCCAGCCACCACGACGACGTGAGACCACTATGACCAGCCACATCCGCGAACAGGCCAAACTCATCACTGCCCAGCTCCTCTCGGGAGCCGGCATCGCCTCCGGGTATGCCGTCGGCGGACTGCTCGCCGAAGAGATCACCGGGCAGACCTCGATGGCCGGATTCGCGCAGATGAGCGTCATCCTCGGCGCCGGGCTCATCGCCTACCCTCTCGCCGTGCTCGCCGGACGCTCCGGCCGCCGCAAGGCGCTGACCTTGGGCTTCGGCATCGGCACGCTCGGCGCCGTGGTCGTCCTCATCGGCGTCGCCCTGCAGTTCCTTCCCCTGTTCATGCTCGGGATGATGATGTGCGGGTCCTCCACCGCCTCCGGGCTGCAGGCCCGCTACGCCGCCGTCGACCTCGCCGACCCGGCCGCCGCCGGTCGTGCGATGTCCCTGGTGGTGTGGGCGACGACCATCGGCTCCGTCCTCGGCCCGAGCTTCACTGCCCCCGGCGCCCACCTCGGCGAGACACTGGGCATGAACGGCCTGGCCGGGCCCTACCTCATCTCGATGGTCGCGTTCGCGTTGGCCACGCTGTCGGCCTCGACGCTGACGAAGACTGTGGCAGCCGGCACCGACCATCCGGACGAACCCGGACTCGGCGATCCCGGCCACAACAGCGAGGTCACGACCGAGGGCAACGGCGGGGCCGCCTCGGCGAAGGATTCCGCTTCTGCGAGCGTTTCCACCCCGACCAACAGATCCGCCACCACCGAGGCGGCTGCCCCGTCCCCGATGAAACTCGGCGAAGCGCTGCGCTTCGCCCTGGCCCGCCCGGTACCGCTGTTCGCAATGGTCACGATCATCGCGGGACAGATGATGATGACCAACGTCATGGTCATGACCCCGGTGCACATGGACCACCAGGAGTTCAGCCTCGGCGCAATCGGCATCGTCGTGAGCATCCACATCGCCGGGATGTACGCCCTCTCCCCCGTCTTCGGCTGGATGGCAGACCGGTGGGGATCGGGCGTCGTCATCGCAGGTGGGACCGGTATCTTCGTTCTCACGATCGCCCTCGGCGTCATCGATGCGGTGGCCCCGGAGTCGTCGATGGTGCTGCTGTCGACCGCACTGTCGCTGCTCGGAATCGGGTGGTCGATGTTCCTCATCGGCGGCTCGTCCCTGCTCACCGCCTCGGTGCCGGCGCATGCGAAGGTGCCCCTGCAGGGGGCGTCTGACTCGGCGATGAACCTCGGCGGGGCGCTCATGGCGGCGATGGCCGGGTCCGTGCTCGGCGCCGGCGGGTTCCTGTGGATCAACCTCATGGCCACGTTCGTCCTGCTCATCGCCGTCGGATTCTCGATCCGCGCGATCCCGCTGATGAGCTGGCCGGGACGCCGTGCACCGGCCCTCGCCGAGGCGGCCGACAAGTCACCGGAAACACCGCCCCGGCCCGACGGGGTCACCGCCGCAGAGGGCACGGTCAGTCACAACGAGGGCCGGGGATGAGCAGAGGATCCGAATCGCAGAGCGCGGCCGAACGCGCGTATTCCCACATCCGCGGCCAGATCCTCGACGGCGAACACCTTCCCGGGACGATGCTCGGCGAGGCGGCCCTGGCCACCGAGATCGGGGTCAGTCGCACCCCGGTTCGGGTGGCACTGGCCAGGCTGCAGGACGAAGGGTGGATTCGCATCTATCCCAAGCGCGGGGCGATCGTCCAGGGCATCGACGAACGCACGGTCGCCGAGCTCGCCGATGCCCGCTATGTACTCGAGACAACCGCAGTCGAGCGTGCCCCGGACGCACTGCGGCAGAGTTTGGCCGACCGGCTCGATGCGCTCGTCTCCCAGCAGCGAACCGCATTCGCCGAGGAGGATGTTGCCCGCTTCATCGACCTCACCCTGGACTTCCACCGCGGTTTCGTCGAGGCCGGGGACAACCAGGTGATGCTCGAGATGTACGCACTGCTCTCCGACCGGCACCGGTTCAGTCTGTTCATGATCAGCCGTCGCCTGCTCGACCGCTGTGATGAGATCATCACCGAACACGAAGCACTGGTCACCCACTTGCGCTCGGGTGACTCCGCAGCATTCGCGGCTACTCTGCGCGGGCACATCGAGGAGAACGCCGGCCCGACGCACTGATACTCCAGGGTCCTCCCACTGCGGCCCGACTCGACGCTTCCTCGCAACGGCACAGTTGAGGGTGAGCAGCCCGGCCTAGGGCGAGCAGAGCCTTCCGAGCGACGTATTCTTCACAGCACACTTAAAGTCGAGAAGCACTGATTTGAAACAGTGCTTCCTGACTCAAACCGTGCCGGGGCCGCTCCGTGGCCGCACCGTGGCCGCGCGCGCCCGCCGCACGCGCCTGCCGCTCGCACTCACCGCCTGCGCCGCCACAGCCTCGGCGAGGGGGTTCCCCACTCCCCCGCCCGGTCGTAGGCTGAGGTCATGGAACACAGATATCTGGGAAACAGCGGACTCAAGATCTCCGAGATCACTTACGGCAACTGGCTCACGCACGGTTCGCAGGTGGAGAACGACACCGCCACGAAGTGCGTGCACGCCGCCCTCGACGCGGGAATCTCGACCTTCGACACCGCCGACGTCTACGCGAACACCGTCGCCGAGCAGGTCCTCGGCGATGCGCTCAAAGGCCAGCGGCGGGAGTCGCTCGAGATCTTCACGAAGGTCTACTTCCCGACCGGACCGAAGGGCCACAACGACACCGGTCTGTCGCGCAAGCACATGATGGAGTCGATCAACGGCTCGCTGCGCCGCCTCGGCACCGACTACGTCGACCTCTACCAAGCCCACCGCTACGACTACGAGACTCCGCTGGAAGAGACGATGCAGGCCTTCGCCGACATCGTCCGCTCCGGCAAAGCCCTCTACATCGGCGTCAGCGAATGGAACGCCGACCAGCTGCGCGCCGCCCACCACCTGGCCCGCGACCTCGGCATCCAGCTGGTGTCGAACCAGCCGCAGTACAACATGCTCTGGCGCGTCATCGAGGAACGGGTCGTCCCGACGTCGAAGGAACTCGGCATCTCGCAGATCGTCTGGTCCCCGATCGCCCAAGGTGCGCTGACCGGCAAATACAAGCCCGGCCAGCCGGTCCCTGCCGGATCCCGGGCGACCGACGAGGACGGCGGCGGCGCGGAGTCGATCAGGAGCCGCTATCTTCACGACGACAAGCTGACGGCCGTGGCGAAGCTCGAACCGATCGCCGACGAGCTCGGAATCACGATGGCGCAGCTCGCGATCGCCTGGGTGCTGGCCAATGACAACGTCGCCACCGCCCTCGTCGGCGCCTCCCGCCCCGAGCAGATCGCCTCGAACGCCGAGGCCGCCGGGGTCACCCTCGACACGGACGTCCTCACTCGCATCGACGACATCCTCGGCGACCTGCCGGAGACCGACCCCAACAAGACGCAGTCGCCGGCCACTCGCCTGACCTGACCCCTCACCGAGGCGGCCGACCGTCATGATTCCGACCGCGGTCCCCTGTGGGTCCGCGGTCGGAATCATCCGCACCAGCGGCAGATGTTCCGCACCAACGGCGGGTATCCGTCACCGGGCCGGACGATGAACTCAGCGAATCTCACACCGACCCGGGACCACCTCGGCGAGGGTCGTGCGTTAAACTGCATGAAGCGGTTATATAACCAAGGATTTTTTTTCCGGGCGCGAAGAGGGGCCGATTCAGCGCACTGCTCCGGGCAGGCTGTCGCTGGAAGACGAGAAGAGACACAGACGACGAACAGGTGAGGGGATGCCATTGGCGAACGGAGACGAGACTCAAACGGACCCGACAGAAGGCGCCCCGATCAATCGGAACCTCGTTCTCGCCGTCCTCGTCTCCGGCGCGTTCGTCATCATCCTCAATCAGACGCTGCTCAACACCGCCCTGCCGCACTTCATGTCGTACTTCGACATCACCTCCGGCGCGGCCCAGTGGGTGACGACGAGCTTCATGCTCGTCAACGGCATCATGATCCCGGTGACCGCGTTCCTCATCGAGAAGTTCACGACACGCGGTCTCTTCTTCACCGCCATGGGCCTGTTCATCCTCGGCACGATCGTCTGCGCGATCGCCCCGGTCTACCCGGTGATGCTCATCGGCCGCGTCATCCAGGCCTCGGCCGGCGGCATCATCATGCCGCTCATGCAGACGATCCTGTTCGCGATCTTCCCCGTCGAGAAGCGCGGTTCGGCCATGGGCACCTTCGGCCTCGTCATCGCCTTCGCCCCGGCCATCGGCCCCAGCCTCTCCGGCTGGATCGTCGACCACCTGCCGTGGCAGACGCTGTTCTACATGATGCTGCCGATCGCGATCATCGACCTCGTGGTCGCGTACTTCCTGCTCAAGAACGTCACCGAGCGCACCTTCCCCCGACTCGACATCCTCTCGATCATCCTCTCCACCCTCGGGTTCGGTGGGCTGCTGTTCGGCTTCGGCACCGCCGGTGACGCCGGCTGGATCAGCGCCGAGGTGCTCATCCCGCTGGCCATCGGTGCGATCTGCCTGACATTCTTCATCACCCGCCAATTCAAACTCGAGCAGCCGATCCTCGAGTTCCGCATCCTCCGCTACCGCATGTTCACCCTCAACACCCTGCTGGGCATGTGCGTGTTCATCGTCATGGTCGGCGGCATGATGGTCCTGCCGCTGTACATGCAGAACATGAATGACTTCTCGGCCATGGAGTCCGGACTGGCCCTGTTGCCGGGCGCCGCAGTGATGGGCTTGATGTCTCCGGTGACCGGTCGCATCTTCGACGCCATCGGTGCCAAATGGCTGGCCGTGACCGGCTTCGTCCTGCTCACCGGAACCACGTTCCTCTTCGCTCGCCTGGAGACGGACACCTCGTTCGTCTACCTCGCCGTGGTCAACACGGTGCGCATGTTCGGAGTCGCCATGGTGATGATGCCGGTGACCACGGCCGCGCTCAACCAGCTGCCCTCACACCTCATCCCCCACGGCACCGCCCTGAACAATACGATGCGTCAGATCGCCGCTTCCGTCGGCACAGCAGCGCTCGTGACAGTCATGACCTCCGCCGCGCGCAATCCGGAGACCTACGGGATGGCCGGCCTGGTCCACGGCGCGAACGTCGCGTTCTTCGTCGCTGCCTGCGTCGGCATCCTCGGCGTCATCGGTGCGTTCTTCATCAAGAACTCCCACGGACTCGAACCGGGACAGAAGACGACCGCCGGAAAGTGACCCCGGGGCACCTCAGACGCCGAGCCGGTCCCCTCGGCAGCTCCGAACCGTGCCCAGCCACGACCGGCTCAGCTGTCCCCGGCAACTCCCGCCCGTGCTCACCACCGCAACCGTCTCAGCTGCCCCCGGTGCTGCGCATCTGCAGCGTCCGCGCGATCCACGACAGGGCACCGGCGAACAGCAGAAGCAGAGCGCACACGAGGAAGGTCGACGATGACCCCAGATAGGTGAAGCCGAGCCCGCCGACCACCCCGGCGATGGCCAGCCCGATGTCGAAGTTCATATTCCAGGCGACGCTGGCCCGGCTCGGCGAACTCACCAAGGCGAAGGCCATGACGAGGCTCGCCGACTGCATGGCACCCAAGCCCAGTCCGATGATGAGCATCGAAACGAACAGCGCCGCACCGTAGAAGACGACAGCGCAGACCAGTCCGATCGCGGTGAGGACGAGACCCAAGATATTGAGGGCGAAAGGCGGGAAGCTGTCCGAGACGGCTCCGACGACGAAGCGTCCGATGACCGCCGATACCTGCATGCCCGCGATGAACAGAGCCGCCGCCGCGACGTCTTCGCCCGGCCCGAAGCCGACGATGATCCCGAAGACGATCATGCCGACGAGGAACGGTGAGAGCATGAGGACGAGCCCGAGGGCCTCCCCCGCCCGGCGCCCGACCTTCCGCCGGCTCCGCTTCTCGTTGCGACCGGGCCGGATCCCGGCCGTTTCGCTACCTCGCGCCGATTCTCCCGCGTCGGCGTTCCCTCGCCGAGGCGACCGACCGGCCACGTATCTGAGCACAGTGGGGATGGCCACGAGGAGACAGGCGCAGACGATGATGCGGAAGATCCAGATCGGGATCGTCTCGACCAGCCACAGTCCCAGCGGTGCTCCGACGGCCGCCGCCAGGGAGGTGATCCCGCCGAAGAAGCCCAGCGCCTTGCCGATTCGTCCCGCGAGGTCGTCCCCGGAACCGCAGCGTTGGCGAGGACGACGAAGAGCCCGAACCCGATGCCCCCGCAGAGTCCGGCGAGGATAAGCGCCAACAGCGGCGGGGTGATGAAAAGCCCGAGCAGCTGGCCCAAGAACTGCAGCATGAGAGCAAACAGCAGCGAGGCCTTGAACCCGAAGACCCGGCCCGCCCACGCGGCGAAGGGCTGGGCGACGATGACACCGATCATCATCGTCGTCAGAACGGACCCGCCGGTGACCGTCGACAGCCCGTCTGTCGCCGCAATCGTCACCATCGTCGAATAGCTGAAGAAGAAGGCGGAGAACCCGAACATCGCCGTCCACACCAGGCCCAGCAGGGCCGGGGTGTACGTCGCCTGAGACGGGTGTTCGGGGGTCATAGTCCGAGGTTACGACATCGACACTCCATCGGCCCTGTCCGCCCCCTCTGCCGTCCATCCGGCCCAGAAGTGTTCACCTGCTCGTCAGAAAAGTCCCCTACCATCGGTCCATGAACTCATCGGAACTCAGCTCGGAACTCAACCGCGACGCTCCCAGCGGCACCGTCGACACCGCGTTCGTCCTCAAATACGAACCGCACTATGTCCTCACGGACCTCGAATCGGAAATCTTCGGCGACATCGGCCCGAAGACGAAGGTCCGCGAATCGTACAAACGCAAGCACTTCCTCAAGGTCGCCGAGTGGAAGGCCATCGGAGTCCTGCCGGGGCTCGAAGAGATCTCGGCCGACGACATCGATTTCGTCACCGGCGTCGCCCTCGACGACGACACGCCCAACCGCTTTCGTCTGCCGCTGCTGCGAATGCTGCCCGGAGTGGGAATCCCGATGGCCAGCACTCTGCTCACCGTCGTGAATCCGAAGAAGTTCTCCATCATGGATTCCCGGGCGCTGATAGTGCTGCACGACTACAACCTCGTGCCCACGGACAACCCGGCGCAGATGGACTACCAGACCTATCGCAAACTCATGAAGTCCCTCGCCAAGGGCGCCAACTGCGCGCCGATCGATCTGTATCGGGCACTCATCGCCTATTCGCGACAGGCTCGGGGCTGAACCTTCGACTCGGTCAACCGGCCGATCTCTGAACGGCCCGCAGTGCCGGGATGACCTCGTCGCGGGTCAGCGGCGCGAACTGGCGGACATCGGTATCTGCGGGCAGCGGGTCGATGGGGAACCAACCGGCTTCGGCGATCTCGGCCAGGTGCTCGATGTTCTCGACGTCGAGTGCCTCGGGCACACCGTCGTAGCAGAACACATCACCGATCACACGGTGATCGGCCTCGTTCGCCGCCGCGGCAGCGAACGTTCCCAATGCGCGCAGCCGGTGCCGGTCCAGATCGAGTCCGAGCTCCTCGGCGATCTCACGCACGATGGTGTCCTCAGCAGTCTCTGACTCTTCGGGTTTGCCGCCGGGCAGCATGAAGGAACTGGTCCCGGTCTTGCGCACCATGAGCAGCTCCCGGCGCTGCGGGTGGAGGAGGGCGAGCGCGGAGACGCGGATGTCGTTCATTGCGACCACACTCCGGAAGCGCCTCGGCGGTGGGAATCGAGCAGGTGCGTATCGACCATGCCGATGGCCTCCATCAGCGCATACATCGTCGTCGGTCCCACGAAGCGGAAGCCCTTCTTCTTCAGTGCCTTCGACAGGGCCACGGATTCCGGTCCGGTCGTCGGGATCTCGGCGACTGTGCGCGGTCGCGGCGTCTGCGCAGGCTGGTACGACCACAGGAGGGCATCCAGGCCGCCGTCGTCACGCAGGTCGATCACTCGCGCAGCATTGTTGATGCAGGCTTCGATCTTGCCGCGGTGGCGGATGATCCCCGGATCGGTCAGCAGCTGTTCGACCTCGTCGTCGCCGAATCGGGCAACGGCGTCGGGATCGAATCCGGCGAAGACCTCACGGAATCGCTCCCGCTTCTTCAGGATCGTCAGCCACGACAATCCGGCCTGGAAACCTTCGAGGCTCATCCGCTCGAACAGGCCGGCCTCGTCGTGGATGGGCAGACCCCATTCGCTGTCGTAGTAGTCCAACAGCATCGGGTCGCCGTACGCCCACGGGGTGCGAGCCAGCCCGTCGTCGCCGATGACGGCTCCGCCCGGTGAGCTCGGCTGTGATTCGTCGTCCATCCTCAAACCGTATCGCGTCGGGCTGACATTGCCCGCGCGCCCCATATTCCGGTCGCCTGCGGCCGGCAGTCGCGCGGTTCTGAGCCTCGGGAACCTGTCTTCAGTATTCTCTGCGTCAGTCGTCTCCGATAGGGTGCGGCCATGACCTCAGTGCTCCTCCTCGGATTCGGTGCCATCGGCCGTCACGTCGCCCAGCTGCTCTCCCCCGAGCTCGCCTCCGGGACACTCCGCCTGACCGCCCTCGTCTCGGATCGGACCAAGCACGCCGACCGCCCGGATCACGGTGCCGAGGTGGTCGACCGTCCCACTCTGACCGACCGACAGACGCCCTCGCCGAGGATGTTCTCCGGTTTCGATGTCATCGTCGAATGCGCCGGTGTGCCTGCCGCCGCACAGCTCGGTCCGGCTGCCATCGCGGCCGGCCGTCCGCTCGTCCTCACCAGCGTCGGCGCCCTGGCCGAGCCGGAGACCCGTGCGAGGCTGCTCTCCGGCCCCGGCCGGCTGCATGTGACCAATGGGGCGGTCGGCGGACTCGACGTGCTCGAGGCGGCGGCTCAGGCCGATGGCCTCGACAGCGTCGACATCACCACCTCGAAGGAGGCGAGCGGGCTCATCCGGCCGTGGATGTCCGAGACCGAAGCCGAGCGTCTGCGTGACCTCCGCCCCGAGGACGGCCCCCTGACAGTGTTCACGGGCAACCCCGCCGAGGCGATCGAGAAGTTCCCGGCCAACGTCAATATCGCTGTCGCTCTCGCGTGGGCCACCCGCGGACTGAAGTCTGCTGCGCCCGCTTCAGCCTCCGGGACCAGCGCGGTGTCGACCGATTGCGCAGCTGAACGAACCGATGCCGACTTACTCGGCGCATCATTGAAGCGGGTGCAGGTCGAACTCCAGGCGGTGGCCGGTCAGACTCAGTCCGCCCACCGGATTCGGGCATCCGGGTCCGCAGGCGAGTTCTCCTTCGACATCCGCTCCTCCCCGAGCCCGGAGAACCCTGCCACCAGCGGGCTGACGGCCCTGTCCGTCACCCGAACCCTGCGCACCGTGCGTGCGGAGAAATGACGACGCCCGGGACCACCGGCCGTCAGGCCGGGATCCCGGGCGTCGCACTCACCCGGTGAGATTCAGTCATCCGGATGCCGCAATTCAGTCATCGCCGTGGATGATGTTCTCCTGCAGCTGCAGGAATTCGACGTGGCGTTGGTACTGGTCGAGCACGTCATCGATGATCTGCTCCTTCGAGAAGCCCATGATGTCGTAGCCCTGACCGGTGCCTCCGTCGAGGTAGACCTCCATCCGGTAGTAGTCCTCGCCGGTTCCGCGGGGAACCATTCCACCGAACGACGGCACGCTGACCTTGTGCGGCCACACCTGATAGCGGAACGGGTACTCCCCGTCTCCGTCGACCTCGAACTGGAAGAGTTCGCCGTCGTCGACGAACACACCTTCGTTGTCGACGCGACCGCAGCGTGACGAGATTCCGCGGCCTTCCATCTCTGCAGCCACCTCGTGGAGGGTGGGAATGAGGACCTTCTGCTCGAACTCCTCGGCGCGCGCCCGATTCGGGAAGGACAGCACCCGGCCGAGCTGACGCTGCCAGGTCTCGTGACCGGGCCCCCGGGAACGACGGGCCAAGGATCCGGGCAGGGTCGTATCGACACTGTCGACACGGTTCGCCTCGACCCGCAGCGCCTTGTACAAACCGATCATGACGAGGATGACGACGAAGGCGAAGGGCAGGCCCATGATCACCGTCGCGTTCTGCAGGGCGCCGATGCCTCCGACGAGCAGCATCGACACCGTCAGGGCACCGGTGAGCACGGCCCAGAAGATCCGCAGACCGGCGCGACCGTCCTCGGAGGGGTTGCGCAGATTCGACGACAGGTTCGCCATCACCAGGGCCGCAGAGTCCGCGGTGGTGACGTAGAACAGCAGAGCCGTGAGCGTGGCCAGACCCGCGATGAGGAAGAAGGCCGGATAGCGGGAGAGCAGGTCGTAGAAGCCGCCTTCGGGGCTGACCATGACCGCTTCGCCGAACTCCACATCACCGTTGCGGATGATGTCCAGGGCCGAGTTTCCGTAGATCGAGATCCACATGAAGATGTAGATGAACGGAATCGTCAGGGTGCCCAACACGAACTGACGGATCGTGCGCCCGCGGGAGATGCGGGCGAGGAAGAGACCGACGAACGAAGCGAAGGCGATCCACCAGGCCCAGAAGAACAGGGTCCAGTCGGTCATCCATGTTCCGGTGTCCTCGAAGGCGAAGGTCTGACCGGCCATGTCCGGGAACAGGCGGACGAAGTCCGTGACGTTGAGGACGAAGGCGTTGAGCAGGAACTGCGTGTTCCCGGCCACGAGCACCCAGAAGCTCAGCGCAATGGCGAGCACGACGTTGAGGACGGAGAGGAACTTGATGCCCTTGTCCACGCCCGAGACCGCCGAAAGCGTGGCGACTCCGACACCGACGACGACGATGCCGACCTGGGCAGCGGTGCCGACCGGGATCCCGAAAACCGTGTTGAGGCCGACGTTGACCATGACGACGCCGATGCCCAACGAGGTGGCGACACCGAAGATCGTGCCCAGCAGAGCAGCGAAGTCGACCGTCTCACCCAAAGCGCCATGGACACGCTTGCCGAAGATCGGGGCCAACGCCGAGCGGATCGCCAACGGCATGTTCATCCGGTAGGCGAAGTACGCCAGAGCCATACCCATGAGTGCGTAGAGTCCCCAACCGCTCAGGCCGTAGTGGAAGAGCGCCCATACGGTGGATTCGCGGGCCGCGGCGACCGTCTCGGGCTCCGTGCTCGGCGGGGTGAGGTACATCGTGACCGGTTCGGCCACGGCGAAGAACATGAGGTCGGTGCTGATGCCGGCCGCGAAGAGCATCGACGCCCAGGCGACGAGGCCGAATTCGGGCTTCGAGTGCTCGGGGCCGAGCTTCGTGTTGCCGTAGCGGGAGGCCGCCAGGTAGATGACGAAGACGAGGACGACGAGAACGAGAAGGACGTAGAACCAACCGAACCAATCGGAGGTCCAGCCGACGACGGCACCGAGGACCGCCTCGGCGTTGGTCGGTGAGATCAGAGCCCATACGGTGATGGCGAGAGCCACCGCGGCCGCGGCCGCGAATACACGCTTATTCAGGGGCGGAAGCGACGGCTTCACCGTGCCCTTCGCTTCTCCCTTCGGTTCACCCGGCGGGGTGTCGACTGATGCTGACATGGTTGTGCTCCTTATCCGGACGCTGTTGCATCGTGGCATCGGACCCGATCGAACGGCATGCTCAACCGGGCATGATCAACGGCTGTTGCTGAAAGATATTCCGTCCTCGCCGAATCCCCGGTTCCACGGGAACGGCCAACAATGGAGGTTACCACATAGACACTTCCGGTCATTTGTCCTGTTATGCCACGCGATTCTGCAGATCAGCGGCTCACCCTCGCCGAGGCGGGGCTCAGAGGGAGACGAAGAGCAGCGCGGCCGCCATCACCACCCCTGCGCCGAGGAACGTGATGACGGTGTAGCCGAGGATGTCACGCATCTTCAGCCCGGCGATGGCGAGCACCGGCAGCGCCCAGAACGGCTGGAGCATGTTCGTCCACTGGTCACCGTAGGACACGGCCATGATCGCGACCGACGGGTCGACGCCGAGCTGATTGGCCGCATCGAGCATGATCGGGCCCTGGACGGCGAACTGTCCGCCGCCGGAGGGGACGAAGAAGTTGACGAGTCCTGCCGAGATGAGCGCGAGGACCCCGAACGAGGCCGGGTTCGCGATCGAGACGATGGCGTCGGAGAACACCGCGATGAGGCCGGTGGTCGACATGATGCCGAGGATTCCCGCGTAGAGCGGGAACTGCAGGAGGATCTCGCCGACATTCGACGCCGCCTCCTTCGTCAGGTGGATGAGTTCGAGGGGATTGCGCACGAGCAGCAGGATGAGCGCGAGGAACGACCAGTTGACGATGTCGAGTGTCAGTCCCCCTCCCTGGGCGAAGTGGATGACGAGATAGACGACGAGCGCCAGGCCGATGATGAGGGTGAGGATGCGGGAGGCGTCGATGCGGTCGGCCGGGGTCACGACCTCGTCGTCGACCTGCGACTGCGTCTCCGAGCTCACCGAGGCGGGCAGTTCGTAGACGGGGGCACCGGCCTTGGGTGCGACGAGGAAGAAGAGGAGTCCGCAGACGATGATGACCCCGGCGATGGCCAGCAGGTTCCAGCCGGCGAAGATCGTCTCGGAGACGGGAATCGTCTGCCCGCCGAGGGACTCGGAGAGGAAGGAGTCAGGGGTGGCCGCGGTCAGCGGGCCCGATCCCGAATAGCCCATATGCCAGACGACGAATCCGGAGTATCCGGCGGCCACGAGCAGCGGGAAGTGGACCTTGATCCCGCGTTCGCGCGACTGCACGGCGATCTCACGGGCGAGCAGAGCGCCGACGACGAGGCCGAGGCCCCACGTGATCAGGCTGGCGAGAGCGGCGACGACGAAGACGAAGACATAGGCGAAGGTGGCGTTGCCCGGGACGCGGGCGAGCCAGGCCAGCAGTGTCCGCACGGGTCCGGTGTTGGCGAGGATGTGGCCGAGCAGGAGGATCAGACACATCTGCGTCATGAACTCGAGCAGTCCGGCCAGTCCCTCACCCCAGCCGACGACTACGTCGGTCGGGCCCGCATCGGTGAAGATGAACGCAAGGACGGCGACGATGAGGGTGAGGACGATGGCGAAGGTCAGGGCCGAGGGAATCCACTGTTCGAGGAATCGGTTGACCGGCCGCATGATCCCTTTTGAGGCTGCGGCGTTGACCTGGGTCGACGGCTTCGGTGCCGACATGGGAAGACCTCCCGCTGAGATTTATGAGAATTGGCTGTGTGTGGTCTCAGCATACAATCAGGGCGCTGTCTCCCGGTAGGAGACAGCGCCCTGACGGCGATCACAACCCGGTCACGATCGGAGCCCGGATTCGCAGGGCTCCGAACGCACCGATCAGTCCTGTTTGTACACGAGCTGCTTGTTGACGAATTCGTCCATGGCCAGCGGTCCGAGCTCCCGGCCGACGCCGGAGCGCTTGACTCCGCCGAAGGGCAGGTATTCGCGTGTTCCCTCCGGAGCGTTGAGGAAGACCATGCCGGAATCGATCTGGTCTCCGACGCGCTCGGCACGGGCGATATCGGTCGAGAACACGGCGGCGCCCAGACCGAAGGGGGTGTCGTTGGCGAGCTCGACGGCCTCCTCTTCGCTGCTGACCTTGTAGACGATGACAGCGGGGCCGAAGAGCTCTTCGTAGTATCCGCGCATGCCCTTCTGCACATCGGCGAGGACAACGGGTTCGACGTAGGCTCCGCCACCGTCGTACTTCTTGCCGCCGGCCAGCAGGGTCGCGCCCTCGCTGACGGTGTCCTGGACCTGTTCGACGAAGCGGTCGGCGGCGGCCACCGACGACAACGGGGACAGTCGGGAGCCTTCCTCTCCGGGAACGGCAGGGGTGTTCTTCTTGGCCGCCTCGGTGATGGAGGAGACGAAGTCGTCGTAGATGTCGGCCATGACGATCATCCGCTTGGGTGAGTTGCAGGCCTGGCCGGTGTTGCCCATGCGGGTGGTGAAGAACGTCTTTGCGGACTCCTGGACGTCGTCCGTGTCGAGCAGAATATAGGGGTCGGATCCGCCGAGTTCGAGTACGACCTTCTTGAGGTTCTTGCCGGCCTCGGCAGCGACGGCGGCACCGGCGCGTTCGGATCCGGTCAGGGACACTCCGTGGTTGCGCGGGTCGGGCAGGATGATGTCGGCGACCTGCTCGTTGCTGGCGTAGATGTTGATGTAGGCGCCTGCGGGCAGTCCGGCCTCGATGAAGATCTCTTCCATGATCTGTGCCGAGCGGGGGCACTGCGGGGCGTGCTTGAGCAGGATGGTGTTGCCCAGGGCCAGGTTCGGGGCGGCGAAGCGGGCGACCTGGTAGTAGGGGAAGTTCCACGGCATGATGCCCAGCAGCGAGCCGACGGGCTTGCGGCGGATCATGGCGGTGGCGTCCTTGGGTCCGCGCAGTGGTTCGTCGGCCATGAAGGCTTCGGCGTTGTCGGCGAAGTACTTGTAGATCATCGAGCACAGCTGGACTTCGCCCTTGCCTTCGGGCACGGATTTGCCCATTTCGAGCTTGATGACTTCGGCGAGCTCTTCGGCGCGTTCGGCGTAGATCTCGGACACGCGGGTCAGCAGTGCGGCGCGCTCGGCTACCGTGGTCCGGCTCCACTCGTCGAATGTCGTCGCCGAACGGTCGAGGGCGGCGAGGATCTCGGCGTCGGTGGCGGTGGGGAATTCTTCGGCGACTTGGCCGGTCGCCGGGTCGGTGACGCGATACATGGTGGTCATGGCAGTCCTCTTTCACTTCGACGGGGTTGTGCGATCTCCTGTGGTGTGATCGCAGGTCCATCCCCCACGCTATGGCCGAACGCCGGCGTCGGCAACGGGGGGCTCATTTCCTGGGCGGATTCCCAGCCGTCACCGAGGCGGCCGACCCGACCGGTGATGCGCTCGGCTGCGCAGCTGGTCGGGCCTGTTCCGCCGGTCGGGTTCGCCCCGACCTCTCAGCCAATGACGCCGGTGAGTTCGTTCGGTGCGTGCGGCAGCTCTCCTTCGGCCATCACCTCACCGGAGTCGAGGTCGACGATGTGGATCGTCTTCTCCGCCGGATCGCTGACATAGGCAACTTCGCCCTGGACGAAGAGCGTCGGGCGGGCCTGCTGCCATTCGACGGGTTCTTCCCATTCGTCGATGACCGGGTATTCCTCCGTCACCGAGGCGGTGGCGGGGTCGATGATCTTCAGCGTGCCGTCCGTGGTCAGGACGACGCCTTCCCCGTCGGGTCCGCGGCCGAGCGACCGGAAGCTGTACGAGGCGCCGAGGTCGACGAGCTTGAGTTCGCCCGACTTCGTATCGGTGATGCTCACCCGTTCGGGGCGTTCGAGTTCGGCGTCTTCGTCGACCTTGTAGTCGCCGAGGATGTACTGCGATTCGTCGCTGCCGGACTGGTTGCCGATGCGACCGAAGGAGTCGGGAGCGTCGATCTTCTCGAACTTCCCGTCCTTGTACAGAAGGATTCCGTCCTCGCAGCCGAGCGCGATGACCTCGTCCTTCGCAGCGGCTTCGCCGTGGACTCCGGGGCACTCGTCGCTGCTTGCGATCTCTTTGCCGGAGCTGTCGACGACCGTCGCACCCGAGCGTTCGTCCTCGGTTCCGACGGTGTGCAGCATCGAACCATCGGCGAGCTTCACGGCGACTCCGTGATGGGGCTCTGCGGCTTCGGTGACCTCGGGCTGCGGGTCGCCATCGGAGAAGTCATCGGTGTCGAAGGTCTGGATCTTGCCGTCGCCGTCGCCGAAGAGCACGGTGGCCTCGCCGTGGTTGACGACGTGTCCGGGCAGTTCGGTGTCGAAGACGGTGTCGGTGAGCTGCGGGTCGGCGGCGTAGCTGTGGGTGTGGTCGCCATGGGGCTGGGTCCAGACTCCGGCGTCGAAGAGGCGGAAGCCTTCGGCGACGGAGACCATGAGGTGGCGGCCGTCGCCGACGGGGTTGAGGCGGTTGAAGCCCTCAATCTTCGTGTCGTCGATGACCTCGAGCGTCGTCGCGTCGAGGGTGAGGATCCCTCCGTCGTAGGTAGTCACGATCCGCGGCTGGGCACCGGCGAGCTCCTGGGCGTGCCCTTTGTCGTCCTTGCTGTCTGCGGCGCCCGCGGTCTTCTCGTCCTTGCCGACCGCGTCGTAGTCGGTGGCGTCGTCGCCGGCTTGGCAGCCGGTGAGCAGCAGCGCCGAGGCGACCACCGCCGATCCGAGCATGTGTCGTTTCATCATTCGCACTCTCTAGTTAGTGAGACTCGTTATCATTAACAGGTCGATACTAACCCGATGCAGGATGGATATGCGAAATCAGATGACGATCGAGGTCGACGAGAAGCTCGGTGGCCCGAGGGGTCCGGATCGATCCGCCGAGGGCCGGGCCGGACTATGTCATGGGTCACTGTTACGGTAGTGCCATGCCCAGTGTGACTGAACTCGTGAAGCGCTACTACTCCACCGTCGATGCCGGAGATGCGGGCGCCACCTCGGCGCTGTTCGCCGCCGACGCCAGCTATGATCGGCCCGGCTATCCGACGATGGTCGGCCAGCAGATCACCGACTTCTACCACGGCGAACGCGTCATCGAAACTGGTGCGCATTCGCTGCAGGAGATCATCGTCGACGGCGACCGCGCATCCAGTCGCGGAGTCTTCAGCGGCCGCCTCAAGGACGGCTCGGAGACCTCGGTGGGATTCGCGGATTTCTTCCTCTTCGACACCGAGGGTCTCATCGCCGAACGCACCACGTACTTCTACCAAGCAGCGGTCTGAGTCCCTGCGGCCCCGAAAATAGGTCACTATCGGATACTTCTGAGCCCGGAAGTTATCCGATACTGACCTCTATTTGGGACGAATGCGTCTCAGCGCCCCTGACCGCGGGCTTCGAGGACCGCTTTCTGGATCCGGTCGCGGACGGCGGCGGCCTGCGGAGTCGGCGTCGGGCCATAGGCTTCTTCGACCTGCTCGAAGACGTCTTCCATGGCTGCGGGGTCGACGTCGACGGGCAGATCCTCAATGGCGGCGAAGGCCGGGCCGATATGGTCCATGAACCCGCGGATCCCGGCCTCTCCCCCGCCGAAGTGCATGCCTTCGAACTGGCCGATGGCCGACCAGCGCAGACCCAGCGAATTCTTCAGCACCGAGTCGAGATCCTCGGCGGTGACGACCCCGTTCTGCACGAGCGAGATCGCTTCCTTCATCAGCGCATTCTGCAGCCGGTTGCCGACGAATCCGCGGATCTCACGCCGCAGCACCACCGGCTCGCGGCCGCAGCTGCGATAGAACTCGACGGCGGCGTCCACGGTCTCCTGGGAGGTCTGCGGGGAAGGCACGACCTCGACGAGCGGCATCAGGTGCGGCGGATTGAACGGGTGGCCGACGATGACGCGGGATGCTGCGGACTCCGGGAGCGCGGCTGCGATCACTGAGGCCGGGATCGTCGACGATGAGGTTGCGAACACGGTCTCGGTTGGAGCCGCCTCGGCGATCTGGGAGAACAGCACCGGCTTCGATTCGGGGTCCTCGGGACCGGCTTCCTGGACGAAGACGACACCGGCCACGGCGGCTTCGACGGTCTCGGCGATTTCGACGGTGCCGACCTGCGAGGCCAGCTCATTCCGGGCGGAAGCGTCGGCGGTGACCTCGGCCTGCAGCCCGGCGACCACCTGGGCGAGGTCGGATCGCGGGTCGAAGACCCGCACCGTGTACCCGCTGCGGGCGAAGAGGAAGGCGAACGATCGGCCGATGGTTCCGGCGCCGATGACGGCGACTGTTGAGCTCATGCGTCCAGGCTATACCTGCCCCATCCGTTCTGACGGCGGAGTTCACCGGGGCGTACGAGGACATTCACCCAGGCGCGTGTGGGCATGCTCCGGCCCGTTCTCCGTAGTCGAATCGTTGCCGTGCGTCTCCCGCCGGTGGTGGCATCGGGTGGCACAATGTCACCATGAGCGCGAACCCAGAACTGAGAACAGTGGACTCGGAGATCCTCGCCCTGGCGGAGGACGAATACGCCGCCGCTGCGGAGACCGCGCGCATCGACGTGCGCGAGATCCACACCGCCGACGAGGCGGCCAAGGCCTCAATGCTGCTCGACGAAGTCTGGAATGTCGACGAGACCGGCACGAACGTGTTCGAACCCAGCCTCATCATCGCCTTCGCCCACGCCGGCAACTATGTCTCCGCCGCATACAGCGTCGACGAACCCGACGAGATGATCGGTGTGACCATCGGCTTCTTCGGCCAGCCTCTGGGCACGGTCATGCACTCGCATATCGCCGGGGTCCGCCACCAGATCATCGGCCGCGGCGCCGGATCCGCGATGAAGCTGCACCAGCGTCTGTGGTGCCTCAACTTGGGCATCACCGAGATGACCTGGACCTTCGACCCCCTCATCGCACGCAACGCGTACTTCAACTTCCAGCGTTTGGGCGTCGGCATGGTCGAATACCTCGAGGACTTCTACGGGCAGATGCGCGACGGAGTGAACTCCGGCCAGGCCAGCGACCGGATGATGGTGTCCTGGCCGCTCGACCGTCCGGCACGGGCCTCGGTCGTCGATCCCGGATCGGCCTTCCCCTGCCTGCGCGCCGATGATGACGGCGAGCCGCTGCTGAGCGAAGTGCCGAAGGAGACCGAATTCGTCTCACTCGACTTCCCCTCCGACATCGAGGACCTGCGCGGCCAGGATGCCGACCTCGCCAGCCGCTGGCGACTGGCGCTGCGCACCGTGCTGACCGGCCTCGTCGGCGACGGTTGGGTCGTCGACACCTGCCTCAAGGGCGGCACCTATCTCCTCCACCACCCCTGAGGCCCGTTCACCTCTGCGTCACCTGATTCGTGTTCACTGATCCGATGACCACTGCACCTGCCCGCACCGCCGAGGTGGCCGGATCGTTCCTTCGCCTGGGCCTGACGTCGTTCGGCGGCCCCGTCGCCCACCTCGGGTACTTCCGCGAGACCTTCGTCGGCCGCCGCTCCTGGCTGGACGACCGCGAATACGCCGACCTCGTGGCCCTGTGCCAGATGCTGCCCGGCCCCGCGTCGAGTCAGGTCGGCATGGGACTCGGGCTGCGCCGAGCAGGTCTGCCTGGGCTCGCCGCCGCGTGGGTGACCTTCACTCTGCCGTCGGCGATTCTGCTCACCCTCTTCGCGCTCGGGCTCTCGGCCTTCGGCGAGCTCGGCGATGCCGGATGGCTGCTCGGACTCAAGGCCGCCGCGGTGGCCGTCGTCGCCGGTGCCGTGCAGTCGATGGCGAAATCGCTGACCCCGGATGCCCGGCGCGCGAGCATCGCCGGTCTCGCCATCGTCCTCATGCTCGTCATCCCGAACTCGATCGTGCCGACGGCGCTCGTCCAGGTCGCCGCGATCGTCCTCGGCGGAGTGCTCGGTCTGGTCTGGCTGAAACGGCCCCACAGAGGGGCGAAGAATCGGGAAACCCCCGCCGAGACCCGCGTTGCCTCGCGTGGCGCCAGGCGACTTGGCGTCTCCGCCCTCATCGCCTTCGCCGCGCTGCTGCTCGGACTGCCCGCGCTCACCGCGGCGACCGGGGACGCGACCGTTCGCCTCATCGACATCTTCTACCGGGCCGGGGCCCTGGTCTTCGGCGGCGGCCACGTCGTCCTGCCCCTGCTCGAGGCCGAACTCGTGCCCACAGGGCTGATCGATCACGACACGTTCCTCGCCGGCTACGGTGCCGCACAGGCCGTCCCCGGTCCGCTGTTCACCTTCGCGGCGTTCCTCGGCGCGTCGATGACGTCGGGACCGACCGGCATCCTCGGCGCCGGCATCGCCCTGCTGGCGATCTTCCTCCCCGCCGGTCTGCTGGTGATCGGGATCCTGCCGTTCTGGGAACGGCTGCGCGCCTGGGAACCGGCGACGGCGGCACTGACCGGAGTCAATGCCGCCGTCGTGGGGCTGCTGGGGGCCGCGCTCTACGATCCCGTCTTCGTCGCGGGGATCACTTCGCCTGCGACCCTGGCCCTGGCCGTCGCCGCCTTCGTTGCCTCGACCATGTGGAAGGTCCCGGCGTGGGCGACGGTGATCGGCGCCGGGCTCATCGGCTGGCTGCTGCTGTGATCGGTCAAGCCAGGGCTCGACCGACCCCTTACCGGATCAGCCCTGCGATCAGGACTCTTCCCAATCCTTGCGCAGCAGCTTCTTGTCGAGCTTGCCCACCGAGGTGCGCGGCATCTCATCGACGACCCTGACCTCGTCGGGCATCTGCCACTTCGCAAAACGAGCACTCAGCGTTTCGACGATCGCGTCCCTGGTCACCTCGGCGCCGGGGTTGGCGACGACGTACGCGACGGGTCGTTCGTCCCATTTCTCGTCGGGGACGCCGATGACGGCGGCCTCGCTGACGTCGGGGTTGTCGAGGATCGCGTTCTCCATGTCGATCGACGAGATCCACTCGCCTCCGGACTTGATGACGTCCTTGAGACGGTCGGTGATCTTGAGGTACCCGTACTCGTCGATGGTGCCGACGTCGCCCGAACGCCACCAGCCGTCGAGGAAGCGATCGGCATTGTCGGGCAGCTGATAGTAGGACTCGGTGATCCAGGGGCCGCGCATGAGCAGCTCGCCCATGGACTTTCCGTCGCGCGGCAGCTCATTGCCCTCGGGGTCGACGGTCTTCATCTCGACGCCGATGACCGGCAGACCCTGCGAGCGCTTGAGATCCCACTTCTCCTCCTCGTCGAGGTCGAGACCGGGACGGATCTTCCAGTTCGTCGACGCCAGCGGCGTGGTCTCGGTGGCACCGTAGCCGTGGATGACATCGGCCCCGGTGACCTCCTTGAACCCGCGCATCATCGACAGCGGCGGTTCGGAGGATCCGGACACCAACCGGACCCCGGAGAGGTCCGGAGCCTGCGGCATCTTCTTCATCATCTGCAGCATCGGCCCGAAGATGGCAGGGGCGCCGTTGGCCAGGGTGACCTTCTCCTCGACGAATGCCTGGGCGATGGCGCCGAACTCCTCGGCGGCGAACTTGCCCGGCAGGACGAGTTTGGCACCAGCGGCCACCGCGTTCTGCGGGAATCCCCACGACAGCACATGGAACATCGGGGTGATGGGCATGACGCAGTCGTCGAAGCCCGCGTGGAGTGCAGCCAGACCGCCCATGGTGTGCAGGTAGATCGAGCGGTGCGAGTAGTAGACACCCTTGGGCCGGCCGGTGGTGCCGGTGGTGTATCCGGCGTAGGCGGCGGTCTTCTCGTCGACGACCGGCCAGTCGAAGGTCTCGGGCTTGTCGGCGATGAGATCTTCGTAGGAGACGACGTTGTTCAGGCTCGTCTCGATCTCGGCGATCGGTTTGTCGGTCATGACGACCCAGCCCTTGACATCGAGCTTCGGCGCCAGCGATTCGGCGACCTGCAGCAGAGACTCGTCGACGAAGATCCAGTCCGACTTCGAGTGGCTGACGACGTAGGCGAGGTCTTCGGGAGCCAGACGCAGGTTGAGCTGGAGCATGGTCGCGGCCACACCGGGGACGGCGAAGTAGAGCTCGAGGTGGCGGCGGGAGTTCCAGTCGAGGACTCCGACCATGGAGCCGGCGCCGACGCCGAGGTCGGCGAGGCCCTGCGCGAGCTGAGCCATGCGCTTGAACTCGTCGGCGTAGTTCGACCGGCCCCAGGACCCGTCAGAACGGCGGTAGACGACCTCGACATCACCGAAGACGGTCGCTGCGTGCCGGATGAGGCTGGTGGTGTTGAGCTGGTAGCTGTCGCCCAGGGTGGACGGAATTCCTGTCAGCATGAGACTCCTTCGTTCGTGCTCCGGTCCCGTCGCGACGGTGTGGCTGCGACGGGAGAAGTATCGTGATCGCCGGTTTCGTGGTGGGCGGTCGTCACCATCACATCAGCTGTGGAGGCGGCGCGGATGCGGTTGAGTCGATTCGTGGTCAAACAGTTATCAACCGATCCGTAGTCGGGCGGTCATGGACCGATCCGTGGCCAGGCGGTCATGGACCGGCCCGTGGACTGGCAGTCATCAACAGTCTCATCCGCGCCGCTCCAGGATCATTCCCCGGTGAAGCCGGGTGCCCTCTTCTCGAGGAAGGCCGCGACTCCCTCGGCGAAGTCCTTGCTCGCCCGCAGCGCATCCTGGCCTTCGACCTCGCGGCCGAAGGACGAGTCGATTTCAGCCAGGCTGGCCCGATTGATCGCTCGCTTCGAGGCGGTCAGGGCGCGAGTCGGACCCTGCGCGAAGACCGCGGCGACTTCCTCGGCCCGTGCCAGGTGGCTTCCGGCCGGAACGACTTCGCTGGCCAGCCCCCAGTCGAGAGCATCGGCGGCCTGCAGCTTCTCTCCCGTCAGCGCCATGCGCAGGGCCCGGTGACGCCCCGCCGAGGCTGCGACCAGCGCAGTCGACCCACCGTCGGGCATGAGACCGATCTTCGTGAAGGGAAGCATGAGATAGGACTTCTCGCTCATCACCAGATAGTCGCAGGCCAGGGCGAGGGAACAGCCGATACCGGCGGCCGGTCCGGACACCGCCGCGATCGTGGGGATGGGCAGGTCGAGGATCGAGGCGATGATCTCATTCGCCCCGGCGAGGTCGATGCCTTCGCGCTTCGCCACTCCTCCCTGCAGATCCGCTCCGGAGCTGAAGGACCGCTGACTGCCGGTGAGGATGAGGGCACGGGAGTTCACGGCCGCCTCGGCGACGGCTGTGCCGATGGCTCGGAACGTCGACTCGTCGAGCGCATTGAGGCTCTCCGGACGATTGATGGTCACGGTCGTGACATCGCCGCTGACTTCGGTGAGAACACTGGTGGACAATGCGACTCCTTCGTACGAATCCGGTGATCCGAGTAGCTTTCGGGGCGTCTGCTTCTCTCCGCCCTCGAGACGTGCAGAAGCATCTCCCGCCACTTTAACGTACGTTAAGTTGATCTGCGTCACAGACGCGAACGAAGTCTGTGTCGGGCGGGCGCTCGTGCGCCGGCGCCTCGCCCATGCGGACGGCTCAAGACCGGCGGCGGGGACTGCGCTGATCCTCGGCGTGCAGTTGCGCGAGATAACGGTTGTAGGCCTGCAGCTGGGCGTCGCCGTCGCGAGCGGCCTGACGGTCGATTCTGCGGCTGAGACGCTCGTCCGATCTCTGCCACTGGATGATCAGCACCCCGAGCATGATCAGGGTGGGGATCTCCGTGAAGGCCCAGGCGATGCCGCCACCGACGAACTGATCGTCCAACGGGTCGATGCCCCACAGTGCCATACCGTAGTAGCCGGTCAGCAGGGTGCTCGACATCATCACCACGATTCCGAAGAACGCATGGAACGGCACGGTGGCGACGACCTCGAAGACTTGGACGACGGTCGGATCGATGCCCAGCCTCCGCTTGCCGTCGGTGCGCGGGGACGGGTCGACGCCGAAGATGTTCCAGAAATAGAGCATGCCGATGGCCACGAAGTGGATGAACATCAGATTGTGGCCCCACATCGAGGACATCAGCCAGTCGAAGACCGGGGTGAAGTAGAGCCCGTAGAGGCTCATGAGGAAGAGAATGGTCGTCACGAACGGATTCGTCAGTATGCGCAGCGGGCGACTGTGGACGACGGCGAGGATGATTCGGCGCAGATTCCATCGCCCGGAACCGGCCGGCAGAACGCGCAGCATCAATGTGATCGGCGCCCCCAGGACCAGCAGGATGGGGCTGAGCATCGACAGGACCATGTGCTGGATCATGTGCATGCTGAACAGCACCATGCCGTAGCCGTTGAGCGCAGTGCCGTCGACGAGAACGACCGTGACGATGCCCAGAACCCACCAGATCAGACGCGAGATCGGCCAGGACACGCCTCGACGGTGCAGGAGCCAGACGCAGGAGACATACAGCAGCAGACCGACCACCGCGAGGATGACGATGATGGGGATCGGCTGCGGGTGCCAGGCGGCGACTCGCGTGAACGTCGGGGGCAGACTCGGGTGCCACATCACCCCGCTCATCTCCTGCGCGTGCATGGCACCCTCCCGTCAAAGCACTTCTACGCGATGTAGAAACCGGTCCCGTTCCCCACGGTACGCCTGATGTCGGAAGACGTCATCAGTCCAGGGCCGCCTCGAGGTCGGTCCACAGATCGTCGACGTTCTCGATGCCCACGCTCAGCCTGATCAGGCCGACGGGCACCGTCTGGGGCTCCTCGGCATGGCGCCGCCGGCGTTCGATCAGCGATTCCACCCCGCCGAGGGAGGTCGCCGGGGTCCACAGCTTCACTGCCTCTGCGATGGCGGTGGCCCTGTCTGCGGTGTCGACGGTGAAGGCGATGATCGCGCCGAACCCGTTCATCTGCGCGCTCGCACGGGCGTGGCCGGGATCGTCCGGCAGACCCGGGTAGCGGGTCTCGACGACGGCGGGGTGGGAGGCGAGGCGTTCGGCGATGGTCCGCGCATTGGTCTGAGCGCGGTCGAGGCGGACGGCCAGGGTGCGCAGTCCGCGCAGGGCCAGCCACACCTCGAAAGGGCCGGCGACCGACCCGCGCATCGACCGTTCGGTGTGCATCCGTTCGCGCAGTTCGCTGTTGCCGGTCAGCGCCGCGCCGAGGACGACATCGGAGTGACCGGCCAGATACTTCGTCACCGAGTGGACGACGAGATCGGCGCCGAGGTCGAGCGGCGTCTGCAGCAGCGGAGTGGCGAAGGTGTTGTCGACGGCGGCGAGGAATCCGCGGTCCTTCGCGGCCGCGATCAGCGCCGGGACGTCGGCGACCTCGAGCATCGGGTTCGTCGGCGATTCGATCCACAGCATCCCCGCAGCACGGTCGTGCCCGCGCTCCCCCGCCGAGGCGGCCGACCCGTTCGCCTCGGCCGGTCCGTTCGTGGCCGTCGTCTTCGGTGCCGCCTCGTCGAGGGCGGCGACGACCGCCTCGGTGTCGGCGATGTCGACGGTGACGAGGTCGAATCCCTGACGCTTCGCGAGCTGTCCGGCCGAGGCGAGCGCGCCCTGATAGCTGTGCGTGGGAACGACGAGGGTGCCGCCGGCGGGGACGAGACTGATCGCTGCGGAGATCGCGGCCAGCCCGGAGCCGAAGACCAGGCCGGGAAGCCCTGCGTGCTCGAGCTCGGCCAGCGCCTCTTCGAAGGGGGCCCAGGCAGGAGTGTCGAACCGGGCGTAGGCGAAGGGCGAGGACTCGATGTCGCCGGAGCTGATGAAGGTCGAAGACAGGTCGATCGGAGGGTTCACCGAGGCGCCGTCGATGCGATCCGGACGACCGGTCTCGACGAGGACGGTGTCCGGGGCATAGGCAGTCTGGCAGGCCGCGGCGGGAGCGGAATACTCGTACGAAGTCATGCCCCCAATATAGGCCTATCCCTGACCCTCGACAGGGGCCCGACGCATGGAAAGCACTCGGGCACCCGTTCGAGGGATCTCACGATTCATCGCGGCAACGCTTCTCACGCCGTGAACAGGCGAGGCAGGGGGTCACATCCGTGCGCATTCGACCTCACGAGCCGGGCCGCTCGAGTCGACGCCGCGGCACGGCCGTCGGCAAGGCTTCGGCCACGAGCGGATCGGCTGATGCCCGTGACTGCGCCCAACGGCGATACCTCCTGATCAGTGGAACCGAGGTGAGCGAGTGCAACGCGATGCTCAGCCCCACCGTCGTGACGATGGTGGGAACCACGATGTCGTCATCCGGGACGCCCCGTCCGATCGCGATGAGCAGGAACACCAGGGATGCCAATCCCCGCGGACCGAACCAGCCGATGAAGGCCAGGGTGGGCAACCCCACTGTGCGCTCGCCCAGCGCGAGGGCGACCGGCAGCATTCGCGCGAGCGTCAGGCTCAGCGCGGCGTACAGCAACACCTGCCAGGTGATCGACGGCCACGCCGTTGTGAGGGCCACAGCGCCGAAGATCACCCAGGTCACTGCGGCGAGCAGGTCGCCAGCGCTCTCGGTGAATACGCCTGCGTGAGTGCGCGATGAACCGGCGCCACGGCCGAACGTGAGCCCACCGACGAACGCCGCGATGAAGCCGCTGCCGCCGAGCATCTCGGCGCATGTGAGCGCGACCAGCGCAGTGATGAGCGGGAAGACCTGCCGCCAGTGTTTGTCGAACCACTCCCGTTCGGCGCCGAAGCCGAACAGCTTTCCGCCGACGCCACCGACGACGATCCCGGCGACGCCGCCCCACCCGATCTGGGCGGCGACGTTCACCGCCACGGCGGTGGGGATGCTCCCCTCCGGCTCGGCGTTCGCAACCGAGAGCGCGACGAGGAACAGGGGAACCACGATGCCGTCGTTCATTCCGCTCTCTACGTCGAGCGCCTGGCGGACCCGAGGCGGCACCGCCGGATCGTCCACGACCCGCTGGCCCAGTGCTGCGTCGGTCGGCGCCAGCATGACAGCGATCAGGATCACCGAGATCACGGCGATGTCGGGGAAGATGAGCAGTCCCATGCCGATTCCAGCGGCGATGGTCAACGGCAGCCCGACCAGCAGCAACCTGCTCGGCCACATCAGCTGCCTCCTCAGCGCCCGCAGGTCTATTCGCATCGCGTCGCTGAAGAGCAGCAGCACGAGTGCCACCTCGGAGATGCGCTCGGCCGCCGAGGGCTCGATGTCGAAGTCAAACACTTCGGGAAGGGCCACGCCCGCGGTGACTCCGATGACGGCGAGGAACAGCGCCGCCGTGACACCGGCGCGTTGCATGTGCCCGGACAGTGTGCTCCACAGGCCGAGGGCGAGCAGCACGGTGAGCACGGTGGCCGTCATGCTCTGCACGTTACTGGAGTCGGTGCGACACGGCCAGCACCGCCCACAGCTTCATGCCCCCGGCGGGGTTCCCGATGTCTGGACCGTCCGCCCAACCGCTCACGTCACCCAGTACGGCGACGGCCGAGCGGCGGCATGACGCGAACCTGTCCATGCCGCGCTTGGCGTCTCAGCCCGAATCCACCGTCCGGGGCGCGGGAGTCGGGTGGCGGCGGTGGCCGGTGGCGCAGGTCCGCGGACCCCGCAGGGCCGCGGACCCCCCTCAGGGCCGAGGCGGCCCCGCGCTCCTGCACGCCCGGGGTCCTGCGATCCCGGCGCGCCGAGGTGAAGCCCCGGACCAGGTTCGAGCCGAAGCATTCGAACATCCCGGCCATCCGTCCGCTCGTCCTCAGCGAGTCCGGGCAGGGCTGCGGCAAGTGCGAGAAGTGCCTGTCCGGCGATGTCGGCCTCTGCGGCAATCCAGGCGAGACGGCACGCGACACCGACGAGACCGCCCGTGCGTTCGGCGCCACCGATGTCATCGACTCATCGAAGGCCGATGCCTTCGACCGCAAGGACGTTCGAGGCGTCTTCATGGGCTCGGGTGTGCCCAAGCGCGACATCCGGGTCCCGGCCGAACTTCCTTCGACTGAATCGTCTTCGAACCCCCATTGCTGAGTGCTTCGAGCGGGCGGCTCGCCAGGCAGATTTCAGCCGAGGCTGCGGACCATGTGCTCGAGCAGCATGCTCGCCCCTGACGACAGGCGGCGCTTGGGCGACCACACGGCGTGGAGTTCGCGAGAGAGGTCGACGGAGTCGTCGACCGGCAGCGGCAGCAGACGTCCGGCCCGGAAGTCGTCTCGCAGCGCGAGCTCGGACAGCACAACGGGGGCGACGGCGGTGGCCGCGGCGATCCGCAGTGCCGAGTTCGATCCGTACTCCCCGGCCACCGCCGCACCACCTGCCCCGGACAGGGCGGAGTCGATGGCTTCCCGAGTGCCCGAACCGATCTCCCTGACCAACAACGGCACCTGTGCCAGCGCCTCGGCCGTGATCGGCTTCGACCATGCCTCGGCGAAGCTCGGGGCGCAGGCGATCATCAGCCGGTCGCGGCCGACCACCACCGTCCGCATGTCCGGCGGCAGGGATACGGACTCGATGAGGCCGAGATCGCAGTTCTGCCGCCGGACCCGGTCGATGACGGTCGCGGAGTTCTCCACGGACAAACCGATTCCGATCTCCGGATGAGCGGCCCGGAAGGTCGTGAGGTGGTGGGGCATGAGGTATTCGGCGACCGTCAGCGAGGCGCTGACCTTGACGGTTCCGGCGCGGGCGTCCTGGATGGCACGGGCTCCGGCGTAGAGAGTGTCGTAGGCTTCGATGACCTTCGAGGCCCATTCGGCGACGGCCCGGCCTTCGACGGTGAGTTCGGTTCCCCGCGGCGAGCGCCGCAGCAGCGGCACTTTGAGATCACGTTCGAGGTTGCGCAGACTGCGCGAGGCGTTCGGCTGGGCGAGATCGAGTTTCGCCGCGGCCTGGCCGATCGATTTGGCATTGCCGCTGAGCGCCACCAGGAGCCCCAGCGCCTGGAGCTCGGGCCAGTTCTTCATGTTCCCGAGATCGTGCATATGCTCATCATGACATATCAGATCCACATGGGTTGCGTCGAAATCACCGTCTACTGCGACGTCGCAGGCGTTGACAGACTGAAGTCATGAATCGCATCGTCACCCTCCTGCCCGGACTCGCCGTCGCCGCTGTGGCCACGGCCGTCGCGTGGCCGATCTCCATGCTCGCCCCCGTGCTCTCACCGCTGCTCGTGGCGATCGTGCTCGGCATCCTCCTGGGAAATCTCGTGCCCAACCTCCCCGAGGCGTTCATGCCCGGACTCAACTTCGCGGCGAAGCCGCTGCTGCGCCTGGGCATCGTCGCCCTCGGTGCGCAGGTGGTACTCGGCGACATCCTCGACCTCGGCTGGCTCGTCCTCGTCCTCGCCGCCGTCATCGTCGCCGCCGGGATCGTCTCCGCCCTGGCCCTGGCCGGACCGCTCAAGGTCGACCGTCCCCTGGCTGTGCTCATCGGCAGCGGCTTCGGCATCTGCGGTGCCGCCGCCGTCGCCGGAGTCGAGTCGACACTGAAGTCGAAGAAGGAGGATGTGGCCGCCGCGATCGGCCTCGTCGTCCTCTTCGGCACCCTGATGATCGCCATCGTCCCCGGCCTCTCGACCGCCCTGGGCCTGTCGCCGGAGACCGCCGGAATGTGGGGCGGAGCCGCCACTCACGAGGTCGCCCAGGTCGTGGCGATCGGCGGCATCATCGGGCCCGCGGCCCTTGAGATCGCCGTGCTCGTCAAGCTCGCCCGCGTCATCATGCTCGCCCCCACCGTCGCCGTGTTCAGCTACGCCGTGCGCCGCAGTGAGGACACGGCGATGGCGAACTCCACCGTCACCAAGCCGGCCGCGGGTACCGCCGCGACCTCTGCGAGGGCGGGGTCGGCCGCGGGTTCCGCGGCAGCCGCCGATTCCGAGTCGGCCGCGGGGTCGGTGTCGAGCACGACGAAGCAGGCTCCGGCTCAGGGCAAGCGCCCGCCGATCGTGCCCCTCTTCGTCGTCGGGTTCCTCATCATGGCGGCTCTGCGCACCTTCGGTCTGCTGCCGGAGTTCGCGGTCACCGGCCTCAGCTGGATTCAGACCGTGTGCTTGGCAATGGCGATGTTCGCCCTCGGTCGCGGAGTGCAGTGGCGGTCGCTGAGGAACCTCGGTGCCCGACCGATCGCCCTGGCCGCCTTGGTCACGATCATCGTCGGCCTCATCGCCCTCGGCGGAGCCCTCCTCCTCACCTGACCCGACCCCAATTACTACCTGACGGCGGCCCAGATACCTCGTGTGGAAACTCGCGACCTTGCTGACAACCTCACTCATTACCTTGCTGAC
>OMJG01000230.1_pt1 | contig 43487 bp, 40 predicted proteins | sample 1646431 | NCBI WGS metagenome assembly OMJG01 (sample SAMN03771674, study PRJEB25209) | food metagenome | isolation source: Cotija cheese | place: Mexico:Jalisco,Michoacan | collected 2011-12-12
AATCTTAATGACCCTACACATTTGGTTCGTCTTTTTGTTCAATTTTCAAAGATCAGCAACATATACACTTCAAAAGAAATAATATAAGCATCACTGCTATCACAATAAATGCGACAACTTAATCATCTTATCATCAACTCGCATACATGTCAATCATTTGTTTGAAAAAATATAAAAAATTTCAAACTGGCACGAACAAGATTGGCCTTACTGTGATCATGCATCGTAGCGACAACAGAAACTAGATTACACGTATTAATAGCTGATGTCAACCATATTCTGAAATAAACTTTTATTTACTTTATAAACACTACTGTGGATTAGCTATTCTTTATTTAAACCTTTACTATTTTCCTTTTATTAATCATAGCCAGGCCATCTCCAAGTGGTAAAAAGCTGACTTTTAACATTGGATCGTTCGTTAACTTCTCTAACAATGCATTGAGGTTACGATGTATTTTTCTGACACGTCTTGGAATAGTATCATCATCATCAAAGACAGTTCCGCCTTGGAATATATCATCGATCAAGATCACACCGTTATCTGCTAGCAACTCCAAGCAGCGTGGCAAGAATTCGATATACTTGGCTTTTGCACTGTCTAAGAATATAACATCATAAGGCCCTTCTACCTTTTCTAACAAATCTTTTGCATCACCTTCTAATAACTGGATTGCATAAGGACTATTGGACCGTTGGAAGTTTTCTTTGGCCTCCTCAACCATGACCGGATTGCGTTCAATTGTATCGACAGGAGCATACTGTGCCATCAATAATGCTGAAAATCCAATCGCTGTCCCTACCTCTAATATTTTCTCAGGACGAATCACCGACAACAGTTGATCGATATACGTCGCTGTTTCATGAGGTATGATTGGCACCCTTCGACGCTGAGCTGCTTCTTCTAGCTCCCCTATAATACCCGAAAATTTGGGAAGCGCCTCTCTCATATAATTTAAAACACTTTCTTTTATGATAGGTTTATCCATCATTTCATTAAGCTTATGTGTCATCCGTTTACTCCTTACTATTCTTACTTTTTTACTATTCTTGCTCTTCCCATTATTCTTACTATTATTGTATTGCTATTTTTGTATTGCCATTCTTGCTATTTTTACTTTTGAACTACTATATAAATGAACTATTTTAACAAAAATAGGGTTGGGACGCTTGTCTCAACCCTATAAATAAACTCTCTTATTCTTTTTAGCGCGATTCGGACTCATCAGATTCATCATCTGCTTTTGTGTCGCCATTCTCTTCATCACGTTTCGGAAAATCTTCTGTAACACGATGGACAGAGATGCGTTTGATCCGACCGTTATCTATAATGAGTGGTGTTAACACATAGTGTCCAGCTTCAACTTCTACAGGTTCATCTTCGTCAGGGAAGTACCCTAATTCCACCAGTACATAACCTGCCATTGTATCCACTTCATCAGATGTAATCTTTTCCTTAAACAACTCATCGAATCGTTCTATTGGCAATCGACCATCTATAACGTAATGATTTTCATCCACTTGTCGATACTCATTAGTTTCTTGGTCATATTCGTCTTCTATATCGCCAACGATTTCCTCGAGTAAGTCCTCTAGGGTGACAATACCCTCTACACCACCATATTCATCTCTAAGAATAGCCATATGTTGGTGTTCTTTACGAAACTCAATCAATAAATCGTCTATAAAAATCGTAGAAGGTACAAATAATGGTTTATTCATGACTTTTTCAATGTCAATACCTTCAAATCCTTGTGAATGAGACGCTTTTAAAACATCCTTCGTGTGAATAACCCCTACTACATTATCCTTGTCCTCTTTATAAACTGGAAGACGGGAATAAGGACTATCTAAAATAATTTCAAGATTCTCCTGTAAGCTATCCTCAACATCGATCATCAATGTATCCGTTCTAGGAACCATGACTTCACGAGCAACTTTACTATCTAAAGATAGTATTCCTTGCATCATGGTGAACTCTTCAATATCGATTGCACCATCATTGCGGCTATTAGCCAACAGAGCTTTCATCTCCGTACGGGTCAACTTTTCAGTATGGTGTGTAAACTCCATTGGTGTGATCTTTTTCAATAAACCTGTGGATACGGTTAAGAACCACACAAATGGTTTGAACACCGTTTGAATTGCAAGAATAACACCTGCTGAATTCAGGGCAATCTTTTCAGGAATCTGTAACGCTAACTGTTTGGGGTAAAGTTCCCCAAATACCAAGGTAATATAAGAAAGTATCACCGTAACTATTAATATTGCAATCGTATTGGCACCAGGAATATCACCAAAAAATGGTCTTAAGCGCGAGGCAAAACTTGTTGCGGCTGATGCACTTGAGAAGAATCCTGCCAATGTGATAGCAACTTGAATCGTTGCTAAAAAGTCATCTGCATGACCCAACAGTCTCATAACCCTTTGAGCTTTTTTATTGCCCTCCTGTGCTTTCTGACTCATCTTTCCCTGATTGATTGAAACAAAAGCCAACTCTGCTGCTGCAAAGAAAGCATTGACCAATGTTAATACAACAATGATAAGTATCTGGACCCCAAGGGAATCGGCCCCGGCATCGTTATCCATTAAACGTTCTTCCTTTCGTCTTAACCGTCATATAATAAGCATCATATGACTTTTTCCATGTCAATTTGATTAATGTGATCGTAGTAATAGTTGCTTAATAACCTATTGGTAAACTAGTACTCCTGTTCCTATTATGCCAAAAAAAGCACAATACACTCACAGTAATTATAATATGACTCATTTTACTCTGAAATGCAAGCACTAGGACATTAAAAAAAACTAATAATAACATGGTAAAATACTTTTTTTAATGGTATTATCATTTTACGAGAGTTTTTTAATGTTCGGAAGGAGCAATTAGTAATGTTAATTAAAGCGTTAGCAATTCCTAAAAGTCAGCTAACTGTGGTTAAGGAAAACAGTACCTTACAGGAAGCAATCGATATATTGGAAGAATCAGGCTTCCGTTGTGTCCCAATTTTAGATGAGTCTGGCACCATATTCCGTGGTAATATTTATAAAATGCATATCTACCGTCATAAAGCTAACAACGGAGATATGAATCTACCCGTCACACATTTACTCAAAAATACTACTAAGTATGTCCTGACCGACAGTTCATTCTTCAAGGTTTTCTTCTCTATCAAAGAACTACCTTATATCGCTGTTTTGGATAAAAACAAAAAATTCTACGGTATCTTGACTCATAACGCCATGTTGGGGATGCTCCAATCTTCTTGGAATGTTGATGATGCAAGCTTTGTACTCAATGTCATTTCCGGTGGAGAACGTGGTGACCTTCAAACAGTTGCTAAAATTATCAATCGTTATTCTGATATCGCAAGTTGCATCACACTTGATTCACAAGGAAACCGTAGCTTACGACGTATGATTTTCACCTTACCAAGAGGTGTAGAGGAAGAAGTATTGAACAAGATCATCACTCACCTTGAGAAAAAACAATTTACTATCGCTGAAATCGAAGACTTAAGAGAATAGGTCGTAGCCGATTCTATCTGGTTCTATCTGATTCTTGATTTATCTGGTTGTTGATTCTATTTGGTTCTTAATTCTATCTGATTCTTATGTCTATCAAAAAGAGCTACTCAAACGAGTAGCTCTTTTTGAATATTTAAAACTTCCTAGCATTAAGACTCCTTATGGCTCGAAGTTGGGCGCTTGACTCACAACCCTTGGTTTAAAAATGGGTTGGTATCATCTTCATGTCCAACGGTGGTTGGTCCACCATGTCCAGGAAACAAGATGTAATCATCGGGTCTTCGCATGATGTGTTCTCTGATACCTGCCATTAGTGTTTGATGACTGCCACCTGGTAAATCACTACGGCCAACGCTTCCTTTGAAAATAACATCTCCAACTATTGCAAAGTTCTCATCATCAAAGAAAAAGACGGTTGAACCGGGGGAATGTCCTGGTATCGTTGCTAACGTCATCTTGAAATGATCAATCGTCAGCTCTTTCTCTGTATCAAAGTAGTGCTCGACTGGTCGACTGACATAGCGTAAGCCATTATTATCAGAACGATTCAAAACAGGATCTGTAATGAAATCCTTTTCGATAGGATTTTGCCATGCTTCGATCTTGAAATGGTCGCGGATAGGATCTAGCGCCCCAATATGATCAAAGTGTGCATGGGTCAGTACCACTGCGATTGGTTTCAATCCGTTATCTTCTATCAGTGAGATGATTCTTTCTGGCTCATCACCAGGATCAAAAATCAATGTTTCTCCAAAATCATTTGTCAGGATATAACAGTTTGAAGATACTGGTCCTAAGGTCAACGATAACATTTCCATTAGCTTTTCTCCCTCATAACAGTTTTTTGTTACAGTGTTTTATACGGCTCAAGACAATTGTATTTTTATGGCTCAAAACAATTATATTTTATCAGCAAAATTAATTTTTGAGTTCAAGCCTTTCATGATTGGCACACCAACCAACATCACAACAACCTCACCCAATGCGACCGTACCATATGAGAACCAAAATGGTAGTGCTAGCACAATATTCAGTTCAATAGCTATCAAGAAACTAAAGAAACCAAAACTGAGGGCGTTGAAAACTAATCGTTGCGTGTCATTTTTCAAAAACTTACTAGCAAACATAGTCGCTCCTAATGAACAGACACTATGCATGACACCAAATACTAAGTCATACCAGCCAAGTCCTGAAGAGAACATGAAAACAGCATTACTCAATATAACACCAGAGACGATCCCCCAGAAGTATTTCTTTTGGAATACGACTAAATGATTTAACATTTCTGCAATCCGAAACTGAACTGCTCCAAAAGACATAAAACTAAAAACGGCTGTTAGCACTAAATAAAGTGCTGCTACTAATGCATTACTTGCTAAACTTTTTGTGCGATGTGACACTATTACTCCTCCTAGTTTTTTATCGTGGGATGGTTACGAACCACGTTTTTTTAGAACAAGTCTATTGTATCATAATTGACTAGTACTTTATAATTCATATTTAGACATTCTTTCAGAGTTCGTCTACTAGCCTTATACTAATTTTCTACTCTTTCTCTGTTGCTTCTCTACTATTTCTCATCTATTTTTCCACTGTTTCTCTATAAATTGACTAAATTATTCTACTATTTAACTAAATTATGTTGTAGAAAAAAAGCCAAGCAGTCTTCTGCCTAGCTTCTCCAAAAATTCTATTCAATAAAATCTTTCAATACAGTCAATTCAACTGTTCGTATAGTCTCTTGGTAAGCGACCCGATAAACCACATAGGATCTCATGTCCAATCGTATCAGTAGCTAATGCAATATCATCTGCTGTGATTGTGACACCGTGATCTGTTCCGATCAATGTCACTTTTTGACCAGCAGGATAACAAGCCGGCACTTTGATCATCAATTGATCCATACAGATACGCCCAACTATCGGACACTTATGTCCATCTACAATAACTGGAACGTGATTAAAGCGTCTCAACCACCCATCAGCATACCCAATTGGTAAGGTTGCAATCCATTCAGGTTCTTCACTGCGATAGGTTGCACCATAACCAACTGTATCCCCTGCTTGCGTTTGCTTGATATGAGCAATCTCAGTAGTGAAAGATAAGGCAGGCTTAAAATCAGATGGAAAATCGAGTACTTTTAAAGACGGATCCAATCCATATAAAGCCATTCCTAAACGGACAGCATCGCTTTCCAAATCCGTATGCCAGATGCCCGCAGCACTATTGTCACAATGGACCCAGTTTGGTCGCTTATTGAATGCTCGAACCAATGCACGGAAACGATTATACTGCTTGATTGTTAATGAGTTATCTTTACTATCTGCAGTTGAAAAATGCGTAAAGACACCATCTAATTGTATCCGTTCACTAGCATCACACAATTCCTCTGCTTCTTTGATCTCATCTTCCGTCTTCAAGCCAATCCGACCCATACCTGTATCAAGCGCTAAATGCACCTTCAATGGCAAAGGCTTTTCAACTTGGCTGGCGAGTACGAGTTGTACTTGACGTAACCAGTCCACAGAAGGAGCTGTCAGTGTAATTCCCGCATTGGCTGCGATCGGAGCATAGATTGGTTCTGTCACACCCAAGACCAGTAATAGTGATGGTTTGATCCCTGCATCTGTCAGTTCTAAGCCTTCATCCAAACAGGCGACGCACAGGCCAGCAGCCCCAGCACTTAAAGAAGCTTTTGAAACAGCCACTGCACCATGTCCATAGGCATTAGCCTTGACCACAGCCAAAACTTTTTTGTTTGGATTACTCTTTTGAACGACACTAACATTGTTTTTGATAGCCTCTAAGTCGACTGTTACTACAGCAGGTCGATGAATTGCTGGCCTCATAGAATATCATCCCTTTAGCTCTATACTATCGTGCGTTACGTTAGAAGAATTGTTAATTGCTACGTTTACGAACTTTAAAGCTTGATTGTTGGCTTGATTTATTGCTACTTGTACTACCTTTTGAGCTCTTGTTTGATTTTTTATAGTTTGAATCGTTACTTCCTTTGTTGTAAGAACGATTGTTGCGATTCCCACTATTGCGGCTTTTTCCACCACGAGAGTTACCAGATTTGCGGTTATAAGACCGTTGATTATTACGTTTCTTATGACTCGGTAATGGTCTCTCAGGGGTAATTTGGACTTTTATTTCTTCTGGATCTTTAGCCAGTAATTTCAGTAATACGGTTGCTAATTCCTCAGCATCATATTTTTCAGCCAAATAGCCCGCAGTTTTTTGATAACGTTCTGGGTTAGTCTTCTCAACTAATTCTGCTACTTGTTCAACAGCCATATCAAGTTGACCGCGAAATGCTTCATTAGAAGTTGGTGGCTTCATAGGGGTCATGCGTTTACGAATTAAGTTTTCGATAACCTTTAGGTATTCCATTTCATTTTGAGTCACAAACGTAATGGATTTTCCTTCATGTCCGGCACGGCCTGTACGACCAATACGGTGAACATAACTATCAGGATCTTGCGGAATATCATAATTATAAACATGTGTAACCCCGCTAATATCGAGTCCTCTAGCTGCTACGTCCGTAGCTACCAAAATATCGATATGTCCTGCTTTGAAGTCACGTAAAATTTGCATTCTCTTCTTTTGAGGTAAGTCTCCATGAATCCCAGCTGCTGAATAGCCTCTCATGTTTAAGCCACGAGACAACTCGTCGACTCGTCTTTTAGTTCTCCCGAAGACAATCGTCAATTCTGGTGCCTGAACATCAATCAATCGTGTCATTACATCAAATTTTTCGAACTCTTTACATTTAATGTAGTATTGATCAATCAAGTCAGCTGTCATTTCTTTAGCTTTTATCTTGACATGGACAGGATTTTTCATGAACTGAACACCAATCCGTTTAATATCATCAGGCATAGTTGCTGAGAATAATAATGTTTGGCGTTCGTTAGGAATTTCTTTGATGATTGCTTCGATATCTTCCAAGAATCCCATATTGAGCATCTCGTCAGCTTCGTCTAGTACTAGTGTTTTAACATGGTCTAGACGCAAAGTTTTCCGGCGAATATGGTCTAGTAATCGTCCAGGCGTTCCCACTACGATTTGAGGATGGTCCTTCAAACGTTTAATTTGACGACCAATATCCGCTCCACCATAAACAACCATCGATTTTATTTTTGTGCCGCGGCTTAAACGGTACAATTCTTCTTGAGTTTGAATAGCTAACTCTCTAGTTGGTGAGATGATCAGTGTTTGAACTTTTGGTTCCGTGGTATCTGTGTGTTGTAAAACGGGCAATCCAAAGGCTGCCGTTTTTCCTGTTCCTGTTTGTGCTTGCCCAATAACATCTTTGCCTTCTAATGCCAAAGGTATCGTTTGAGCTTGTATCGGTGTGGCCTCTTCAAATCCGCTAGCCACTACAGCGTCTAAAAACGGTTTTGCTAAATCAAATTCTGTAAATTTCATATGTCCCTCATTTTCTTCTTTCTTCTTATCCAGCTAAGCAACTTTCTCTAATCCATTTCAAATCACTTCAAAAAAAGAAGATCCATCACGCCTCACAACGCTCCGAACCTCTCATAAAACGTGTCCCAAGATTTAGTAAAAAGATACTATGCTACTGTTAATCATAGGCTTGTTTCGTCTAAATTGCAAATACTTTTGACAACATTGATCAGGCCAGTACCAAGACTTGATTTGACAAGTACATCATCCGTTCCCTTTAGCTCGGCATTCAAAGCGTTTACTAAAGCTGCTTGATCATCCTTAAAATAACTGATTTTATTTTCTGGCCACGACTGTTTTAAAACATCATAGAGAGCTGCCATCTCAACACCATAGAGATACACATGGCGAATCAAGCGTTCCTCTATGTGTGCTGCCATCGCCTCATGATAGGCCTTAGAGTTAGCTCCCAACTCCCTCATATCCCCTAGAACAACCACAAGATCTCGTGTATTAGCTTTAGGGTGCTTTTGTTCTAAGTTAGTTTCTTGAAAACTGTCTAAGATAGCACCCATGGAGGTTGGACTTGCATTGTAGGCATCGTTCAATATATTAGAACCATTGGGTCCTACTAACCATTGGTTACGATTCTTAGTCAATTTAAAAGATGCAAGCCCGTCTTTTATATCTTCAAATAAGACGTTCAAAAGGCGCGCTACTACTATTACTGATAAAGCATTTTGAACATTATAAGCTCCTAAAACAGGGATGGTAAATGTCAGGTCGCTCGCAGATGTCTTAAATGTGGTCTCTCTCTTATGTAGGGTAATTTCAGTAGCATATAGGTCAGCTGAACTACTTGACCCAAACGTTTTTAACTGCACAACTGGTTTTTGGGGAAGGTTCTCACGGATCAGTGGTTCGTTTTCAGGATACACCAATACGCCTTGATCCGTCATGCCTAATATGATCTCGTCTTTTGCTTTTGCAATACCTGCTCTACTCCCCAAAAATTCGATATGGCTTTCCCCAATAATCGTAATAATAGCAATATCTGGTGCCGCAATTTCGCTCAGTCTTTCAATCTCCCCAAAATCACTCATACCCATCTCAAGAACTAAAATATCTGTTTCTTCAGGCATATCCATAATCGTTTGGGGCAGACCAATAGCATTATTATAATTGCCTTCAGTTTTATGGACCTTATAGGTCGTAGCTAAAACAGAAGCTAACATATCTTTTGTCGTTGTTTTGCCATTACTTCCCGTAATACCCACGACTTTGGGTCCTATCAACTGGCGGTAATAATGAGCTAGATCTTGAAAAGCCTGTAAGGTGTCATCAACTTGGATCACACAGATGTCTTTTGGTGCTTCTTCGACGTTGCGAGACCATAAAACGGCAGTTGCACCGTTTGAAATGGCTTTATCAACATAATCATGTCCGTCAGTTCGCCCTCCGACTAAAGGGACAAAAAGGGTATTTGGTTCCACCAACCGAGAATCGAAAGTGACTTTACTGATTTCTTCAAACCGATGACCCGAGTTATAATCGATAGCTTTTACAGCTTTTACAATCTCAAATATTTTTAAGAATTTCACCGTTCATACCCCTTAATCAGTCATCATTTCTTGACACTTTTTTGCTTTCTTTTTCATTAAAACGCCGTACACCAAGTTCTAGCAATTCTGCAATCAGATCGCTATATTGTAAGCCCGTTTCCTTCCATAAAGAAGGATACATGCTAAATTGGGTAAACCCTGGTAGTGTATTAATCTCATTAATATAAATCTCGTTATGCTCTGTGACAAAAAAGTCACACCTTGAGAGTCCAGAACCATCGATAACACCAAACGCTTCTTTGGCATAGCTTTGAATCTTTGCTGAAATTTCTTCTGGAAGATCTGCAGGGATTTGTAGCTCTACAGTATTATTAATGTATTTTTCGTCGTAATCATAAAAGCCTTTACTCTTGACAAGTTCACCAACCACAGACGTATGGATGTCATGTAACCCCAAAACACCACACTCAACTTCACGAGCCTCAACCCCTTGCTCAATCACCACACGATGGTCATACAAGAAAGCCTCATTAACGGCTGCAATCAGTTCTTCCCTATTTCCTGCTTTGCTGACCCCAACGCTTGATCCCATATTAGCCGGTTTGACAAATACAGGGTAGATCAAAGTCCCTTCACATTTCGCATAGACTGATTCAGGGTAAGTATGCCACTCGTACTCAGTAATTGGAACATATGGTAATTGTGGCAACCCCATTTGTTGAAACAACGATTTGCTGACAATCTTGTCCATACCAGCAGCACTCGCCAGTACACCACAGCCAACATAAGGGAGGTCAAAGATTTCAAACAAGCCTTGAATCGTCCCATCTTCCCCATTTGGACCATGAAGAACTGGAAAGACGATTGCATCAGGTAAGCTCAACAAAACTGTTGGCATAACTGCGATTCCGGTTGATTCCGAACCAAAAATTGCCTTATCTGCTTCTTTCAAATCCAGTGAAGTCCCCTCAACTAAAGCCTCATTGATTGTACCACCTTTCAGCCACTTACCTTGTTGCGTAATATAGATTGGAATCACTGTATGTTCTTGATAGTGGATTTCCTTTTGGATAGAGAAAGCCGTCAACACAGATATATCATGTTCTGCACTTTTCCCTCCGTAAATTAAGAAAATATTCATTGAAAACCTCCGTAGTATTGACTTCTGTCTTAATAATTCACTAATTATACCACAATAGAAATAGGCGTCAGTTAGGCGATCAGCTGCCCTAAAACTTAGTAGTTATTGAAACTTTCTATTATTTTATGACTTAAATGATAGGCTGTAAAGCTAAATGCCATTTGCCACTCTCAAAGTCATAAACCATTTTCGACTGTGCAGGCGGTGTCTCTGGAGAATCAATCTGATTGGTTTTCTCTATATTTTCCGTCATAAAAATGGCTATCTCAACTTCAGTGGTTCCTCGAGCCACCCTATCAAATGACAAAATCATGCCCTCTCTAAATAACGGTAACAACTCTTCCATTTGCTCTGTTAATAATGGCTGAATCGGCCTTGGCTTAGATTGCCAGAAAAATTTTGGAGCCAAGAGATCAGTAATCTGACCAACAATGTAGTCGTTCAAGACCACATAAAAATGGTTTAAGTGTCTTTGATAGATCTTATAGACTTCTTGATCTAGTGCCAAAAAAATCATGTTATTTTGAAGTTTATAGAAGAAAGGCGATCTCATCGGCGTATAAATGTGATTCAAATAGAGTAGCTCAGCAATCTCGGGAGGTGTCAATTGTTGCACAAGTTCTTTTGATTGATAGTCCACCCAGCTTACCGGTTTTATTTTCTTGTCAACCACATCAGAGAAGTAAGCCTCGACATCCTCCCTTTCTTCTAAGAGGGTAAATTTGGTGACAGGATCGATCGTTCCAACAGTTCTAGTGTCATCTAGTAACAACAGTTTATGGGGAGACAAGTTTGGATGTTTTAAAAATAATTTGTGGAGCGGAAGGCCCTTTAACAAAACTTGATTGCTGACCATATCGTAATGAATGTATACATTGCCCGCCATTATTACCCTCCTTTCCCGAACTAGAATCACTACTCACTATTATACTCTTTTATATATTACAACAGGTAACAGTACTATTAAATTTTATCACAATAACTGCCCATAAACGTTTAAAAAACCAAAAAGTTGACAGCAATGCTTCCACTTTTTGGTCTCCTTACACTTTTTCTATTTTGAAGTCTTCCTCGTCAGTCACTGACTCAGAGTCGTAAATAACGGCTACATCTCTTGCAAACGTTTGATACGATTAGCTGTACTTGGGTGGGTCGAAAACCAAGAATCACTATCTTTACCCCTTTTTAGCGGACTTGCGATATATAATGAGGCACACTCTTTATTTGCTTCCTTCATTGGAGGAGCCTGGGATATCTTAGTCAGGGCATCGATCAGACCTTGGGGGTTTCTAGTAAACTCTACTGCTGTCGCATCCGCTAGATATTCGCGGTTTCTAGACAAGGCTAACTGCATGATTGTTGCCATCAAAGGTCCAAGCATCATCAAAATTAGGGATAAGACCATCAATATTACGCCTGCTCCACCTTTATCATCATTACTTTTTCGACTGCGACCGCCACCAAACCACAAGAAACGGCTTCCTATTTGGGTCAAAAATGCAATCAGACCACCCATGGCAATTGCAATCGTTTGTAGCCTTATATCATAGTTTCTGATATGACCAAATTCATGGGCAATCACACCTTCTACTTCTTCTCGATCCAATCGATCCAACAACCCGGTTGTAACTGCTACCGCAGCATTAGTTGGTTTTGTTCCTGTCGCAAAAGCATTTGGACTCGCATCGTTTATGATATAGATTTTAGGCATTGGCACCTGTGCTACCATCGCCATATCGGACACAATATTAAAGAGTTGTGGTGCTTGAGATTTTTCTGTGATCTCTCGAGCGTTATTCAATCGCATGACAACACTCGTCGATTGTGAGAGCATGATGATTGAATATATTATTCCACCAATCAAAGCTGTCACTATTCCCGTCAGGTAATCACTAAAGGCAACATAACCAACTGCTGCACCAATGGCTACAAATAAGGCAAAATAAAGTGCTACGACGAAGACAGTTTTTAACTTATTTGATTCTATTTGTTGATATAACACTTACTATCACCTAATTCTTCTATAATTCCTTAAAATGAAACCTCAGGGACTGCACGATCTTCCTCTGGCGTTTTGAGCAATTCTTCGGCTTTGAAGCCACCGATTCCTGCAATGATATTGCTAGGGATCGTTTCAGTCTTAATATTGTATTTGGCAACACTTGAATTATAGAGTTGACGGGCATAAGAAATCTTGTTTTCAGTATTAGTCAACTCTTCTTGAAGATTCAAGAAGTTAGTGTTTGCTTTTAGATCAGGATAATTTTCTGAGACCGCAAATAAGGTCTTTAAGGTATTAGTCAATTGATTTGATAATTCCATTTGGACTTCTGGTGACGCATTATCCGCCTGTAATTTCACTAATTGGTTACGTTGTTCTGTTACCTTTTCCAACGTTCCTTGCTCATGCTTTGCGTACCCTTTGACTGTTGCTACAAGATTTGGGATCAGGTCATTCCGACGTTGCAATTGCACATCGATTTGGCTCCATGCCTCTTTTACCCATTGTCTTAGTTTTACTAAATTATTGTAGATTGCAATTCCCCAAACAACCAGAACTGCTACTACACCGATCAAAATCCATATCCACATACTTAATCGCTCCTTTAATATATAGTGACTATTGCAATTGTTATTCTCAGTATAGCATGACTTTCTGAAAAACTCCTACTACCAAGGATGTATTTTAGTTGTCAACAGTTCTTCCAATTTGCTGATTTCTCGAATCGACTTTCTTATCACGAGGCAATCATCAGAAAGCAAGCCTAAAGACTAGGCGCCGAGAAACAGACCGTCCTATTGGAACATTGCTTGAATGTTGGCATCCGCTTGATCAAATGCCGTTGTCTCTTCTAACTCACCTCTAAAAACTTCTCGTTTACTGCCAGTAACATTACAAGTGAACAGTGTTACAACAGGCGTCGTCACATCTTCTTCATAGGCTAGATCGATCCTATCTGGTTCGACAGTATCAATATAGGTTGTTTTATAGGTATAGATTGTTTCAAGGTCGGTCAAATAAATCTTATCCCCTAACTTGAGGTTCAATAGTGGTGTAAATAATAATGTGGGATTAGCCATGCGGTGACTTGCTAATGGGTAATTCCCAATGCCCATTTTTTGGTCTTCCCGTAAGGTTCCCGCCCCCGACAATAGCTGTTCATTGGCGACACCTTTATAAATTGGCAAGTCTAGAGAAACGGCAGGAACGGCTATAAAACCAATGACTGGTAGGTCTGATTGCGTCATTGTTGCTTTCAGCACTTCCGACATGTCAACATCGACAACTGTATCCAGATCAAAATTGGCAGGTGCCTCATTATTGTCCTTTAAAACAGTTGCCGTATACTGTTCTGTTTTTTGTTCTGCCACTAGCCGATCCATCAAAATATCCTTGATCTGTTGATTAAAAACAAGTGCAAGGCCTATCAGTAAGAGAAGAGCACTTAGGATTGAAAGTCCAATTGAACGGCTCTTCTTTGAAGGCTTCGTTTTTTTTCCCTGTTCATTTTGCTTTCCCATGCCGGCTACCTCTTCTCTATTTTTTCCCAGTGTCTCAAATAATCAACTAGTCGTTTAACGGTCTTCTTAGTCCGTCGATTTAAGGTGAAGGTTGAATTGTTTTGAAAATCGATTCCCGAAACCATTTGGCCAAAAAATATGACCTGTGGGAGTTGTCCAAACCGAGATCCTGCGATAGCATCTGTTGCTGGATCTATCAACAACCCTCTCGTTGAGAAGGGTTCAATCAACCGTTGATTCAATAAATCTTTCACTAATTTTTGCCGTGTTTTAAAGGTTTCAAAATTCTTTTGGCTACCGGTGCCATTGAGCACCCAATCGACACTTTTTAAGGGATGTCCCTCATGGTTGATCAATTCAAATCGCCCATTCTTTGCCACATCTATCTTGGCAATATCATCACGTAACTCTAAACGATCTGCCTTGATCCATTCAATCATGTCTTTGACCACAACAGTTGCCATCGGGTTAGACCATAAAATATAATGTTTCTCATAGGTTTCAGAAAACGTCATTTGATCTTCTCTCGTAAAAGCAATCCAAGCAGATTGGAGTGACTCGCGTATTGCAGAGCAATAACTTTGGAACCGACCGAGTAATTCCAAGTTTTCTAACCCGTCTTCAAGCGTTTTAAGAGAATGGCCCTCAAACCGTTGACTCAATCCTACGTAATCAAAGCCGTAATGGTTACAATCTTTCACAAACCATTCTACTGCCTGTTCAAGTGGTAAATTAGTGTGGTGTTCCAAATAATCGGCTACAGCTTTTTCGGTAAATTCAACGGGAAGTATATCAGTTGTTATGCCTCGAATCGTTGGAAGCAAGCCTGATCTTGAGAACATCGTCACTGTTTTCGCATTGTGCTCTAGTAATGAGACTCTTGCTTCATCGATTGCCGTCAATCCCATTCCAATGATTGCTATATCGTTCGAACTGTTCATTGCTTCAGTTGTTTGCATCAATGGATAGGGTTGTTCAACAAATCGTTCATGCCCACTCAACCCATAAATATCCTCTGCCGGTGCATGTCCCAGACATAAAAACACCGCATCAAAGCACATCATCTCGTTTGACTCACTGATGACACTGACTGTATCGTCAGCATTTATTTCTAGCTTTCGCACGTATTCTGAACGGTATGAGACATCAGGAAGTTGGATTAATTCACTCGTGAACGCACTGAGATACTCTCCAAAAATCGATCGTGGCATAAATTCTTTGATAGGAATCTTTTGTGCCACTAACCAGTTTCGAAAGTGTTTAGGATCATCATGAAAAAGACTGATTTCATCGGTCCTTGAATTCACCAGTAAGACAGGATAATCTTCCTGGTAAGGCAAGCCACATCCAAATTGCAATGTCTTGTCATAACAAACGATTTCGTCAGTAAATTGTTCTTCCTTCTTTAGATGATACAACACATTGATACCTGATACTCCCATTCCTACGATTGCAATCCTCATAAACAGTCCTTCCTACTTTTAGTTGTGCTCACATGTTCTTATGCTCACATGTCACTATACGCACATGTCTTGATCACATATATTATACCGATTACCCCTATATAAAAAAAGCACAAAAAAACCGATACCATCATGATATCGGTTTAAGGCATATAGCCACGTGACTATTCTTTGTTTTGATCTTTCAAACCATATTTCTTGTTGAAACGATCGACACGGCCGTCTGCCTGTGTAAACTTTTGACGTCCAGTATAGAATGGGTGTGAGTCAGCTGTGACTTCGACACGAATCAATGGGTAAGTATTACCATCTTCCCATTCTACTGTTTCGTTAGATCCTTTTGTAGATCCTGATAAAAATTTAAATCCAGTAGATGTGTCCATGAACACGACTGGATGATACTCTGGGTGGATATCTTGTTTCATCGTCTGTTCTCTCCTTTGCCCTAATTTATCTGCTAAACTAGAGTTCCTCTTAATATTAATCAACAAGAGTCATAATAACATGAGAAAAAAGCCAATGCAAGTCTATTTCATCTTGCTAGCAAAAGATTTTTTCATCCTGTCCACAAACTCTTGATTGGTTTTTGTATTTCGAACAAGCCTTAACAACTGCTCGCTTTCCTCTAACGGTTTATGGCTGATACTTTCCCGAATTTTCCACATGACCTCTAAGGTTTCTTTATCAAGCAATAGCTCTTCTTTACGTGTACTTGATTGTCTAAAATCGATTGCTGGGAATAATCGGCGTTGCGCCATTTGTCTTGATAGATGTATCTCAGCGTTCCCAGTCCCCTTGAATTCCTCATAAATCACGTCATCCATTCGACTTCCAGTATCCACTAAGGTCGTTGCAAGGATCGTCAAAGATCCTCCTTCTTCAATATTTCTGGCAGCACCAAAGAAACGTTTTGGGAGATAAAAAGCAGCTGGATCAATCCCGCCACTAAGCGTTCTGCCTGAAGGTGGAATCACAAGATTATAAGCACGGGTCAACCGGGTCAAACTATCTAGTAAAATAACGACATCACGTTGGTCTTCGACTAAACGCATCGCCCGCTCCAAGACAAGTTCTGCCACTTTTGTATGGTGGATTGGTTGTTGGTCAAAGGTCGACGAAATAACCTCTGCATCCACAGTACGCTCGATATCAGTCACTTCCTCTGGACGCTCATCGATCAGCAGAATCAAGAGTTCAGTATCCGGGTGGTTAGCTGTAATGCCATTAGCAATCTCTTTTAGCATGGTGGTTTTTCCGGCTTTTGGTGGTGCAACAATCAACCCACGTTGCCCAAACCCTATTGGACTAATCAAATCAATCATTCGAGCACTAATGCGATGTGGCGTCGTTTCAAGTACCATTTGTTTTTCAGGATAGAGCGGTGTAAGCGCTGGAAAATGGTCCCTGTTTTTAGCTTGCTCTGGTGGCTTACCGTTGACTGTTGCCACTTTCATCAAGCCATTGAACCGTTCCGATTGTTTTGGAGGACGTGCTGGGCCTGCGACCAAATCTCCATTTCTCAATTCAAATCGCCTGATTTGAGAGGCTGAAATATACACATCTTCTTGGCTTGATGTATAGTTGATTGGTCTTAAAAAACCAAAATTATCTTCGTCTATAATTTCGAGGACACCTGAAACTTGGAAGAAACCTTGCTTTTCTTCTTGAGCCCGTATCACAGCCATTGCTAATTCTTTCTTCGTCATCTTGCTATAATAAGCAATTTTGTATTCCTTAGCATAGGTATAAATATCTTTCAGTGTCATATTTTTTAATTTTTCAAGTGTTAATGTTTCACTCATTTATGGCCTCACTCTTCTATCATAGTAATATCAGCTCCCAAACCTTTCAGTTTCGAAACAATATCAGCATAGCCTCTAAGAATATGTTCAATTTGACTGATTTTAGTAGTACCCTGAGCCATCAACCCGGCGATAACAAGACAAGCTCCTGCTCGTAAATCACTTGCTGCAACTTCTGCACCGGTCAACTGGGATGGTCCATCTATTAATATCACACCATCATTGACTTTCACAAAAGCACCCATACGGGCAAGTTCGGCTAAGTGGTTGACACGTTTTGGATAGATGGTATCGATGATTGTACCCGATCCATGTGCGGTTAATAATAACGGTGTTACTGGTTGTTGTAAATCTGTCGCAAAGCCCGGATAGGGTTGCGTTTTAATATTGACCATTTTGAGGTTCTCACATTTAGGGATAAAGATACTATCCTCTTTGATTTCCATTGGTACGCCCATTTCGGACATCTTAGCCAATAATCCTTCTAGATGCTCATAAATCACATTTTTGACGGTAATGCCTTCACCAATCGCTACCGCCATAGCAAGATAAGTTCCCGCTTCAATTCGGTCTGGGATAATCGTATGCGTACAACCATGTAATTCTTCAACGCCTTCTACACGAATCACATTTGTACCTGCACCCCTAATATTAGCGCCCATTTTGTTTAATAGAGTCACTAGGTCAATGATTTCTGGTTCTCTAGCAGCGTTTTCAATAATCGTTTTCCCTTTTGCTTTAACACTTGCTAGTAACACATTGATTGTTGCACCTATGGATACAATATCCATATAGATTTTAGTCCCCTTCAAGCCTTCTTTGGGACCCTTTAATGAGATAGCACCATTATCATTTTCAACAGTTGCCCCTAATGCCTCAAACCCTTTGATATGTTGATCAATTGGTCTTGGGCCTAGGAAACACCCTCCAGGCATCCCTATGACACCTTCATTGAACTTAGTCAAGGTCGCTCCCATGAAATAATACGAAGCCCTCATGCTTTTAATGACGCCAGTTGGCATCGGAATCGACTTCATATGTGTTGGATCTATCGTTAATGTTCCATCCTGATAATCTGTCTTGACATTGAAGGCGTTCAAAATCTTGATTAGTGCTTTGACATCGTCGATATCTGGTACACCTTCCAATGTAACCGGAGAATCAGCAAGAACAGCCGCTGGAATAAGGGCTACTGTACTATTCTTTGCACCACTGATTGTTACCTCTCCACGCAATGGTTTGCCACCATTTATGATTAATTTCCTCATAAAGACTCCTTAAAACACTGATCCCTATAGCGACCAGTGGTCATCGTGATTTTATTTTTCTGGATACTATTATTTTCCAATAACATTTTTCCTTAGTTACCAATACCATTCTAACATAACCACTTATGGAAGGGTTAGCCAAGACTTTTACATCAAACCCTTGCTACCCTTTCCCATTTGGTCAATCTACTCTTACAATGGCATACAAAAAGAGTGAGACGATTGTCCCACCCTTTCAGTGATTACTAGTCTGATTACTAGTCGAAAATTCTGGACAATTAAGCTTTGCCTTCAGAACCAAACCAGTCAATACGATCTTTAACTAATTGTACAACTGCTGCTTTACCAGGAGCTAGAAGTTTACGAGGGTCAAATCCCTTACCTTCTAAGTCTTTACCAGCTTCAATGTATTTACGAGTTGCAGCTGCAAATACTAATTGACATTCTGTGTTAACATTGATTTTTGAGATTCCTAGAGAAATAGCTTTTTGAACTTGGTCTTTAGGAATTCCAGAACCACCGTGTAATACTAATGGTAAATGTTCACCAGTAATATCAGCAATATCTTTCAATGTTTCAAAACTTAATCCAGCCCAGTTTTCTGGGTATTTACCATGGATATTACCAATACCTGCTGCTAAGAAGTCAACTCCTAAGTCAGCAATTTTTTTACATTCTTTAGGATCAGCTAATTCACCAGCACCGATGATACCATCTTCTTCGCCACCAATTGAACCTACTTCACATTCTACTGAAACGCCTTTAGCATGTGCTTTTGCGATAACAGTTTTTGCTTTTTCTAGGTTTTCTTCAAATGGTAGATGAGAACCATCAAACATAACTGAAGTATAACCAACTTCGATACATTCTAATGCATCTTCATAAGCACCATGGTCTAAGTGCAAAGCAACTGGAACTGTAATATTCATAGAGTCGATTAAATCTTTCACAATGTCTAAACAGACTTTGTAGCCACCCATGTATTTAGCAGCACCCATTGATGTTTGAATGATAACAGGAGATTTTTTAGCCTCTGCTGCTTCAAGAATAGCTTGCGTCCATTCCAAGTTGTTTGTGTTGAAAGCACCAACTGCGTACTTACCTTCTCTTGCTTCTTTTAGAAATTTTTCTGCCGATACTAATGCCATTTTTCTAGTTCCTCCCTGAACAAAGAATTGTTTTTTACTATCGTCATTATAACAAAAAAATGTCTATAAATCGCGAGAAAGTCGTTTTTAAGAGATGAAATCGTTATCTTTACTTGCGATTTCATCATTTTTTAATAGTTTATTCCTCAACATGCCTATTTTGTTAGCCAGTGAGCAATAACTTTCTCTTTATGTACTCCGTTTGTCAGACTAGGTTATTTTATTTTAGTCTTTTGATAGGTCAGACTCGCGGCAACAAACCCTTCAAATAAAGGATGCGGACGGTTAGGTCTGCTCAAAAATTCAGGATGGAATTGACAACCAATGAAGAAGGGGTGCTCTTTGAGCTCCACGATCTCAACAAGTCGTTTATCAGGTGATAAGCCCGAAAAGACTAACCCTTTACTCCCTAGGTTTTCGCGATACTCATTATTGAACTCGTAGCGATGACGATGACGTTCTTTAATCATGTCTTTCCCATAAAGGTCACGTGCGAGTGTTCCTTCTTCTAAATAACATGGATATAGCCCTAGTCGTAATGTGCCACCTAAATCATCGATGTCGACTTGGTCTGGCATCAAATCGATAATGTTATGTTCTGCATGAGGGTTTTCCTCAGTTGAATCTGCTCCCTCTAATCCGACAACATGTCTAGCAAACTCAATACAAGCTAATTGCATGCCTAAGCAGATGCCAAAAAATGGAATATCGTGAGTTCTAGCATATTCGATAGCTAAGATCTTTCCTTCAATACCACGGTTTCCAAAACCACCTGGCACTAAAATGCCATCAACACTATTGAGTAGGTCGTCCACGTTTTCACTAGTTAATTCTTCAGCAGCTACCCAGACCAACTCAATCTCACTATCGTACTGATAACCAGCATGATGCAATGACTCAACGATTGAGATATAGGCATCTGGTAATTGGACATATTTTCCCACCAAGGCAATACGTGTCGTGTTTTTGAGGTTCAGCACCTTTTGTTCTAGTTCTTGCCATTCCTGCATATCTGCCTTTGGAAGGTTCTTATAACCAAAATGTTGACAGACAAATTCATCCATTCCTTGTTCTTGCAATAACAACGGAATTTCATATAGGGTGTCTACGTTACGTGATTCGATGACCGCTTCTTTCGGAACATCACAAAACAATGCTAATTTTTCCCGAATACCATTATTCAACGGTCTCTCAGTCCGCACCACCAAAATCGTTGGTTGGATTCCTAAGCTACGAAGTTCCTTCACACTATGTTGCGTTGGTTTAGTTTTCATTTCTCCCGCTGCACTTAAATAAGGGATCAGTGTTGTATGAATATAACACACATTATCAGAACCAACTTCTGAGCGCATTTGGCGTAGTGCTTCGATAAATGGTAATGACTCAATATCTCCGACAGTCCCACCAACTTCAGTAATAACGACGTCAGCATCGGTCGTTTCGCCAGCCCTCTTTATCTTTTCCTTTAAGGCATCGGTGATATGCGGGATGACTTGGACCGTAGCCCCCAGATAATCGCCACGACGTTCTTTACGAATAACTTCTGAATATATCTTACCAGTCGTGACATTAGAGTATTTATTCAAATTGATGTCGATAAACCGTTCATAATGACCTAAATCAAGATCAGTTTCAGTCCCATCATCGGTGACGAATACTTCTCCATGTTGGTATGGACTCATCGTACCTGGGTCAACATTGATATAAGGGTCAAACTTTTGAATCGTGACCTTAAGTCCTCGGTTTTTTAACAATCTTCCTAGAGATGCTGCGACTATTCCTTTACCAATCGATGAAACGACTCCACCTGTTACAAAAACATACTTTGTCATATGCTTACCCCTTTTTTGAATGATCTGTGCGTTTAGTTGTGACGAGATTGAGATGTGTTGCTCTTAAACCATAGCCTTTGATAAAAAGCTTTTTCGCAACGAGCTAGTTGTCAAATAAAAAAATAATCCCCCTATCCTAAGATAAGGGGATCTACTTGAACTTGTTCCCATTTGTGAAACATGGGAGCCCAAAATAAATATTACAAGTAATCTATTTAAATAGCAAGTCCTAAATCAACGAATCAGTCTTTTTTATCGCCGTCATCTTCGTCGTCATCTTCATCGTCTTCATCATAATCTTGATCAATGTCATCGTCATCAATGATGCTTAAGTTTTCAGTGATATCACTATCATCATCATCGACAGCAATCTCGCTAATGTCGGATTGATAAGGTTTGATTTCTGCTTCATCATCATCAGTTTCGTCATCTGACGTTGTTGCATCGTCATCACTATCGTCGTCATCATCGTCATCAACAACATCATCATCTAATTCGATATCTTCGTCATCGTCATCGCTGTAATCGATGGCATCATCATCTGTATTGTAGGCATTGAATTTCTTGCGTTTTCTCTTCTTCTTAGAGATATCTTCATCATCGATTGAAGAAATAATCTCTTCATCGATTGAATCAATCGGATACCAAGACCGTAGCCCCCACCGATTATCACCTAATGAAATAAAACTACCGTCGATATTCAAGTCTGTATAAAATCTTGGCATTTGTCGTTCAAGCTCTTCATCTGATAACCCTAAATAATCTTGGATCATCACTAATAGTTGTTCAAATGGTATCACTTCATTTGTTTGCTCTAAAATTGCATGTGCAACCTCGATCATTGACAATTCGTCTTTATTATATTGATCCAAACCCTTTAACTCCATCGCTCATCGTCCTTTCCGCTGACTACGCTTTAGTTTACAATAATTCTGGTAGAAATTGCAACTTTACTTGATGCTCACTGATGTGTTTTCCATCATGTAATAATTGATAACAAAACTGAACAAGATAGTTTCTACCTTCCTTCAATCGATTAAAGGAAGAGACTCGCGTATCAAGGGACAACCCATTAGACGTGATCACGCCTTTTTGACCATCTTGAAATAGCATGACTTGAGAAGGGGTTTGAAATCTGGTGATTTTGACTTGATCGGACGTGATCGTATAGACGCAAGTGATTTTTAGGTCTGAATGAGTAAATCGAATCACCCACCGGTCGCCTTTCTCAATGAGGGTTGCATTTTCACTCATTTCAACCCTTTCTTCCTCGCTACCAACCATCTTAATCTCAACCATTTCTTCAAAAACACCATTGATTTGCCGGTTTGACATATTTTACCCCACTTTATCTGCCAGACTACTTATTACAAAACTGTTACATCTTTTTGTACTAGAGCCAACCTAGAGATCATTGATCGACTGAAACTGACTCAAATAGTGGAGAAAGTTGACCACTAACTAATGAAATCGTTTTTTCTTCTACTACTTCGCCCGTTAGAATATCCACTGCGATTTGCTTTGCTTGCTTATTCTCTTGCGTTAACAAGCTACTTGTCAACAGAGAACGTCCTTCGGTATACCACCCATTGGATTCATTTTTTGAAAACTTGATGGTGGTGTCCGTCTGTTCCAAATCATCACCAGTAAGTTTGTATTGATGAAAGACATAATTAGCGGGATCAGAATACTCGTCTACTGTGATCAAGTGATTATCCACTTGGACGACTAAGTTATTCGGATCAAAGCTTTCACCAAATTTTTCTTCAATTTTTTCTGTAATATCTGTCAATTGAAGTGTCTTGAGATTTAAGAGTTCATAGGCATAAGTCGATGTGCCAGAATTGGATGTCTTGGTTTCTTGTAACAGGAGTTCTGGATTCTCTTCCTCTGAAATTTTACTATAGGCACCACCCGTTAGGATATTGGTATAACTATAGTAGTCATCCGTATTTTCTTGCTCGACGTTAAGATCTAGTACTTCGGCAGGTTCATTAGATTGACTATTTTTATCAGCAATATGAGTCATCAGCGTTTTGGCATCCCAGTTGTCGTCTGCACCCGAAAAGACAACATAAAGGTTATCCCCTTGCTCAACAATACTGGTTGGATAATATAATTCGATAGTATTGGGTTTCTTCAACCGATAAGACTTTTCATCAATGACATCATCTTGTCGGTCATAGGTCAAAACTTTGAGATTATAAGTGGTATCAGACGCGGGCTTAAGCCCGACAACTGTGACGCTATTTTGATAGGTAAATGTATTATAGGAAAAATCTATCCCCTCTTTTCGAACAACCTTTTGAAGTGATTTTGGAAGATAACTATCTCCAGTACCTAATGCATTTTCTATCCCCGCTGTATATTGATGATAGAGTGTCTTTCCATTCACAACCTCAACACGAGTCAGTGGATTGTAAAAAGGGACTGTTTCTGGTTCAATTAACGACAGTGAACTTGACCCACTTTCGTCCCTATGGTATAAATCTTTTTCGACCGTTGCTTCAAACCGTGGCCATGCCTGCTGATCAAAGGTGATTACAACATAAAAAATCATAATAACCACTAGCGATGATAGACCTAAAAATATCGTAAGTGCTTTCCCTTTCATATGTATCCCCCTAGACCGATATACGTTTTTGAATGAGATATAAACTTAGCAAGGCGTTTAAAACGCAAAGGCCCACACTCATTAGGTTAAGCCAAACGAGTAAATTATCTCGGTTCACATAAGTGATTGCAACAGCACCAACAATCAACAACACGCCCCAAAGAACGGGTAACCCAAAGCGGGTTAAAAATGGATATGCTTTGTAACTTCTCTCAATCAGGACAAGTGAAAAAACCGTCATGATCAAGCCTAACCCTGCTCCGTACATCATTATAAAATTACCCCAAAAGACAGGGATAATGGCAAACGGTAATACAGAAGCATCCGTCCACACCATCGATAAAGGGACAAGTGCATTTTTATAAGTAACAGGAGTGACTGCCTCAAACACATAGTAATATCCTGTTAACAATAGTATCTCTGTTGCCACTAATACTAACAAGAGAATGATGATTGAAACTAACTTTGCCCAATAAATACACATTCTATTTTGTGGTAACAGCAGTAGTCGATAAATAAAGGTTCCTTTATTTGACCACTCACGGAGCCAGGTCCAAAAACAATAGAAAGCTAGAGCAACAAACCCAATCATGATAGCTAGTATAACGATGGGATGAGCTGGTATGATTACCTCTGCTGTAATTTGATTATTCATCCGCGATTCCCTGTACCAATTGAACAAATGAACAGCAAAATAGGCAACTTGCAACGAAAAAACAAGTACTAGTAGTGTGAAAAACCACCGTTTCGCTCTCTCAATTTCTAAAAACAATAATTTACTAAATCCGCTCACGTTGGTAGACCTCCCTCATCACATCAATAATACTCATACCCTCTTTTTCCCTGATTGCTTCCGTATAGAAGTCCTTGATTATCTCGCCATTCTCTAACATGATCACGCGATCTGCAATGACTTCGATATCGTTGATGTCGTGCGTTGTCAGCAAAACACCTTTCCCACTAACTAAGTCAGTACTAAACACTTGCGTGATCTCTTCTCTTGAAAAGACATCAATGCCTGAAAACGGCTCATCCATCAAGACAAACTTTGAATCGAGGCCTAATCCTAAGACAAGATTCAGTTTTGACATATTCCCCTTTGACAAGGTGCTGATGACTTGGCTGGGCTTTAGCCTAAAAAATTTGAGTAGGTCTGCTGCTCGTTGCTCTTCCCAGCTCTCATAGAAAAAAGACATAACTTCTAATGCATCATTGATTGTTTGTTCTGGTAACAACATCAAATGGTCTGGAATCATCGTAATCTCGTTAAAACGTTTCACTGTGAGTGGCTTGCCATCAAGATGGACTTCACCAGTTGTTCGTGGAATCAAATTCATAATAGCATTTAATATAGTTGTCTTTCCGGTTCCGTTCAACCCGATCAGACAAGTGACCTCTCCCTCTTTAGCAGAGAAAGAAATATCATTGATGATTCTCGTTTTTCCATATCCGACTGTTAAATGACTGACTTCAAGCATCATTGCCCTCCTTTTCTATGGCCTTAGCAAATTGTACCAAGATACGTTTGATGTCTTCTGCTGAATTTCCTAATAACTTGAGCTGCTCCACACACTCCTCAAGGGCTTCTCTTGTCATCCTTTTTCGGACTAGGGCGATCAATTCTTTATCCCTTGTCACATTGCTCTTTGCATTTCGACTCGTTTGGATCAGATCTTCTTCTTCAAGGGTTTTAAAAATTCGCTGGGCGGTGTTTGGATTAATATTTAAAACCACCGCTAGTTCTCTTCGTGAGGGTAACTCTGAACCAGGGTGCCACGTCCCTGCAACGATTCGTTGTTTCATCCAAGCAATCCCTTGTTGATATATCGGTAATCGTTTGTCGAACTCTACCACCTTTTCCACCTTCTCTCCTTTGGTGTTTTCTCTACTAACGTCAGTTTATACCACTATTAAAATAACTCTCGCAAACTGTATCAATGTATTAATACGATGAATCGAATAGTATTATACTATTTATCGTGTTAAACAACAATAGTTTTCGGAAAAATACCGATTGAATAGTGGTTTTTCCCCAAATGGAGGACGGTAAAAAAAGACCGTGACAATACTTTCTTTTTGTCACAGTCCTATATTCTATCGCCAAAAGGCTTCCTATAGAAGTCTATAAAATCGCCTAGAAGCGATTCTAATCCGACTATAGTTGCCCTTTTATGGCACGCTTTGCAAAAAATCCTACTGGTCAAATTCTGGCGCTAATGGCCCAAATGAATCTTTAATCGTCAGATTTTCAAGTGGTAATTGTAGTGATGACTCAGCCAATGAAATGGTATAGGCGATAGCCTGATTACCTCTCACCGTATACTCGAAATCTGTTCCTGTAATGATTAGTCCCAATTCGTGTCCATCATTCAACCGATAAATCGTCGGTTGGAGTTCTAGTTCAACATCGACCGCTTCACCGGCGACTAACTCATCGGCTGACCATGGATTATGTCTATTTTGTAAGTTGAGATGTCCAATGCTGATCAATTGGTAATCCGATGGCGTATCAAACCGAAACTCAGCTAGAGACTCATCTCGCCAATGGTAACCCAGTTGAAGACCATGCAATGAAATGGTCGTCGGATTTTTTTTGAGACGTTTTGCTTTCTTGAAATCAACCAGTCGAACGGTCAGCATACCAATATTTTGACTGCTCGCCACTTTCAACTTCACAATAGGTGCTCCATTGATTTGAATAGCTTCTGTCAATGGAGCTGTTTTGGCAAAGTAGCGATGCTTTTTCAGTGGACTCTCCTCATGGTAGAGATCGTTGAGCCAAGCTTTGGCATCCTTTTTATATATGTCAAATTCTTTTTTTGTTAATTGATCATTGAACGTTTGTTCCGAAAATTCTGATACTACACCTTCAACAGTCAATGACTCATGCCCCAGTTGATATCGTTGTTTTCTTTGGCTACCCCATTCCGGCAAGGCCTCCCATGTCTCTTCAAAATGATTGGTCTGGTAAATAACATCAGGAAGGTGGTCTACGATTCCATTTTCCAAGCCATAAAGATAATGACTAATCCAACCATTAACAATGTCTAGATAATCAAAGGAAGGCATATTATGAATATAGATATGTTGCCCTTGATGTAAGATTATTTTTTGAGGAACGTCAACATTTTTTAATCCTTGCCATAATTGATAAGCCTGACGTGGTTTGACATTCCAATCGTTCAACCCATGAACGATTAATACAGGTGCTTTGATATTTCCAATATGTGGAAGGTAATTACGTTCGTCCCAGAATGTATTATAGCTCCCACTGTCGCGATCTTGGTCACGAACCATCTGAGCTTGTGATTCGTCGAAAAAATGTTTGATATGTAGATAATCACCAGCAGCTTTTTGCCGACTGAAGGTTTCTTTAGCCAATACATCTGCATCCTCACCAGGATAACCACCAGGCGCAATCACTAAACCGTTGTCACGATAGTACTGATACCAATTAGAGATAGCTGCCTCCGGAATGATCGTTTTGAGTCCTTCAACACCGGTAGTCGCAGCAGCAGTTGCCAATGTTCCTAGATAAGAACGGCCTGTCATTGCAACTGAGCCATTAGACCACCAAGCTTTGATTTCGATTTGATCAGTTCTATTTGTAAAGGCTCGTCTTTTACCATTCAACCATTCAATCACGCTGACCATTGCTTGGGTTTGCTCGATGGAACCACATGTTTGAATTCCATCGGAATCAAGTGTTCCTATCCCTGCTGAGTATACCGCGGCAAATCCTCGTGCAAGAAAATAATCGTTCAAGGCATATGAAGCTTCTCGGCCAAAGGTCTCTTCTGCAACCTCCGACTCTCCCTTGACCTCTCTTTTGTCATGTATCACCTTGTCTTGGTCTGGTTTGAAGCGAATATCCTCATATGATAGATTATCTGGATTTTTACGTGTTAATAACTGATTGACATCGTGCATCGCTTTATTACCAACCTCGTGATTGATCCCTTGATTATACGGACTTGCTGTAAATAAAGACGGGATTCGTAGTCCATCATTGGTTTCTCCTGGCCGAACAATCTCGACTTTGATCAGATCTAGGCAGTCATCCCCATCGGTATCAACATCCGTTTCGACATAGACAACTTCTCTAATGAGTTGATCAGTGTCAAATACTGCTTGGGCTTTACCGTTGATGAAGAACGGTTTCGTGATTGACAAGTTTTGGTAAAAACCTCGGCTGGCCAGATCATCTAATAGTGTTACTCCAAACTTTGTGTGCGTCAGCAACAAATTATACCAGGCTTTTTGTAGAACAATTGGGTCCGAATAATCTCCTGTGATAAGCTTTATCCCAAGTCTCTCTGCTTTATCCAAGATATTGTTCCATTCGAAATCAACATGCCAAGTAAATTTCAACAACTGCAAGCCGACAACATAAAAAGTTTCTGCTGATATTGGTGTGTCATCTATTAAAAACTCTTTGAGATCGACACCAGGATAAGCTAAAATATTGGTTAATTTTGCCAGTCTCGCACTCATCGTCCGACACTCTGGCATACTCTTTAATAACCATTGCCTCCATAACGATTTAACAGCTGTGTTTAGCGAGGTCGTAAAGCCTAACTGATTGAGCTCGGTCTTTAATTGCTCATAAGATACCTCTTGTAATGCGAATTGATTTAATACCATCCTATCGATCTCTCCTCATTTTATGACTTGATTAGTGCTGATATTTGTTTAAATGCTGGGTGTTTAGCGTCTGCCAAAAGTTGGAACAATACCGACTCCATATTGGTAATAATGGCACCACTAAACCGCATTTGGCCCAAACCATTAAGATGATTCTCGACCGTCCGTGAACCCACCACATCATTAGGAACATACACATTATAACCCATATCAAGGGTCTCCAAAACTGATTGCAGGACACAGACATGAGTCTCGGCTCCTATAATGATCAGATTTTGTATAGCAGGTCTTTGTCGTAGTAAAGCTTTCAACTCGGGAACAACAATAGAAAACTTCGTTTTTTCAATGACTGCTATCGGATCAATTAAAGCGCTGACCTCAGACAACGTATGCTTCAACCCCTTTGGATATTGCTCCGTTACAACGACTGGTAAGCCCAAGATTTGGATGCCTTGAAGCGTATGGGTGACGTGTTTTAAAAAATCTGGTGTTGATTTTATAGCCGGAACTAATCTCTCTTGCACATCGACAACAATCACTAACGAATTTTCTTTCCTTAACATCCTGATTCCTCCCGAAATTTTATTACCCTATATTCTATCACTCTATACTCACTCTATATTTTATCACGCTTTAACTTATCACTTTGTAGTTTATCACTCTATACTTTATCACTCTGTATTCTATCACTATATGTATTTTATCAATATAGGATAGAGCACTCTATCCTATTGTACACTATATCAAAATGAAGAAAGAAGGGTTTGTTACAACGTTCTGCAACAAACCCTTCTCGTGCTTTGATTTAGAGCTACACGCACTTATTCCCTTCTCTAGGCAAGTTCTCCTATAAAAGGATTATAGGTCGATTATGACCTGGTCATCTCCTGATTTTATTTCAATAAAGTGTAAATCAGGGTGTCTTTTTTTGAAGTCTTTGAGCAAGCAGATAAGTTTATTTCTCTCGCTTTTAGATAAACTGGTGACCCCTTTAAACTCCGACATGACACTAGCTGATTTGCCACTACTATACTTAACTGCTGTTTTGATGGCAGTTCCAATCAAGAAGTTAGGAATTGGTATCGTAAAATTGGCTTCATCTGTTTTGATAGCTATTTTCATCTTGTGCCCTCTATTCTACAAATATTTTGACATGGTCACCATCAGCACTGTCTACCGTCAATATTTCACCGATCGTCCCTTTTTGAATCAGATTAAGAATCAATTCGATATTTTCCTTAGTCAAAATATCCTTTCCATTATAATTGAGGTCATTACTAGAGTTGGCTAGTATTTCGATAATTTTTGCTGGTAGATTCATTCTTACAGTGTCCCCATCCTCAGTATCCACTGTTAATCTCACGACTAATTCTTCTAACGGCTTTCGATTCTCTTGCCTAGTCATCCTTACCTCTTTAACTTGGTCTCCTCTCAAAAGATAATCCACTGATGTGTTGAATAGTGCGGCAAGTGCTACCAAAGTCGTCACATCTGGGATAGCTAGATCATTTTCCCATTTTGAAACTGCTTGACTGCTAACATGACAATGATCAGCTAATGCTTCCTGAGTGTCCCCTTGTTGCTTTCTTAATGCTGTGATTCTATTCCCTATTGATTCCATTCCGTATTCCCGCTTTCTTCATATTATTCCCACCATAGTCGCTCACTAGTCGTTCACTATACTTCACTGTAACCCAATACTTCTTTCATACTTTAATTCTAGTCTTCCATGCTCAAATGACCACCGTCTCCGAGTTGAGTTACACAACTGTTAGTTGCTATTTTGCTTCTATTATACAACTGTTAGTTGTTTGATTGTTTTTCAATCATCTTACCACAGCACTCACATTTAAAGCACTGATGATTCTTACACCTCTTTCTTTTCTTAGGCTTCTTAGGCTTTTTAGATTTCTTACAACTCTAACCGTACTGATAACCTTCATACCCCTGGTAACTCTGATAACAAGGCCCATAATAGGACCAGATAAAGATAACTACAAGGCACAAAAAAAGGCGAGCATATTGGCTCACCTTTTTCCCTTTATTATACTTTGTTTACATCACTATTTTATTTACTCAACCGTTACACTTTTAGCAAGGTTACGTGGTTGATCAACATTGTACCCTTTATGAAGTGCCGTATAGTAAGCCAATAACTGTCCCACTACAACTGTCAGAAACGGGCGTAAGTAAACTGGTACTTCATCTAAAATGATTGTATCAGAAGCTGTTTTTAAATCGCCTGAAACGATTGTGATAGCCTTAGCCCCGCGAGCTTTAACTTCTTCTAGATTACTACGTGTTTGCGCAGCAACATTCGGTTGCGTCATCAAAGCAATGACAGGTGTTCCTTCTTCGATCAAGGCGATCGTCCCGTGTTTCAATTCACCCGCTGGAAAAGCTTCGGTTTGAATATAAGAGATTTCTTTCAACTTCAAGGCATTTTCCATTGAAACAAGGTGGTCCAAACCTCTTCCGATATAAAACGCATTAGGCGTGTCTAAGAGATCATCTTCAGCTATTGTTTCAAAGTCCTCTTGCTGAGCAATCAACCTTTCCACCGCCACTTCCACTTGACGTAACTCATGGCTAAATGTGTCAACTGATCCCGCAAGTGTATGAATCAAATACCCTAGAACTGCTAATTGTGCTGTATAAGCTTTGGTTGAGGCCACTGCCACTTCCGGACCTGCATGCAGTAATAACGTAAATGTCGCTTCACGACTTAATGTCGAATTCTTAACATTAGTGATTGTCAAAGATTGATACCCTAGTTGATTGACCCTAAGTAACGCATGTCGGCTGTCAGCTGTCTCACCACTTTGCGAAATAAAGATGAAAAATGGTTTTTGGCTCAACAAAGGCATATCATAGGCAAATTCACTCGCAATATGGATTTCTGCAGGCTTTTGGGCGATTCTTTCGAACCAGCTTTTGCTAACAAAGCCCGAGTTGTAGCTCGTTCCACAAGCTACTATGTAAATGCGATCTGCCTCTTTAACTGCTTCAAGCAGTTCATTTGAGATTGCTTCCTCATGACTATAGACTTCCGAAATACGTCTCAAGGCGATTGGTTGTTCTTCAATTTCTTTTAACATGTAGAAAGGATAGATACCCTTATCTAGTGTATCGTCAGTCAAATCGACTTTGAATGATTCTCTTTCTACTGTATTGCCTTCTAGATCACTGATCGTTACGTCATTTGACGTTAAAGCTACTAATTCACCATCATGGATTTCAATGAATTCATTAGTTCTTTGGACACCAGCTAGTGCATCTGAACAAACGATAAACCCATCTTCCGCAACACCGATTAACATTGGGCTTTTTTGCTTTGCGGCATACAACTTATCTGGTTCAGTGATATCAATCAATGCCAAAGCGTAAGAACCATCTAGCAAGTTCAAAACCTTCAATAAGGCGTCTTCTACTGTATCACTCGTTTGTGCAAACAGCTCAACAAGTTGTACGATTACTTCTGTGTCTGTTGCCGAGCGAAACGTCACACCCTTTAAATAAGTGTCTGCAAGCTCTAAGTAGTTGTCAATCACACCATTATGTACAATAACGAAGCGACCACTCGCCGATTGGTGAGGGTGAGCATTCTCAGTAGTTGCTGAGCCATGTGTTGCCCAACGTGTATGCCCAATCCCAATACTGGCGTCAAACTCTTGGTCTATCAACGGCTCTAAGTCGCTGACTTTCCCAGCAGTTTTTGCTAATTTCAATTCTCCGTTTCCATTCAGTAGTGCTATACCAGCTGAATCATATCCACGGTACTCTAAACGATGCAACCCCTTTAATAAATAACTTTGAGGCGCACTAATCCCTATAGATCCTACAATTCCACACATTCGTGAATCTCTCCTTCAGTTTTTAAGATTCACTTCTGGTGCATGAATCAGTCTCTGTGCCTACCTCTCGATAGATTTTTCCTGATTCTGTAGACTGCACTGCCTTGGGTCATCCGCCGAATGTTTCGATAAACCCAATCCTCGTCACCCACAACTATCGTGGGCCTGGCGCTATTCCGTTTTATTCAAACCGCCCTCCTTTTTTATTTTATATCAGAAGCACCTTTCATATTAACGACATTCCAATGCCATGTCAATAAACTTCATGCGCTATTCTTCACAAAAAAACCTGATGGTTAGCTCGGAAGAGTTTTCCTCTTAGCTCCCATCAGGTTTCATTCAGCTTTCTTAATGTACCTTTTTTGATTTATTTCGTCGCTAGCTAGTCTCTTTTTAACCTTAAACGCGTTTGTTAGGGTTTATATAACGATAGCTTTGCGTTTAGTTCTTATCCAATCTTTTTAGGAATTTTTCTCAGCTTCCTCTTTGATAACATCGGCAATTTTTTCAGCAAAACGTTTGCAGTTTTCATCACTAGTTGCTTCGACCATCACACGAACTAATGGTTCAGTTCCACTGGCCCGAACGAGAATTTGCCCGTTGCCAGCCATTTCTTCTTCTACTTTTTCAATCTCAGCGGCTACCGCTGGTAACTCTGCCACTTGATGCTTGATTGTATTAGGAACTTGGATATTGATCAATTGTTGTGGATATGTCGTCATCGCACTAGCTAACTCAGATAATTTCTTACCGGTTTGCTTCATTACTTTCAATAACTGGATACCAGTCAATAACCCATCACCCGTCGTATTGTAATCCAGGAAGATAACGTGTCCAGATTGTTCACCACCAAAGTTGAATCCTGATTCACGCATCCGCTCTACGACATATCGGTCACCCACTTTAGTTTTTGAAACGGTTAATCCTTCCTCTTTTGCCGCTTTGAAGAATCCTAGATTACTCATAACAGTAGTCACGATTGTATCTTCATTTAAGTGACCTGTTTCTTTCAACTGAGCGCCACAAATCAGCATGATTTTATCACCATCAACGATGGCACCTGTCTCATCGACAGCAATACATCTATCGCCATCACCATCAAATGCAAGACCAACATCTGCTCCGGATTCTACGACGAACTCTCCTAATTTTTCTGGATGAGTAGACCCAACACCATCATTGATATTCAAGCCATCAGGTCGATCGCCCATTGTTTGGAAATCCGTATCAAGGTCTGCAAATAAACGATTTAAGACAGAGGTCGTTGCACCATTTGCACCATCTAAGCAGACATTCAAGCCTTCCAGTTTATTTGGCACAGTGTCTTCTAGGAATGAAATATACTTGAGCGATCCTTCTAAATACTCTTCAACGGTCCCTAAGCCGGCTGCAGAAGGACGTGGCAAAATGTCATCAGGAGCATCTAGTAAAGCCTCGATCTTAGATTCAGTTTCGTCCGTTAGTTTAAAGCCATCAGCTCCAAAAAACTTAATGCCATTATCAGCAGCTGGATTATGTGAGGCTGATATCATAACTCCAGCACTTGCTCCTTGGACTTTTGTTAAATAAGCGACTCCTGGTGTTGGTAAAACACCTAATTGTAGTACTTCAATCCCAACAGAAAGTAGGCCAGCAATCAAGGCTTGCTCTAATAGTTGACCAGAGATACGTGTATCACGTCCAACTAAGACACGTGGGTGGTCACTTTGAGCTTGTTTTTGTAGAACATAGCCACCATATCTTCCTAATTTGAAGGCTAATTCTGGTGTCAGCTCGCTATTAGCAACGCCTCTTACCCCATCAGTGCCAAAATATTTTCCCATCTGTTTTATCTCCTTTGTCTAAAACCACTTTGTTTGCTACTCATTTACGATTCTGTCGATTTAGCGTCATCCGATGATTGATTACGTGTCATTTTAACTGTTATCGGTATTTCAGTATTATCATCTATCGTTACCCCTACAGGTAAACGGATTGAGCCATTGATTGTCTCGCCATCCGTCACGCCACTAACATCGGCAACGACCGTAATATCACTGACATCGGATAAGACCTTATTTGTTCCAATCACTGTGATCTTATCAACATCTGTACTATAAGAATAGCGATAATCTTCATTTTCATTTTGTCCTTCGAGTTTTACCGAAACTTCTTTAGAGGTTAACTGAGCTGACTCATCTCTTGTCACAGTCACTTGTACAGGGTTGATTGTTGCACTCACAGATTGACCATCGGAATTAAATGCCAACAACTGCACTTCTTGGACACTCTCAGAATTAAGCGATGTATCTACTGTTCCTCTTATTTCATCGATCGAATCGATACTTGATTGCGCTCCAGTTGCCGTCACGGTATCCGTATCTAACTCGTAATCTTCATCAAGTTTTTGATTGTTTTTATCGTAGATTGTCACTGGAAATTCTTTGGTAACTAACCGCTCAACATTGATAAAAATCGTATTAGGGGTAATACGCCCTGTCACTTCTGTCGACAACCCATTAACAACCAGTTGGATGGTGTGTTCTCCAACACCTAGGTCATCTATATTAGGTGTTTCAACTGTGAAATTACGATTAGTTGCCGCTAGTCTGACATAGCTAGTGGGCCCTTCAAGGGTCACTAGAACGGAACTTGGTAATCCAGTTACCACATACTGATCTTCACTGATATTGGCCACAACTGGTACATTTGTCACTGTTTCTTGTGTTTGGATAGAAATAGAGCCTGACTGTTGACTATGACGGTTCAACGAACTGACATAAGAGAAAAGAAGTACCGCACCCATTAGGGATAGCAACATTAACACCCATTTGTTTGTTAACCACTTACTCATTTGCGATGTCCCCCCAACTTCAATGAATCTAGGAAATCTTTAAACATTTTTTGAGTTGGATTTTCCTCAACAGGTTCAGAAATTAAGTTTTTCTTCATCAAATCTACTAATTGCTCTTCACTGAGATCGCGATATAGTTGGTTTTCATAAGTCACACTGATACCGCCCGTTTCCTCAGATACGATCAGCGTGAAAGCATCACTTGCTTCACTTAATCCCACCGCAGCACGATGCCTTGTTCCCAACTCCTTAGGAATCAATGGGCTTTCAGAAAGCGGGAGGTAACTTGCAGCCGACGCAATCTTGTAATCCCTGATGATAACTGCTCCATCATGGAGTGGTGTATTTGGTATAAATGTATTAATCAACAATTGACTTGAGATATCTGCATCTAGCGGGATTCCAGTATCGATATACTCCTGTAACGAATTTTCCATTTCAATTGAAATCAAACACCCTATCCGTCGTTTCGCCATGTATTTGATGGCTGTTACTAAACTATCTATCATCTTCTCACTTGGATTCGCTTCTCTTGAATTTCGTGAAAAGAAAGACGACCTTCCAATATGTTCTAGCCCACGTCTGATTTCTGGTTGGAATACCACAATAAGAGCAATAATCCCCCATTGGATCACGAGATTCATGATCCAATCTAGTGTATTCAAACCAACCGTGTAACTGATAGCTTTTATAACGATGACAACAACGATCCCTTTGACTAGGTGAACAGATCTATTACCCAAAAGAATAGATAATAATTTATATAATAAAAACCACACTACAGCAATATCTATTACATTTGTAACTGTCTGCCAAGACACTAAATTATTCCAGTCGAATCCCATTCACTCCACTCCCTTATGACTGTCTCGCGTTTTATTATAGCATGAAAGAAAAGTCAGTTATAGTCACCTATTCACTTAGCTCTGTTACACTGCCTAGGAACACTATAAATAAAAAAACCGATCGAACGATCGGTTTTTGACTTGAGTCATCTCCTACTGAGACTGGGCTAGCTGGATTCGAACCAACGAATGACGGAGTCAAAGTCCGTTGCCTTACCGCTTGGCTATAGCCCATTGGATGGAGGGGGGCAGATTCGAACTGCCGAACCCGAAGGAGCGGATTTACAGTCCGCCGCGTTTAGCCACTTCGCTACCCCTCCATATTATTTTGACTGCCTCAAAAACAGCTCAAAACACGTACTATTAATGAAAACGTACTCGAATATAATAACCTAGAAAGAGGTCAAAATCAAGTACGCTTCCGATATTTTTTGTTTCTTCTCATCGTGAAATAATCGGGAACAGGGTCCATTCCTCCACGGATAAAAGGATGGCATCGAAAAATACGACCTATTCCCATCCAGAACCCTTTAAAAGCACCATGCCGACTAATAGCTTGAATCATATAATTAGAACATGTCGGCTCATACCGACAACTTGGGGGAAATAAAGGAGAAATAAACTTTTGATATCCTCTTACAAACCAAATCAATAACCGTTTCATCACAGACCTCGCTTACCTATTCACCTAGCCCAATGCTAATACTAACGACTTGATAGCACTACTCTAACTAGCGCTACATAAGAGCTCAATACCCCTTTAGCAAAAACCACCGTTGCAAATCAGTATTCATTATTATAGCATTATAGCATTATTGTGTAAGGTTACAATACATGTGTTACATGAAAATAAAAAAATAGAGGAAGCTTCCCCTATGAAGAATATTATAACAGAAGAAATGCGATACAGAAAGAAAGTCGTTGATTATGCGGTTAAACATGATAATAATGCCAAGGCTGCACGCAAATATCACACAAATCGGATGCAAGTCAAACGTTGGAGAGACAACTATGATGGGACATGGGATAGTTTAAGAAATAAGAGTACAAAGCCCCACTCACATCCCAATCAATATACTGAAGAAGAGTTAAATATCATGTAAAAGACCTACCAACGGTATGGCCATGAGGGGCTTGCACAAGTATGCGTAGAGTGCCAAAAAAGGGGCTATACGAGGACTTATGATAGCATGTGTAAACAAATTCGTGATCGCAAATGGTCTAAGGATAAAGAAAAACCAAAAAAGAAATATCCTAAGTCTAAGTGGAAACCCGATACAGTTACGTATCCTGGGGAAAAAGTCCAAGTGGATATTAAATATGTACCAAGAGAATGTCTGAAATTTGATAGCTTCGGCATTCGATATTATCAAATTACAGCGATAGATGAATATTCCCGTAAACGACATTGTGAGATTGTTGATGAAAAAAGTGTGACACATACAGCAGATTTTATTTTAAGATTGGAAGAAAATCTTGGAATCGATATGCAAACTATTCAAACCGATAACGGACCGGAGTTCGTGAACGATCCTGAAGTAACGACTAAGGAGACAACATTTGAAAAAAACCTCAAAGAATTAAAAATCAAGTATAAAAATACTCGGCCATATTCTCCATGGCAGAACGGCAAAGTGGAACGAAGTCACCGGGAAGATCAACTTCGGTTTTATGGTAAACGAGAGTTTGAATCCGTAGAGGATATGTTAAAGCAACATCGGCGATATATGAGTCGACACAATAATATTGCACGAAAAGTATTGGGATTCTTAAGCCCAAATCAAATGGTTGAAAAGTATTACGAAAATAAGTATAACGAAGCTGCTTGATGTGTCCACTGATTTTATATTTTTATCGTTTGTTGTCAAGGATCGTTTCACTTTCCTCCTTGACAACAAACGATAAAAATTCGTTTTGGTGGACAAGACATCAAGCACCACTATTATCAGTTCAGATAACATATGTTTGACAACCCTAGACATTATTATAGCATTATTGATTATTGACAATTTGCCTGTCTTTATCTCTGCTTCACTCATTAGACCGAATTGTGCTACCGATATTTCGCTAAAAATTAAGCATGTTGGTATAATAGACTTGATTGAAGCAACTACGCCATAAAGACTTGACAGATGTCATTTTTCTAACTCAAAAGACACATTATAAGGACACACTATAAAGATACATTATTCTAAACTAAGAGGTGCAAAATGGCTAAACAAAAAACATATCAACTAACACTAACTGCAATTTTCATTGCGATACTTCTATTTCAAACTTATATTCCTTTATTAGGGTATATACCAATACCACCCCTTAACATCACTATCATCCATATTACCGTAATTATTGCAGCTGTAATCCTACCTCTAAAGAACTCCATTCTTGTAGGTTTAGCATGGGGAGTTCTTAGCTTCAGTAGAGCTTATATCGCACCATCATCCGTTTTTGACATCTTAATTTTTCGTAATTTTATTATTGCGGTCTTACCACGGGTCTTGATTCCAATCGTTGCTGGCACACTGTTCATCTGGTTAATGAAAAGACATTCAATCAAAATAGCTGCTCTTGTTGCAGCCATTGCTGGGACACTAACTAACACATTCTGCGTACTAGGCTTGATCTATGTCATAAAAGGGGCTGAATTTGCAGAGTTAAATCAAGTAGACCCATCGCAACTATACCTCATCTTAGGTGGTATAGTGACCACAAACGGCATACCGGAAACAATCGCCGCTGCCATAGTTGTTCCAATAGTTGCTACTATTTATTGGCATAAGCGTGGAGGAAAAGCTCAAAACAGTACAGACTGATTAAATTGCAAAGATATTGTCATCAATTGCATCTTGGAACTCTTAGGACTTCTATTAGGACCTCTATGTTATTTGAATGATTTAAGTATTGAGAAGAGAAGGTGTTAGTGGTCCGTCAAGAACCACTAACACCTTCTCTTTCATTACAACTTAATCAACTATTACAAACTAATCAGTAGTTTAAAGAATCACTCTTCTATTAGAGTCAGTCTATAAATACTTAGTATCAATCGCCTTTACGAACTCTGCTTGCAACTGGCGATTCATTTTACGCTGTGCAACACGTGCTTGATATCCTTGGCAAATATAGTTTTCTTCCTCAGTGACAGGTTCAATCGTCACATCTGTAAAGGTCTGATCCTTGAAAACAAACGTTAGGAATGTACTAGCAGCAAGATATTTTTCCCTCGTATCCAGATCCTCGCCAATCATTTTAGCAAACACTTCGATAGCTTTTGTTCCTACTCCTGAAACATAAGTCATCACTGTAAATTGATGCGTGACCATGATTGGCTCTAAGAAATTCAGATTATCGATTGAAGCAGTCACTGCCTCATCCTTACCAAATCGTCTCGCAGTCAAACCACCGCACTCGTCTAGCCAAGCCAGTAGGTAGCCACCAAAAAGAGTCTGATGATTATTTAAATACTTAGGTTTGATCATATGACTTTGAACGACTTTTGTCTCAACACACTTCATTTACTATTCCCTCCACGATTTCTAAACTATGCCTATGAACTTTAGCACAATTTATTAAGCGCTTCAATATGCAATATGCCCTATTCGATTGGCTCAGGAAAAAGACTGAATTATTTAGCGATGGATACTAAATAATTCAGTCTTTTCACTGAAGAAACTTTTTATACTTGCTAGTGGTTCAAATAAACAAGTTGCAACATGTGTGGTTATCAAAACGGTAAATGTAAGAATATATATCGGATACCTCCAGCCATAGCCACCGTATACACATATAACGTAACAGGTTTCGAGACCATAAAAATGACCATAAAACGTTTGAAAGACATCTCTGTCAACCCAGCAACCATGCAAAGAAAATCATCCGGAAAACCTGGAAGGATAAATGCTGTAGCTAATAATTTTGTAAACCGATTCTTTTTATCTAACCATGTAATGTATTTATCATACGTTTGCTCATTGACAAAGGCTTGTACAAAGGTCTTCCCAAAATTTCTTGCTAGGTGAAAATTAATGACCGAGCCAATCGTAATGCCAATAAAATTAAATAAAAAACCATACCATGGTCCAAATACCACATGGCCAACAACACAAGTGATTCCTCCTGGAATAACAGGGTAAATGACTTGAATCACTTGGATTGCAATGAATAATAATGGCCCATAAATACCCAATCTCATTAAGAGGTGTTGGAACGGCAAAGCATCTCCTTCAAAAAAGCCTGATTTATAGACCCAGTATGCTAACCAAATCGTTAACCCAACCCCGATAACGGATATGATTTGAATGGCTCTGCGATTCCAAACTACAGATGGTGCTTCCTTCATCGTGGGCTCCTTTCAACTTAAATAATGTTAAAATCATTCTACCGATTTTAACACCACATGTCATAGGTCTTAAGATTGAATTACATGTCTGAATCGATACTTCTTAATAGTTCTATATACATGTATAGCATACTTCTAGCTTTAATGCCTAGTTAAAGGGAATATTTTAAAAAGAGTTTACAGAAAAGACACATTTTTACTTACATTACTTACATAAGTTTCTTTAATTAACTAAACTTAACCATTTTGTGAATTAGTATACAATGACCTATGTAAGAAGTTGTCGACGACGTCTTTACACATCAATTTGTGAAAATAAAATCAAATTTTAGTTGGGGAGTTACTTATGAATTTTTTAGATATCCTACAAACAACTGTTACTGATATGAATATTATCAGTGCTATCACTTCAACCTTAATTATTATTTTACTCGGTTTTTTTCTCAGAAAACGGGGAACATTTGGTCCAACGATTGGTAAAACTTTATCAAAAGTCGTACTAACCGTTGCTTTACCAGCATTAGCGTTCAATGCTTTCATGCAAGATATCGATACGGAATCTTTAAAACAAGGTATGAATATCTTAATTTGGGGAATCGCAATCTATATAATTTTGATTTTTGTTTCAAAACCTATTTTCCTTAAATTTAAAGGTGACCAACAAGATACGTTACGTGTCTTGACCATTTTTGGTTCAACGACATTCTTTGGTATTCCTATTGTAGGAGCTATCTATGGACCTGAAGGGGTCTTGTATGCTTCAATATTCAATATCGGTTACCGAATTTTCCTTTACTCTTATGGTTATATCAAGATGAGTGGCTTGAAAATGGAAGCCAAAAACATCAAAACGATGTTCTTGAATCCAATTGTTATTGCTACTTTCCTAGGCTTATTCATTTGGGTGTTCCAAGATTTCTTGCCACAAGTTTCAGTCACACCTCTAGTAGAAGGAGGAGCAAGTCAAGTTGCTTTCCTTAGAATCGACCAAACAGCTGTCTGGTTATTCAAACCAATGTCATACCTTGCAAGATTAGCCTCACCGCTAGCTTGGTTAGCAATCGGAGCAACACTAGGCGACGTTACTTTTAAAGAAGCAGCTTCGGATAAAACGTCTTGGTTCTATTCATTTGTCAAAGTTATCGGCGTACCATTACTCAATATCGTTTGCTTGATTCTTTTATCAGTAACGCACATTCTACCTGTTAACCTAGTTAGCTTGGGAACTGTTGTCATCATGATGGCAACCCCTACTGCAACCGTGGCAGCCGCATATGCCATTAGCTTTGATAAAGACGCTCTATTAGCCTCAAACGCTTCCCTACTGTCAACCGTCTCGGCAGTTGTCATGATGCCTATATGGATCGTTATCGTAAACATTATAGGATCGACCGGAATATTCTAAAAGAGGTTGTCATTCGAGTGCTTAGCTTTGTGTCATAAGGCGAGATAGCTGAAAATTAGCATATTATTCTAAAACACTCTATATAATTCATCATTCTGAAAACAAGCATATTCAAATACACTTAGCCAAATAAGGAGAGACTCATTCATGTCAAGTTTAAAAGTCGTATGTTATGGTGTTAGACCTAACGAAGTACCTTTCTTCAACAAATTAAATACTTATGGTTTTGATTTAAACCTAGTGGAACCTCTACTGAACCATGACAACGTAGAAACAGCTGAAGGAATGGACGCTGTTATTCTTCGTGGTAACTGTTTAGCAGATCGTCAAAATATCGAAAAATTCGCAAAATACGGAGTAAAATACCTCTTCACCCGCACCGTTGGCTTTAACCACATTGATTTACAAGCTGCTGCTGATTACGATATGCTAGTTGCCCGTGTGCCTTCTTACTCACCAAATGCTATTGCAGAATTAGCTTTAACCCTTGGTATGATGTTACTTCGTCACACTGCTTACACAACAAGCAAAACATCTCGTTACGATTTCCGTGTGGATAGTACGATGTTCAGTAAAGAAGTTAGAAATTGTACTGTCGGTATTATCGGAACTGGCCGTATTGGGTTAACGGAAGCTAAGTTATACAAAGGGCTAGGGGCTAAGGTTCTTGGTTATGATGTTTTCCAAAGTGATGCTGCAAAAGAAGTTGTCACCTTTAAGGAATTAGATGATGTCATTGCAGAAAGTGATATCATTAGCCTTCATATCCCTTACTTCCCTGGTAAGAACGAAAACTTTATCAACAGTGACTTTCTCTCTAAAGTTAAACCAGGAGCTATATTGATTAATACTGCTAGAGGTGAACTACAAGACAATTCTGCTATTTTAGAAGCATTAGAATCTAACCAACTCAGTGGTTTTGGAACTGATGTATTTGCCAAAGAAGCAACTATTTTCTTCAAGAAATTTGATGCAGAAAACCAATTACCAGATTCTACTGTCAAAGCCCTTGTCGACCTTTACCCACGTGTTTTGGTGACACCACATATTGGTTCGAATACTGATGAAGCTTTGTCAAATATGATTGAAACTAGTTACGAAAACTTACACGAAGTTTTGACGACAGGAAAAGTCACTAACAAAGTGGACTTACCAACAAAGAGGTTGTAATACAAGCGGTTAACTTCGAGCCATAAGGAAATCTATCCGAAAATAAGCACTTAATTTTTCGAGATAGAGTGACTTATGGATGAAGAAGTTGCTTGTAGAACACC
>OMJG01000231.1_pt1 | contig 43456 bp, 43 predicted proteins | sample 1646431 | NCBI WGS metagenome assembly OMJG01 (sample SAMN03771674, study PRJEB25209) | food metagenome | isolation source: Cotija cheese | place: Mexico:Jalisco,Michoacan | collected 2011-12-12
GACCTTTATGGGTTTTTGTGTCCACTAGTGTTCGGTTATATTTTACAATCTGCCTTATAAAATACTTTTTACCATTTTTGAATATTTAAGCATAAAAAAAAGAGCTGGATTAACCAACTCTTTTTAATCATTACTACTTAGAATTAGTCTAAGATTTCTGTAACAACTCCGGCACCAACAGTACGGCCACCTTCACGAACAGTAAATCTTGTACCTTCTTCAATAGCAACTGGAGCAATCAAGTCAACTTCGAAAGTAACTTGGTCACCAGGCATAACCATTTCTACACCATCTGGTAGTTCAATAACACCAGTAACATCAGTTGTATGGAAGTAGAATTGAGGACGATAGTTTGAGAAGAATGGAGTATGACGTCCACCTTCTTCTTTACTCATGATATAAACTTCACCCTTGAACTTGTTGTGAGTTTGGATTGAACCTGGTTTAGCAAGAACTTGTCCACGTTCGATTTCATCACGGTTAATACCACGTAGTAAGATACCAACGTTATCTCCGGCTTCACCAAGATCAAGAGTCTTACGGAACATTTCTAGTCCTGTAACAGTTGACTTTTCGATTTCTGGCTTCAAACCAATGATTTCAACTTCGTCACCGATCTTAACTTCACCACGATCGATACGACCAGATGCAACAGTACCACGACCTGTGATAGTGAAGACATCTTCAACAGGCATCATAAATGGTTTTGTATTATCACGTTCTGGTGTTGGGATGTATTCATCAACAACATCAAGAAGTTCTTCAACGTGTTTTACTTCTTCAGGGTCTCCTTCAAGAGCCTTCAAAGCTGAACCACGTACAACAGGAATGTCATCCCCTGGGAAATCGTATTCTGATAGAAGTTCACGAACTTCCATCTCAACTAGATCAACTAGTTCTGGGTCATCAACAAGGTCAGTCTTGTTCAAGAAGACAACGATGTATTCAACACCAACTTGACGAGCAAGCAAGATGTGTTCACGAGTTTGTGGCATAGGACCATCAGTAGCAGCAACAACAAGGATGGCACCATCCATTTGTGCAGCACCAGTGATCATATTCTTAACGTAATCAGCGTGTCCTGGAGCATCGATATGTGCATAGTGACGCTTTTCAGTTTCGTATTCAACGTGAGCAGTGTTGATTGTAATCCCACGTTCCTTTTCTTCTGGGGCCTTATCGATATCAGCGTAATCTTCAGCCTTAGCTAAACCTTTGTCAGCCAAAATCTTAGTGATTGCTGCTGTTAAAGTAGTCTTACCGTGGTCAACGTGACCAATTGTCCCAATATTTACATGGGGCTTTGTTCTCTCATAATGTTCTTTTTCTGCCATTACAAAGAATCCTCCTAAAATTTCATTTCATAAGATTGATCCAAAGAAAATGTTCTTTAGACGACTCTTTACTGAAAAATTATACTACTTTCAGAGGTGAAAGCAAATTAATTCAACGCAAATCACCGACTAAAAATATACTCTTTGGATTATACGGGGCGTAAGCAAAATTGTAAATACTCAAAGCGAAAAAAGTTCAAAAAATTCACTCTTGAAAGGCATCAATCAATTTATCGAACCTTTTCAACCAAGTTTTTACATTATCCAGCCCCTGATTATCACTCACTTGTGAATCATCCACTAAACCATACCTTAAAAGCATCGCCTTTGTCCAGAGTTCAGGGCTTTTAATTATTTCTTCCCCAAAAGGATAGACAAATGCAGCATAAAGTGACAATTCACCTTTAAAGTTTTCCAACTGAGTTTCATTTTTATCAGTCAATAATTTTTCTAGTTCGTCACACATTTTCAAATAGACATCAGTTGACATAATAGGCATTAACTTGCTTGGATTGCAAGTCTTATTTTCACCATAAAAGGAAATATCGATATTTTCGTCGAGTCCAAGCTTCAATAAATTTTCCAAAGCTTCGCTTTTCAAAAGCGGGTGTAACAAGAAATTATCCAATAAAATTTTGGTATTTTCGACGTAATCTTCTTTCTTAAACTCTCGTAATTTGCGCAGTAATTGAATTTGCTCACTCGTTGATTCAGTCACGATCGATAACAAGCGCTTAGTTATTTGTTCCTTTTCTGGTTTAAAAGCACGTTCATGTCTGTCTTCAGCAATTTGAATCCTTTTAACGATTTCATCTAGAAAATCTTGCTTAATATTTGGCATTGGATTAGTAGCATAAAAATTCAATAATTGATTAGCTAACAAAAAATCATTATTTTCCAAAATAATGTCTAATGCCATTTGAGCTGTGTCTGGTTCGCTGAGGTAGTAATTAAAATAATCTAAAATAACTGCTTCAGCATCCCCAGGTCTTTTTTGATTCAATAAAGAAGCGGCCAACCCCTTATTGATATCAAACGTCTGCTGCATGGCATAGGCTTGCGTAAATAAGTCAGTTGACTCTTCCCAATCACCTTGATCAAAGGCATCTTGAGCTTGATCTAGGATTTTTTTTAGATTATCTGAGTTGCTCATAAAGTACCTCAACTATCTCTGAATAAATTACTTATTCTATTTTTTGGCTCTTGATTTAGATTTTCTATGTCTATTTTGGTTTACTTCCATGATCACTGGCAAAATAACAGGATGGCGGTTAGTTTGTTCATACAAGAAGTGATTTAGTTTGTCACGAACATTTTGTTTCAAATCTGACCAGTCAAAGTCTTTGCTTGTTTGCATGTAGTCAACGATCGTATTAACAATAATATCTGAACTTTCACTCAACAGATCACGACTAGCACGCATATAAACGAAGCCACGTGCGGTTATTTTAGGCTTAGCAACGACTTTCTTCTTTTTGCGGTCAATTGTAGCCACTGCAATAAAGACGCCGTCTTCGGCCAATAATTCACGATCACGGAGTACGATACTACCAATATCACCAATTCCAATACCATCGATCATCGTATCGCCAGCATCAACACCTTTTCCTTGATAAAATTGGCCATTTTCATAATTGAGAACGTCACCTTTTTTAGTTAGGAAAATATTTTGATAAGGAACACCCGTTTCATGAGCAATTCGAGCATGGGCATCCAATAGACGATATTCACCTTGAATAGGAATAACATTTTCAGGATTTAACAAATTGATCATTAATTGCAAATCAGATTTATTAGCGTGACCTGATGAATGCTTATCATCGCTTAAAGCTTTAACTTCTGCTCCTGTACGATAAACAGCATCACGAGCCTTAGCAACAGTTGTTTCCATAGCATGAGAAGGTGTTGTGGCAATAAAGACCAAATCTCCTTCTTCAACTTGGAATTTTGTTTTAGCAGCAGGATTAGCCATTTTGCGTAAAACTTTTATTGGTTCACCCATCTTACCGGTCTCAATAATAACGAGTTTATCCTTGTCGACATTCTTCAATTCTTTAGGCTTGACCAATAACTCTTTGTTCTTGATAGTTAGGTAATGCAATCTCATCGCTGTCTTCAAAATCTTTTCAGCGTCAGTTCCGGACAAAAAGACCCATCTACCTGTTTTATCAGCCGCATCAAGAACTTGTTGCATTCTTTGAATGTTTGAAGCAACTTGAGCTACAATAATTCTTCCTGTGTGATAACTAAAAGTGTCAAAAATATATTCATAAATATCTTTTTCACTTGAGTTTTCGTAAGGTGATTCCGCATTGGCAGAGTCACTTAACAAAGCTAAAACGCGCTCACTGCCAATTTTAGCGATTCGACCATAATCTGTCTTATAAATTGGAGCAGCAGCTTGATCAAATTTGAAATCACCAGTATAAACGATTTGTCCTTCACTGGTTTTGATAACAATCCCTAATGAACCCGGAATCGAATGTGTTGTCTTGAAAAATGATACTGAAGCTTCGTTAAAATCGATAGCTGTGTTTTCATCAATAACATGAAAATCTGAAAATTTTCTACTACGACGGTCACTTGAACATACGATTTTAGCAAGTTCAATCGACATTTCTGAACCAAAGACTGGAATATCATACTCACTGATCAAGTATGGTAAAGCACCAATTGCATCAGCATGTCCATGTGACAAGAAGATTCCTACTACTTTATCAATGTTTTTCTTGATATAAGTCATGTCTGGAACCACAACATCAATTCCATAAAGATCATTATCAGGATATTGCAATCCAATATCTAAGATATAGATTTCATCATTTACTTCTACTGCGTACATATTTTTTCCATTTTCACGTACGCCACTTAACAAAATTATTTTAATTTTTTTATCCATTTTCATCTCTCATTTCATTAAAATAGCATAGATCATAATATTCTATTGTGATTTAAAGTCTTTTAAGACTATTTAAGCTATACCTGTTTTTTATTCTACCATATCAACAGTGGTTTAGAGAAAATAAGCAAAAAAAATAGGAGTTCCAAAATGGAAACTCCTAAAATAATTATTAACGACGTAGACCTAATGACTTGATCAATTCACGGTAACGTTGAACATCTTTATTACGTAAGTATGCTAACAAGTTACGACGGTGACCGATCTTCTTAAGTAGACCAACATATGAGTGGTGGTCCTTCTTGTTAACCTTCAAGTGGTCGTTAAGTGCATTGATATCATAAGTTAATACAGCAATTTGTACTTCTGGAGAACCTGTATCTCCATCCTTACGTGCATATTGCTTAATAATTTCGTTTTTCTTTTCTTTTGAAATAGCCATTTATTTCACCTTTTCCTTATAAATTTAGCCAAACTATGCTTGCGTTGGTGATTCGTCAAACAGAGCATGGTTAACACAACTAATAAATTTACTACAAAATTGACATTTTTGCAATAGCGAAAAAAAATACACAATTCGTTGCATTGCTAATGTGAATTATGTATAATTCTATGTATTGAGTTTTAAAGCTTACTAGGTAATCGGAGGTGAAATTAATGCCACAAATTAAATCAGCTATGAAACGTGTAAAGACTGCAGAAAGCGCAAACCTTCGCAATAATGCACAAAAGAGTTCAATGCGTTCAGCAATCAAGAACTTTGAAACATCAGCTGCCAAAAACGCTGACAACAAAGATGAATTGTTCAGAACAGCTGTCCGTGCTATTGACATGGCTAAGTCAAAAGGCCTAATCAAGGCTAACAAGGCTGCTCGTGATAAGTCAAGACTTGCAAAATTGAATTAATGATATAAGCAGCCAGAAGGTTGCTTTTTTATTTTATCCAAAAAAGGGATCCAGAATTTATTCTGGGTCCCTTTTATGCATGCTTAGCGATGAACAGATCAAATAACAGTTCCTTATCCCCTTGTCCTGATTTAATTTGATAATCCAAATTCACACAATCAGAATACATTACTTGAAGTCGTTTGCGATTCAACGACTTAGCTTGGCGATAAGAATACTTAACTCGATAAGGATTCAAGCGCAAATTCTTAGCAATCGTTGCCTCTGAAAGTCCTTTTTCCGATAAAATTTGAATCTGAATCAACAATCTGAGTTGTGAAATGATGATTGCTATCAATAAAATTGGATCAATTTTTTGCAATAAGAACTGATTATACAATTCTTCAGCTTTATAAATGTTCTTATTGAGAATTTGAGTCGTTAAATCAAAGACATTATCTTCCAAAGATTGTGGAACCAATTCATTAACTGCCGTTTGATCAATTTTTTTAGTTTGTAAAGAATACAACTTTAATTTGTCTAACTGATTAGTTATTAAAGAATAATTGCCTTTAGTTTTATTGATCAACAATTCTAAAGCATTTTGTTCGATCTCATAGCCAGCTTTGTTCAAATCGGTTTTAATAGTCCGATTCAAAACAGGTCCTTCCATTTGCCCAGCATCAACTACTGTTGCCATTTTTTTGAGCTGTTTGGTAATCTTTTTTCTAGCATCCAATTTATCATACGATGCAAAAATAACTAGGATCGTCGATGGCGTTGGATCCTGAATGTATTTAATCAGCAAATCAACATTTTGTTCAATAACATTTTTTGCCCTTTCACCTGTTAAGAAATATGGATGTTGGGCGAAAACCAATCGTCGCTCGCCAAAGAATGGTGCCGAAATTGCTTCGTTGATCAAATCAGCAATCGATACTTCTTCCAAATCAAAATTAGAAAAATTCATTTCCCGTTCTTCAGTAGATATGATTTCTTTAAATGACTTTTGAATTTCTTTGATAAAAACTTGCTCTTTACCAGTAACCAAGTAAACATTACTTAAATTACCTTGTTTTAAATTATTTTTTAGTTCCGCTACCTTCAATCAAGTCACCCTTTAAAAATGTCGTTAATCTTTCCTCATTATTGAAGAAATTATAATACCAAGATATCATACCATATTCAGCTGTATTAAAATATTGAACATGATGGTTTTTCAATCGTGTTAAGGTTTCTTGATTCGGATGGCCATATCGATTATTAATCCCAGCAGAAATCAAACCAACACTTGGCTTGGTAATTTTTAATAAATTGTCACCCGTCGCAGTTTTAGAACCATGATGTCCCAATTTTAAATAATCAACCTTAAATCGATATTCTTTTAAGATTTTATTTTCTGAAGGAATATCTAAGTCTCCAGTAAACAGCCAATTTTTTTGCCTTATTTTAGTTAATAAAGTCAGTGAATCGCTGTTCTCACCCTTGCCACTTTTCTTAGGCCATAAAACGTGAAACTTCAATTGACCAACTGTCACTTCATCCCCTTGACGTAAATTTTTGAATTTTATTTGAGGATGATTTTTGATAGTGCGTTTAATTTTAGGATCATTTTCTAAACCAATTCCAAAATTGACCTCCCTAACGTCAAACTTTGTCAAAATTGTTTCTAGATTTCCAATGTGGTCAACATCTTTGTGAGTCAAGAACAACTTATCAATGTGACTGATTCCTTTTGACCTCAAAACAGGTAAAGTATTGAAATCAACTTGGTTGCCACTGTCGTGTTTCGCCCATGGCTTAGTGGGAAAATGGACCTTACCTGCCACATCGATCATTGCTACTTTTCTATTCAAAGGCGTGGTAATCAAAATGCTATCTCCTTGCCCAATATCAATCAAGTTGACTGAACCATTAAGTGGAAATTTATTCAATAAGATGCATCCCCAAAATACAACAGCGTAAGCCAATAAATAACGGTTCCAAAAATTACGGCTTTCTACATAAAAAAGAGTAATAATTACGAGCAATAACACTAATATGATTGGAAATTTACCAGTAATAAAAGTAAATTGTCCGTTTAAAGCTAAACTATCCAAAAATTGATACAAATGATCAAAAATTTGATTAACGAAGCTCCAAAACGACCAATGAATTGTAAAAGCAGAAATTAAGGTAATCGGCAAAATTTTCGTCATAAATAATGGTACAAAAATAACATTTACGATAATAGTCAACCAATTAAACTGATATGTATAAAAGCAAATTAAAGGAAGACTGACCAAATTCATCTTAAATGTAGCGAAAAATAAACTTGTTCTTTCATATAAATATAAAATTGTAAAAGATAATAAGAAACTCAACTGTCCACCCATTTCAATCATAACGAATGGATAAATCAGTGTACAAATCAATAAAGTTAGACTAAATAAATCTAATTTACTGACTGATATTTTTAATTTCCTAAAAATTATTGCTAACATGGCTAAAATAATTGCTCTCCAAATACCACTTTTTGATCCTACTAATAACCCATAACATGGCAAAATCAATAAAAATACAAAATTCACCCAATCAACTGGAATTTTAAAAAAAGAGGTTATCTTTTTTACAAACGTTAAAATCACTAAAACATGCAATCCTGACAGACTGAACAAATGAATAATTCCCAAAATACTTAAAGTTTTAAGAAAATCCTTTTCTGAATTGGGAACATAGCCCACTAATAAGCTCTGTGCATGAATCTTTAACCATTTCGGCAATTGGGATAAATAATTGATTATATGTATTCGTAAAACATTTATTTTTTCTGATATAGTTTGTGGTTGTGTCACTTGCAAATGATCGATGCTCTTCAAATTCACTTGATAAAAAATGCCTTTATGCTGTTCATACTTTTTAAAATCAAATTCTCCCGGATTTCGTGGTCCCGATAAAGGCTGTTCTTCTGCTATTTTTACTCGAGCTACTGTTAATTCAGATAATTTTTTCCAAGTTTTTTGTTCGTTTTGGCTCTTAATTCGATAAATGAAACGTACATTCTGTTTAGCTTTAAGTTCTCCACTCAAAATATCACCGTTGACTGATATTTTATCAGGAGAAAAAACAGCTGTCTGAAAATTTTCTGCTTTTTGTTTTAAGATAAAACTCTGACATCGTATAACCGTGACTATCCCCAGTATGATCGTGATGATTAATACCAACGGCTTTTTCAAATAGGCTAATCTAATTAATAAAAGTATCGCTAAACTCCAAAACCACAAGGACTCAAAAATTGCAGCCACGACAATGCTGACCATAATAGCGGAAAAAATAAAGTAATTCTTCATAAGCTAGACAGTTAATTGATCTTTTAAAGAATCCAGACTCTTCTCGCCAATTCCAGACACTTTCGTCAGATCATGCAAACTTTTAAAGTTACCATTCTTTTCTCGAAAAGCAATAATCTTTTCAGCCTTCTTAGGCCCAATTCCAGTTACATTTTTGAAATCTTCGGCTTTAGCATTATTAATATTTACTTTTTCACCAGTAGCCGATGTACTAGTTGAAACATTACTACTAGACCCAATAACTGGTACATAAACTTGCATCTGATCAGAAACTCGCTTGGCTTGATTGATCTGTTTAGTATCAGCATTATCCGCTAAACCTCCTGCTAATTGAATTGCCGTTTGAACTAATGAATTTTCTTTAAGTTGATATACACCAGGTTTTTTGACCGCACCTTGAATATCAACTGCCACTAATTTATTTTTAGGAGCTGAATTTTCTTTTTCAGGAACTCGCTTGGGAACTTTAATTTCCGTTTTGAGATCATTTTTAGTTACTGGAGCTCTATTGACCCACCAATAGCTTCCTATTCCTACTATCAAAATACTCACAACAATGACTATGATTTTATTACGCTTAATATAGTCCAAGAATTCATTCATTTTTATCACCTCAAAAAAAATTACGAAAAAAAACAGCCCTTATTTGGACTGTTTAGTTTTTTCAAGATAATTAATTGCATCGTTCAAATTTTTCACTGGAACGATCTTCATCTTGGTATGAATTTTTTTAGCGGCACGTAAAGCTAGGTGGTAGTTGTTAACGTAGCCTGGTTCATATTTTTTGATCAATTTAGTAACTGGATCATCGGGAGCAAAGAAGATCGTTGCCCCTTGTTGTGATGCAGCATAAACTTTTTTCTCAATTCCACCGATTGGACCAACTGTTCCGTCAGGAGAAATAGTTCCGGTCCCAGCAATCGTACGCCCAGCTTTGAGATTTTTATTCGCAATTTGTGAATAAACTTGTAAAGTAAACATCAATCCGGCCGATGGACCGCCAATACTACCGGCATCAATTTTTGTGGTAGGGGTCCCTTTTGCTTCAGTATTATCGGTTAAAGTAATGCCCAAACCAAAGCGTTTTGTATCCGCTAGTTTGACTAATTTACCACTGGCAGTTTTTTCCTTGCCATCACGAGTAAATTTAATTTTTACTGTGGATTTTTTGTTCTGCTTTTTAACATATTTGATAAATTGATCAGCGTCATTGAAGTGGTAGCCGTTGATTGAGGTAATTGTATCGCCAATTGCCAATTTATTTTTAAAATCAGAATTATCCATTACATCCATGACGTAAACGCCCAAATACTTTTTCGTAAAAGGCTTGTTAGCTTTAGAATACGCAGCTTGAATAGCATTATTCGTAGCTGATTTCATGTAATACTGTTGGACTCGCATGTATTCATCATTTGTCTCATCACCCATCAATTCTTGTTGTGAATAGATGGTTTCAAAATTATTGCCAACCGACTTCAAGAGCGTAAACGGTGTTCCATTAACGATACCAACTGTGGTCAACAATAAATTACCCTTTTTTGGATCATGTTTACCGGCAACTTTGACAAACTGTGAAGTATCTTCAGCTGATCCTGGTACTTCCAAATAATATTTCGTTGGGTAGAAGAAAAATGCTACCACAACTATAAAAATAAAAATTGCACCAAAAACTTTATTTCTAGTTTTGTTGAACTTCAAAATGAATTATTCCTTCCTCAACTTCTTTATCAATGCTTTAGCAACAGCCGGAGGAACAAATTCAGAAATATCGCCACCAAATTTTGCTACCTCTTTCATCATTGATGATGATATCGTAGCATATTTGCCATTTGCTAGCAGGAATATCGTTTCAATATTTTTATCCAAAACTTTATTGATTGAAGCGACACCTGATTCATAACCAAAGTCATCTGGATTACGCATAGAGCGTACTAGAAATTGTGCCCCCAGATCTTTGGCTAACTTAGTAGATAGCTCACCTTTACCATCAAAAACTTCAACATTATCTAAATCTGTAATTTCTGCTTCAATAAAAGCTTTCTTTTCTTGATAAGTAAATAAATAATTTTTTGAAGTATTAGTCATCGGTACAACATACAATTTGTCAAATAGTTTAGCTGATCGACGAATAATATCCAAATGACCATTGGTAATTGGATCAAAACTTCCCGCATAAAGTCCAATTCTTTCAGACATTTTTAACCCCCAAATCGATATATTGCCACTTTGGTATCTTTATATCTTTTTTCTTTGATCAATTCAATCTGTTCTAAGTCTAGTTCAATATCGTAATCTGTTTCGTCGACAATAACTGCCCCATCATTTAACAAATTATTATCAACTAAATCAGAAATAATCTGTTCAGTGATCTTCATTCGATACGGAGGATCTAAGAAAACCAGATCAAATTTAACTTGTTCACCTTCAAATTTTTTCAAGGCTTCAGTTGCACTAGCTTTAATAATTACAAAACTGTCTTCTTCACGAGTTTTTTCAACATTTTCTTTGATCGTATTGATAGCCTTGTAAGCTTTATCAACTAAATAAGCCTTCTTATAACCTCTAGAAACAGCCTCAATACCTAAGCTTCCTGTTCCAGCAAATAAATCTAATGTATTTCCATCAATCATATAAGGCGACAACATGCTAAAAACAGCCTCTTTAACTTTGGCTGAAGTTGGGCGAGTGTTATTAGTCGGAACAGATTTTAAATTGAGTCCTCGAAATTTACCTGAAACTACTTTCATTAATCTTCCTCTTCAGTATTCTTAGATTTTAAGACAAAATGTTCATCTAATTCTTTTCGATGAGCCAATGCTACACGTTTAACATAATTTTTAGAAATCAATTCTTTTCTGACTTCTGAAATCTTTTCAGAATTAACATACAACATAACATATTTCATCTTGGGAGAAGTGTAATAAATTGTTCCGTAACGTTGCAATTTTTTTCTCCACTTTAGTGAGTAGACCCAGACATACAGCGCCTGGCGTTCCACTTTTTTGTACATAAAATCACCTTTTTTTCATTTTTTCAAACTTAGTTGTTGCTTCAAGATTCAAGACGATTCCCAAAGCAATTGATAAAATCAATAAACTTGAACCACCATAACTAATAAATGGCAAAGTAACCCCCGTCAGAGGAATCACCCCCAACAATCCACCAACATTTAAAATAATTTGAGCCAAAATCATCGTTGCTACACCGTAGTAAACTAGTGAATTGTAAGTTTTCTTAGAACGAAATCCTAAAGAAATCATTCTTAAGATAATAATCAACAATAGTCCTAGAATAAAGATCACACCGACTAAACCTAATTCTTCACTGATAATTGACAAAATAAAATCAGTATGTGGTTCTGGCAGATAACCACGTTTTTGAATACTATTTCCTAAGCCTGTTCCAAAAACTCCACCATTACTAATTGCATAAAAAGAATTAACCAACTGTGCTCCAGATTTTTGTTCCAATTGAAATGGATGCTGCATGGCTAAAAAACGTTGGTATGCATAATTAGTCTTCACAAAATTAGGTGGAAACTTAGTAATCATAACAACTACACTGACAAATACCGTTAATAAGAAAGCACTTAATTCAGCTATTAGCTTCCCCGGAATAGTCGATGAGGCCAACAAAACTAACGTTATCATCGATAAAATCAATGCTCCACCAATATCTGGTTGAACAAGTACCATAATAATGATTGAAGCCACAATTATCATTGGTTGTAAGACTTCACGAAAAACTTCTTTCCACCCTTGCTTTCTGAGCAAACGATTTTGTTTATTCGTCAATACTAAAGCTAAAAACATGATCAAGAATAATTTAGCAAATTCCAACGGTTGAAAATTAAATACCTTCAAACTGATCCAAGCCGAGGCCCCATTAACACGACTACTAGGATCAATCCAAGCACGACCTAACAAATAAAACAGCGAACCAACTGTAATTAACATTGCCATACTCAAAATTCGTTGACTCTTTAAGATACGCTCTTTCAGCATAAAAGTTACATAACATAGAAAAATCCCCAACACCGCGTAGATGGCCTGCTTAATCAAATATTGATTAGTGCTACCTCCAGCCATTAAAGAATTATAAAAACTGGCTGAATACACCATCACGATGCCTATACCCAATAACAGAATATATGGAATCACGATCCATAAGTCTATTTTCTTTAATTTTTTCACATTTTAACTCCTAAAATCTGATATAACGATTATACCACCAAACAAATGGATAAAAAAACTCCCTCTAAGTAGACAAAAAAATCAAAACAAAAAGGGCTGAAGACTATTGTCCTCAACCCTTAAATAATCAATTATTAGTTATTTTTCTTTTGTTTGTCAAACTTTTTACGTTCGTTTGTATTCAAGATCTTCTTACGTAATCTAACACTCTTAGGTGTTACTTCACAAAGTTCGTCTTCATTTAGGAATTCGATTGATTGTTCAAGTGACATATCCTTAGGTGTCTTGATTGCAGCAGCGTGATCTTTACCAGAAGCACGAGTATTTGTAAGGTTTTTACCTTTCGTAACAGTAACAGCGATATCTTGATCACGGCTACTTTCACCAACAATCATACCTTCGTAGACATCAACACCAGCACCGATGAACAATGTACCACGATCTTCAACTGATTGTAGTGAATATGTAGTTGATGGACCCTGGTTGATTGAAACCAAAGCACCAGTTCTTCTACCTGGGTTCCAGTTCTTAACAACTGGCTTGTATTCTGAGAATGTGTGGTTCAAGATACCGTAACCACCAGTCATTGACAAGAATTCTGTTGAATAACCAATCAAACCACGTGAAGGTGCAGAGAAAATAAGTTTTGTTTGACCATTTCCCGTACTTTCCATGTTTTCCATGTCACCTTTTCTTTGAGCCATTGAATCGATAACTGAACCAACGTATTCGTCAGGAGTATCAATTGTAACCTCTTCGAAAGGTTCACATTTTTGATTGTCGATAGTCTTGTAAATAACTTCTGGACGTGAAAGTTGCAATTCGAAACCTTCACGACGCATTTCTTCAACAAGAATTGACAAGTGAAGTTCACCACGACCTGAAACCATCCAAGCACCAGCTTGGTCAGTGTCTTCAACCTTCAATGAAACATCAGTGTGCAATTGTTTCTTCAAACGGTCTTCAATCTTTCTAGCAGTAACTTCTGTACCTTCACGGCCAGCAAATGGTGAATTATTTTGTAAGAACATCATCTTCAATGTTGGTTCATCAATACGTAGCAATGGAAGTGCTTCTTGATGGTCAACTGGTGTAACAGTTTCACCAACGAAAATATCTTCCATACCAGAAACGGCAATCAAGTCTCCGGCCTTAGCTTCATTGATTTCAACACGATTCAAGCCCATGAAACCAAACAACTTAGTTACACGGAAATTCTTTGTAGAACCGTCAAGTTTCATAACAGTAACACTGTCACCAACCTTGATCTTTCCGCGGAAGATACGTCCAATACCAATACGACCAACATAATCGTTGTAGTCTAGTAAGGCAACTTGGAATTGTAATGGTTCATCTGAGTTGTCGATTGGTGCCGGAATTGTCTTCAAAATTGTATCAAACAATGGGTTCATTGTATGTTCTTGGTCAGCTGGGTCATCTGAATAACTTGATGTACCGTTGATAGCTGAAGCATAAATAACAGGGAAATCAAGTTGTGAATCGTCAGCACCTAATTCGATAAATAGCTCAAGTACTTCGTCGACAACTTCTGCAGGACGAGCACCTGGTCTATCAATTTTGTTAATAACAACGATTGGTGTTAAGTGTTGTTCCAAAGCTTTCTTCAAAACAAAACGTGTTTGAGGCATTGTACCTTCATAAGCATCAACAACTAGCAATACACCATCAACCATCTTCATGATACGTTCAACTTCACCACCGAAGTCCGCGTGTCCTGGTGTATCCAAGATATTGATCTTTTTACCTTGGTAATCAACAGCCGTATTTTTTGAAAGGATTGTGATACCACGTTCTCTTTCAATAGCATTTGAGTCAAGCGCACGGTCCTGGATTTCGTAGTGCTTTCCTAGTGTGTCTGATTGTTTTAGCATTTCGTTAACTAATGTAGTTTTACCGTGGTCAACGTGAGCGATAATCGCAATGTTTCTAATATCTTCTCTTCTCTTAGTCAAATTAGTTCTTCCTTCCATAAATACGTGTTTAGATTACTTGCAATAAAAAAACTGTGAATGACTGTCACAGTTCACTAACGCGTTTTAAGTGTCTTTAGCGCTTCAGAAGCAACCTTCTGAGTACCAACTATTACGACTTGTGATTCTAACATATTTATTGGGGAATCGTCAATACTTACGACACTCATCCCCGCTGCTTCACACAGAACGCGTCCAGCGGCTAAATCCCAAGGAGCTAAGTATGACATATACATGACTTCTTTTCCAGTTAAAAGGTGTCCAAAGATGATTCCTGCACTACCATAAACTCTCAGTCCACTGCTCTTTTTTATGACTTCTTGAACATCAAATCTGTTTGCCAAAGCCATTGGAGCTGATACGTCAACTAACCCTTCTATCAAGGATAAGTCTTTTGGAAAATTAATCGCTTTTTGATTGATGAACAGTCCAATTTCCTTACCACCATGATAAATTTCATTATCCATAACGTCTATGATAGCACCAATTAATGGTTCACCGTCAATGTAAGCGCCAATCATTGAAGCAAAATCATCTCCGCGCTTAACAAAGTTCATTGTCCCATCGATTGGATCGACAAAGAAAACTAAGCCTGACATATCTTTAACTAAGTCACCGTAACCTTCTTCACTAACAATCGTAGCTTCTGGATAAGCCTTTTTAATTTCAGTATTAATAAACTTCTCAGTTTTTTTATCAAAATTAGTTACTAAATCATTACGATTCTTTTTCGTACCGACAGACATTTTTTTTATAGAATCTTCTCGTAAATTAGCTCCAACTTGAGTTAATAATTCTACTAAAAATGTATCGATCTCTTTGCTATCTACGTTCATTTCGAATCCTGACTTTCTCACTGTTTTTGTCTTTTTGACATTGCTTGAAGACTTGATAAATTGAGTAGCCTGACTGGGTCTCAAACTCCTTATCAAGACGCTTTTGCTCCATCTTCATGGGTACTACTTGTTGGAATGAGCGGTATTTTTGCAAAAATTCATCTCGCTTGACACTGGACTCATAGGCCTTCTCGACGGCGTTGTATAAATCTATCACTGTGACAATATCTTTTTGACTCCAAGTCTCATCAAGCGGATAACTGTAATTATCTTGCATTGAAATAACCCCTTTCATTTATTCTACTATACAAAAAAAGCGGTGCAATTGCATCGCTTTTAGCTAAATCATTTTATTTAGTTTACAAAATATCTTATTTTGGCTGCTAAACGCATAACTGATTTAAATGTGTGTTGGATAGCCAATTAAAATATCGGCTGCTTCTTGAATTGGTTCACCAAGAGTTGGATGTGGGTGAATCGTGAGAGCAATATCTTCTGCATTCAATTGACAATTAATTGCAACACTCAATTCAGAGATCAAGTCACTAGCACCAGGTCCAACGATTTGTCCACCAAGAAGCGTACCAGTATCTTTTTGAGCAATCAACTTAACAAAGCCTTCAGCAGCATCTAGGGAAACCGCACGAGCATTACCAGCAAATGGGAATTTAGCAACTTTGACATCGATACCTTGGTCTTTAGCATCTTTTTCTGTCAAACCTACACTAGCAAGTTCTGGATCAGTGAAACAAACTGCTGGAACACCAATGTAATCATTAGCAGTATTCTTACCTGAAATTGCACCAGCAACTGTCTTAGCTTCAAAGAATGCCTTATGAGCCAAAGCTGGTCCAGGAGTAATGTCCCCAATAGCGTAAATATGATCAACTGAGGTCTTACCTTGTTCATCGACTTCAACTAACCCTCTGTCGGTAGTTTTGACATTAGTCATTTCAAGACCAAAGTTGTCAGTATTTGGACGACGTCCGACTGTTACCATACAGTAATCAGCACTGATCGTAGTTGGAGTACCATCTACTTCATAAGTAACATCAACGTGATCGCCCTTATTTTCACTCTTCTTAGCCATAGCGTTAGTAACAATTGTAACGCCTTTTTTCTCAAGGTTCTTCTTAACGATAGAAACCATGTCTTTTTCGAAGTTAGGAATGATATTTGGAGAACCTTCAAGAATCGTTACATGAGAACCAAGATCAGCATAGGCACCAGCAAGTTCTGTTCCAACATAACCACCACCGATAATGATGAATTCCTTAGGAACTTCTTTCAAATTCAAGCCACCGGTTGAATCAATTACGCGGTCATCGAACTTGAAACCTCTAATTTCAATAGGACGACTACCAGTTGCTAAAATTAAATTCTTGAACTTGATAGTTTGACCACCACCGTTGTCCATGAATTGTCTAGGGCCACTTGGCATGACACGCAATTGTGTATCACTGTCCAGATATGCTTCACCATTGATCAATTCCACGTGATGTTTCTTTAAAAGCATTTGAACACCATTAGTCATACGTGCCACAACTTTTTCATTTTTCCAAGCTTGTGTCTTAGTAAAATCTATCGTAGCGTCACTAGTTGTAATACCATAAGTTGATGAATCTTTGGCTTGTTGAAGTCTGTGACCAGCTGTGATCAAAGCCTTTGAAGGCACACAACCAACATTCAAACAAACACCACCAACAGTATCTGACTTCTCAATAACTGTTACATCTTGTCCTAATTCTGAAGCTCTGATTGCTGCAACATAACCACCAGGGCCTGATCCAATAATAACGGTATCTTTTTCTATTACATTTTCTGCCATTTTAAATTAGCCCTCCATCAATAACATGTCTGGATCGTGCAACAATTTTTTCAATAAGTTCAAAGCATTTTGAGCTAAGGCACCATCGATCAATCTGTGATCATAACTTAGTGATAACTTCAACATCTTACCTACTTGAATGTTGCCGTCCTCATCTACATAAGGTTCATTAGCAATCTTACCGACACCAAGGATTGCTACTTCAGGATAGTTGATAACTGGAGTAAACCAACCACCGCCAATTGAACCAACGTTACTGATAGTAATTGAACCACCAGACATTTTGTCCATACTCAATTTATTGTCATAAGCAGCTTGTGAATTTTCGGTGATTTCTTTGGCAATTTCAAACATGCCTTTAGAATCAACGTTTTTAACATTTGGAACGTAGAGTCCGTGCTCTGTATTTGTGGCAATTCCAATATTGTAATAGTGTTTGTAGACGATTTCTTCTGTTGAATCATCGATTGAAGCATTCAATTCTGGATATGCTTTCAAAACAGCAACTAAAGCTTTGGCAATGTATGGCAAGAATGTCAAATGAATCCCTTTGTCAGCAGCGATAGCTTTATATTTCTTGCGGTTAGCCATCAAAGCGCTTACTTCAACATCATCAAAACTAGTTACGTGAGGAGCTGTGTGCTTACTATTGAGCATTGCTTTTGCAATTGCTTTTCTAGTCATCGACATCTTTTCACGAGTTTCTAATTCAGGAGTTGCTGACTTGTAAGGTGTTATTTGTTGAGCAGGTGCACTTGGAGTAGTTGATGCACTAGCAGTTGCTTGTTGTGGTGCAGCAGCTTGTGGGTTACCACTCTTGAAGGCATCAACGTCAGCTTTAGTAATCTGACCATGTTTACCGCTAGGAGTTACTTGACTTAAATCAACACCCTCGTCTCGTGCATATTGACGAACTGATGGCATAGCCAAATATTTAGCATTAGCTGATCCAGTTGCGGGTCCAGCTTGCTCTTTAGTCTCAGTTGGCTTTTGTGCTTCTTTAGTCTCAGCCTTTGGTGCTTCATCTTCACCATCATCAGCTGATCCATCATCGATCACGATCAAAGTGTCTCCAACTTCGACTGTCTCGCCTTCTTTAGCTACAATTTGTTTGACAGTTCCGGCGACTGGAGATGGTAGTTCTTCAACTGATTTATCATTTTGAATTTCTACCAAGGAGTCATCTTCTTTAACGGTGTCTCCTTCCTTAACTAGCCAGCTAGCAATTTCACCTTCGGCCATTCCTTCGCCAAGTTCTGGTAATTTAAATTTGTAAGCCATAGTTGTTTTCCCTTCCTTCGATTAATTAGTAGTTGAGAATCTCATTTACTTTTTCTTCAATTTCTTTGGCACGTGGAATCCAAATGTCTTCACCTAATGCAAATGGATAAACACTGTTTGGTGCTGCAACTCTACCAACTGGTGCATCGAGAGAAAGAATAGCGCCTTCAGCAATAGCTGATGCAACTTGTGCGCCAACTCCGGCCATCTTTTGAGCTTCTTGAACAATTACAACTTTATGAGTTTTTTCAATTGATTTGAAAATCGTTTCTGTATCAATTGGTGAAACGGTTCTAAGATCAATAACTTCAACTGAGATGTTCTTTTCAGCCAAACTATCGGCAACTTTTAGTGCCTCATTTACTTCAGCACCATAAGCAACAATAGTAATGTCATTTCCTTCACGGATAACATTAGCTTTATCCAATGGAACTGTATATTTGCCATCAGGAATATCATCTTTCATTGAACGATATAACTTCAAATTTTCCATGAACAATACAGGATCATTATTTTCAACAGAAGAAATCAACAATCCCTTAGCATCATATGGATTACTTGGCATAACGACACGAAGTCCGGGAACTCCAGTAAAGAAGTTTTCTAGATTATCAGCATGCATTTCAGCTGTATGTGTTCCACCACCATAAGGCGTACGAATCGTTACTGGAGCATTTTTTAAACCGTCGAATCTAAAACGCATTCTAGCTAATTGACCGGCAATTTGATCAACAGCTTCAAACGAGAAGCCCATAAATTGGATTTCTGGGATTGGACGCCAACCTGTCAAACCTAAACCAGTTGCAAGTCCCATAATTCCTGATTCAGCAAGTGGAGTATCGAAGACTCTATCTTCACCATATTTTTCTTGAAGTCCTTGAGTAGTTCTGAAAACACCACCATTTTTACCAACATCTTCACCGAAGATCAATGTTTTTGGATCGTCTTCAAGAACAATGTCTAAGGCATCTGTAACTGCTTGGATATAAGTTTTCTTAGCCATTTTTACTTCGACTCCTTTGCTTCAAATTTGTCAATTTCTTGTTTCATTTCTGGAGTTGGAATTTCAAAAGTACGTTTCAACATATCGGAAACTTTATCGGCAGGAACATTATCTGCTTCTTTAATTGCATCCTTAAATGATGCTTTGTATTCTTCAACTAATTTGTCTTCTTCATCTTCTGACCAAAGTCCCTTATCTGTAAGAACCTTTCTGAGACGAATCAATGGATCCTTTTCAAACCAAGGTTGTTCTTGATCCTTAGTTCTATAACGTTTAGGATCATCACCTGCACTTGAGTGAGCGCCAAAACGATAAGTTAAGGTTTCAATTAAGACTGGACCATTGCCAGCAACCATGTAGTCACGGGCTGCCTTAGCAACTGCATAACAAGCTAAGATATCCATCCCATCGACTTGAACGCTAGGAATACCAGCAGCAACAGCTTTTTGAGCCAAAGTTGGAGCAGCAGTTTGTTTTGCACGAGGTGTTGAAATGGCAAAACCGTTATTTTGAACAATAAACAAAACAGGAGCTTGATAAGCACCAGCAAAGTTCATTCCTTCATAACTATCACCTTGTGAAGTACCACCGTCACCAGTATATGTGAAAGCAATCGTGTCTTCTTCTTTATTCTTCTTGATACCAAGTCCAACACCAGCAGCTTCAACATAAGCAGCACCGATGATAATTTGTGGCATCATTGAGCGAGCTTTAAATTTATTACCTAAAACGTGACCTCTTGACCAAAGATAAGCTTCTGTTACGGTAGCTCCGTGTTGAATCAATTGAGGAACATCACGATAAGCAGGTAGAAGATAATCTTGTTTCTTCATTGCGAGAACAGTTCCCATCTCAGAAGCTTCCTCACCTTCAGTTGGGGCATAAAATCCCATGCGTCCTTGACGTGAAAAGTTCATTGTCTGTTCATGCAAAGCACGTTCCCAGACCATTTTCTTCATGAATTCAACTAAATCCTCATCTGAAAAACTATCAAAGACTTCTTGATCTGTAATTTCAGCATTTTCGTTCAATACTTGAATGGGTTTTGAAACATTTGATAAATTATTTTTAATTGCTTCAAAATCAACAATTGGTTTATTTGCCATTCTCCACAGTCCTTTCATAAAAAACTCATCCCTTGTGAATGTTTGTAAGGGCTTTCATATAATTTTAGTCTAACATTGATCTGTCAAAAAACAAGTAGTTTCAACGTTCTTGGCACAAAAAAAATCCAAATTATTTTTTCATTAGTTTGTGAAAATCGTAACTATTTATCCAAATTTATTTCATTTTCAGAGCTTCCATCCTTTAATTCACTGACCATTGAATTTAAAGAAACAGTCGCCATATTTTTTACAGCTTTTGTTGTATAAAAGGCAATATGAGGCGTTAAAATAATTCGATTGCTCTTAATTACTCTTTCTAGAAGTTTATCGGTGAATTCTTCATCGCTTAAATCAGTGTTAAATACACCGACTTCGTTCTCATAAACATCCAAAACTGCACCGTAAAGCTTTCCATTTGCAATTGCGTCATAGAGATCAGTGGTGTTGATCAAATCTCCACGAGCTGAGTTAACTACGATAGCATCGTCTTTCATTTCAGCAATCGTATCTTTATTGATAACCGTGTGACCTTTGCCAAGGCTTGGAATATGTAGAGTTACTACATCGGATTCTTTTAATAAAGTATCTAAATCATCAACATATAGACCCTGTTTTTCAATTTCTGGATTGTGAAATTTATCATATGCAATGATTTTTGCACCAAATCCTTGATAAATTTTTATAGCTGCTCGACCAATTCTGCCGGTACCTGCCACCCCGACTGTTAATTGATTCAACTCACGGCCAATATCTGGTGCCCATCTGAAATCATGTTGATCAACTTTTCTGATCATATGTTTAAAATTACGTAATAATGCCATCAATCCTGCAACTGAATATTCAGCGATAGCTTCTGGCGAATAGCTTGGAACATTAGTTAGTCGAATGTTATTTCTCTTTAGAGCCTCAAATGGAATATTGTCCACCCCAACATTGCGCAACGACAAAACGTGAATTCCAAAATCGTTCATCGTATCAAAAATTTTTTCATCATATGGTAATTGTTGATAAGCAACGATCCCATCATATCCTTGTGCCATTTTGACTGTTTCTGGCGTTAACAAATCAGTCACGATTTTTACTTCAATATTGTTAGTCTTAGACCATTCTTGAATATATTTCTTTTCATCTTCCCTGACGCCAAAATCAATTAGCTTCATTAACAAAACCTCCAGCCATCTTTTTATTTATGTACCAATATGAAATCGGTAACATGTACATTTATCATTTTAGCATTATGGTAGTTGTTATAACAAAGAAATGACCTAGTAAAATCCTTTAAAATGGTTGCGCTTACTTACTTTCTTTTCTAAAAAAATTTTTCATTTACTTCTTTTTTTTAAGAAAAATAATCTATAATAGATATACTAAGGTAATTTTGTACAATTTAACATTTGGAGGAAACTATGTATTTTATGAAAGATATCGTCCGTGATGGCGATCCCGTTTTAAGAAAAGTTGCAGAAAAGGTTCAATTCCCACTAAGTGAAGAAGATAAAGCTTTAGCGGCTAATATGATGGAATACCTCGTTAAGAGTCAAGACGAAGAATATGCTGAAAAACATCAATTAAGAGCTGGAGTTGGTTTGGCTGCACCTCAAGTTGGCGTTTCAAAGATGATGGCTTCTGTTTTGGTTCCTAATGAAGAAGATCCTGACAAGCCACTTCTCAAGATGACTTTGATCAATCCAGTTATCATCAGAAACTCCGTGCAAAAGGCTGCTTTATCTGAAGGTGAAGGCTGCCTATCAGTTGATAAAGATGTTCCTGGATTCGTACCACGTGCTGACCGTATCACTATCAAATATGATGACTTCGAAGGCAACTCACAAACTATGCGTGTCAAAGACTACCCTGCTATCGTTTGTCAACACGAAATAGATCACTTAAATGGTCACTTATATTACGATAAGATTAGTAAGACTGCCCCATTTGAATTAGATCCAAGTACTGTAGTCATTTCGTAATGGTAGTTCAGTATACTTAGATAACTTATTATGGTAGAATTGTGCTATCTATTGAATAGTGCACAAATGGACTGGAAAAGAATTACCGAATGAGACTGACTTGTTTCATTCAATTTGATTAAAGGAGAATTATATATTGATTTATAAAGTTTTGTATCAAACAAGTGAACTAGACAACCCCCGTCGTGAATTTACACATTCACTCTATATGGACGCTGCTTCAAGTATTGAAGTACGTCAAGCAGTAGAAGATAACACTGACTATGACATCGAATTTATTCAGGAGCTCGATGAAAAACATCTCGAATACGAGAAAAAGAGCCCTGACTTTAAATTAACGGAGTTTTAGTTAATGTCCTTTAAAGTTAAAAATAATGAAGTTGCCGTCTTTGCCATCGGGGGCCTTGGCGAGATCGGTAAAAATATGTATGGAGTTCAATATCAAGACGAATTGATCGTTATTGATGCCGGAATCAAGTTTCCAGAAGATGAACTTCTCGGAATTGACTATGTCATTTCTGATTACAGCTACTTAGTAGAAAATAAGGATAAGATCAAGGGTTTATTTATCACTCACGGTCACGAAGACCATATTGGTGGTATCCCTTATCTCCTTCAACAGCTTCCTAACATCCCAATTTATGCCGGTCCATTAGCTTGTGCATTAATTAAAGGTAAATTGGAAGAACATGGTCTATTAAGAACAACCGAAATGCACGTCTTACATGAAGATGACGTCATCAAATTCCCAAAGACTAGTGTTTCATTCTTTAGAACGACTCACTCAATTCCTGATACCTTAGGTATCGCTGTTCATACCCCTCAGGGAATTATTGTTGAAACTGGTGATTACAAGTTTGACTTGACACCAGTTGCTGGATTGCCATCACCTAATTTACAAAAAATGGCTGCACTTGGAGCTAAAGGTGTTTTATGTTTACTATCTGATAGTACTAATGCAGAAATACCTACTTTTTCTAAATCGGAACGGTCTGTTGGATTAACAATCCATCAAATCTTTGAAACAATTCAAGGACGGATCATCTTTGCTACTTTTGCTTCTAACATTTATCGTATTTCTCAAGCGGTCGATGCAGCGATGCAACAGAACCGAAAAATTGCCGTCTTCGGTCGAAGTATGGAGCAAGCCATTGAAAATGGTCGTGAACTAGGATATTTGAATATTCCTGATAGTATGTTAATCGATCCTCATGCTTTGAACCAAACTCCAGCATCTGAAACTTTGATCCTATGTACTGGATCACAAGGTGAACCATTAGCTGCTTTGAGTAGAATTGCCAATGGTACTCACCGACAAATTACTATTCAACCAGGTGACACGGTTATTTTCTCAAGTAATCCTATCCCTGGTAATACGATCAGTGTTAACCATTTAATCAATCAACTTTCAGAAGCTGGTGCTGAGGTTATTCATGGTAAAGTCAACAATATCCATGCTTCTGGTCACGGTGGCCAAGAAGAACAGGAATTGATGCTTCGTCTAATGAAGCCTAAGTTCTTTATGCCAATTCACGGTGAGTACAGAATGTTAAAGATTCACACAGAATTAGCTGAATTGTGCGACGTACCACAAGATCACTCCTTCCTTTTGGAAAACGGTGATGTTTTAGCCTTGACCAAAGACACAGCACGTGTAGCTGAACACTTCCCTGCTGGAGATGTCTACGTCGATGGTAAAGGCGTTGGCGATATCGGAAATGTTGTTATCCACGATCGTCAAGTTCTTTCAGAAGAAGGAATGGTCGTTGTCGTTGCTACGATCGATTATCAAAAACACATTGTCTTAGCTGGTCCTGACATTCTTTCACGTGGTTTTGTTTATATGCGTGAGTCAGGTGAATTGATCAATCAAGCACAAAAGCGTGTTTTCCATTTGATTAAAAATGCTTTTGACGATGAAAATGAAAAAGTTACTGAAGCAACATTAAAACGCATCATCATTGAAGGATTACAAGAATTCTTGTACAAGCGTACAGCTAGAAATCCTGTTATCTTGCCAATGTTAATTGGAACTTCAATCTAAGTAGATCATTTGATCTACTTTTTTTATTTAAGGGTATTCAAATGAGTAAAACTACAAAAATCGAAATAATTTTAAATCACCACGCTGGTAATGGTTTAGCAATTTCTGCCTGTCATAAAGTAATAAAATTTCTAGAAAAGAATAATCTCAATTATGAGATACACAAAACTCTAAAAGATGGTGACGGAGTAAGAATTGCCAAACAGTTAGCTAATCATCCAAATAACAGTAAAATCATTGTTATTGGTGGAGATGGAACATTAAATCAAGCCGTTAATGGCGTCAAACAATCCAATTACCCGAATACCGCTTTAGGATATATTCCTGGTGGTTCTGGCAATGATTTTTGTCGTGGCATCAAATTAAAGATCAAAGATCCTGTGATTTTGTTACAAGCCATTCTCTCAATGAAACAGCCTCAGATATTTGATGTGGGTAAAGCTTATAACAACGATTTTTCTCATTATTTTATCAATAATATTGGCATCGGTTTTGATGCTCGAACGGTTTATTATACAAATCATTCTGAACGAAAAGACTTTCTCAATAAATTACATTTGGGGACATTATCTTACTTCACTAATTTACTAAAAGTTATCAAAAAACAACCGGCCTTTGGTTTAGATGTTGCTTATAAAAATCACCAAAAACATTTTGATTCTGCTTATATTGTGGTTGCTACGAATCATCCTTATTTTGGTGGTGGCTTTGCAATTGATCCAACTGCCACGCCTTTCAATCACCATTTGAATTTGATCGTTGTCAAAAAAATCACTGGCATGACTTTTATCAAATTGTTCAGCAAATTATTGACTAACGGTTCTCACCTACAAGATAAAAACGTTTGGCATATTGAGGGTGGTCAGTTTTCTCTTCATAACCAGACGAATCAATACGGACAGATGGATGGCGAAGAATTAGATCAGCATGAATTTAATTTTAATTTTGAAATCAGTCACCATCCCTTTTGGCTACCAATCAAATAATCCCTACACAAAAACCTCGCTAGAATGCATTGTTTCATTGCACTCTAACGAGGTTATTTTTTCTCCAAAAAATCTTGAGGAGTTATATGTTCCATACCAATCATCGGATCAATCGCATTGTTCATTATCATGTCTAAAGTCAAACGATAATCGATTGGCGCTTGTTCTTGTGTTTCTTTTGGTGGTGTATCTGGTCCTTTAATCTTAAATGTTGTAAAAATCCTTTGTTTCAAAGTGGTTTGACGTTCACTCGACTGGTCTTTGATTGAACGCTCAAAAGTTGACCTATCGCCTACCATAATCAATAATCTCTTAGCACGTGTTACTGCTGTATACAACAAATTACGGCGTAACATTCTGGATTCTTCATTAACTAGTGGCAGAATTACCATTTCAAATTCTGAACCTTGAGATTTATGAATTGATGTACAGTAAGCTAATGATATATTAGTCCAATCTTTGCGATTCAAAGTAACTTCATTTCCATCAAAATCGATCACTAACTGATCCACGTGGTCAGTATTTTCTTTAGCGAGGATGATTCCCACAATTTTACCGATTTCGCCATTGAACACGTTATCTTCAGGCGTATTGACTAAGTAAACCACTTTATCATTAATTCGATATTTAACATTTCCCATCGAAACTTCTTTTCTTTTTGGCTTCATTGGATTAACGACGTTTTGAATCACATAGTTTAAATTATCGATCCCAGCTTGACCACGATACATCGGTGCTAAAACTTGCACATCAGCAATATCAAAGCCACGCTCACTTGATTTTGAAATAATCTGTGATAAAACATTTGGAACGTTACGGCTGTCACAGTTAATAAAACTACGATCGGCCCTATTTTGAAAAATACCATCAACGACAATCCCTTCATTTATATCATGAGCTAATTGAATAATCGTTGAATTTTCATCTTGACGGTGAATATTTTTTAAAATTGTTGTAGGAAAAGCGTCACTATTAATCAAGTCGGCAAATACTTGTCCCGGTCCAACCGAAGGTAATTGATCGCGATCACCTACTAAAACGATCTGCGTTCCAGGTTGTACTGCTGTTATCAATACTTTAAACAGTTTAGTATCAACCATCGACATCTCATCAATGATCAACAATTTACAATCCAAACTAGGTTCAGCATATTCATCATCTTCAGTCCCAGTAAGACCTAATAAACGATGGATCGTCATAGCCGGTAACCCCGTAGCTTCGCTCATATGTTTAGCGGCACGACCGGTTGGAGCAGCCAAAGCGATTGCATAATCATCTGAATTTGGATCAAGCGGCATATCATTTAGTTCTGCATAAGCAGCCACAATTGCATTGATAATCGTTGTTTTACCAGTTCCCGGACCACCTGTCAAAAGAAAAATTGGATGGGTCAAAGATTGCCGAATAGCTTTTTCTTGAGAATCATCATATTTAACTTTAAATTGTTTCTCAATTTTTTTAAGCTCTTTTTTCATCTCTCTTTCTTTCCAAGAGACGCCCTTAAAAGTATCTGTGATCATTTTTAAAGATTGTGCAATCGACCACTCAGAATCAGACAGATCTTTTTGATAAACATTGCCATCTTCAACTAGTAAAACACCATTTTTAACTAAATCGCGCAATCCTGCTACTAGTTTTTTTGATAAATCATCCGTCGAATTATTACGTAAAACGCCCATAACTCGTCTAATCAATTCCTGACCATCGACATAAGTATCGCCGGTTTCGTTGATCATTGAGCTAGTCATTTGAATCAATGCACCTTTAATTCTTCTAGGGTCATCGCCAGTTATCCCTAAACGTCGAGCTAACTCATCTGCTCGTTTGAAACCGACACCTTTAACGTCTAAAACTAGTTGGTAGGGATCAGCTTGGATTTTTTTCAGTGTTTGGACTCCATATTTTTGATAGATCCTAGCACTCAAAGTGGGCCCAAAACCATAATTATTCAATTGATATAAAGCTTGTTCTGTTTGATGATTGTTAGAAATCTGTTCAATTATTTGTTGCGTTTTTTCAGCACTTAATTTTAAGAAATCTAGAGCATGAGGATCTTTGATGATCTTATCAATAGCATCATTTCCTAATTCATCAACGATTTTTTCAGCTTTTTTCTTTCCAATGCCAGGAAACTCATCACTGGAGAAAAAACTAATTAGTTCCTTTCGACCATTAGGACGACTTCTTTGATACGAAGTGGCTTGAAATTGTTTGCCATATTTAGGATGGTCAACAATTTGCCCCTCAAAACGATACTCTTCTTCTTCTGATATTTCGCCAAAGCTTCCTGTCACAACAATATCTTTAGCATCCCAATCAGTATTTGTTTTTTTTATTTTAATTGTAAAAATTTTGTAGAGATTTTCTGGGTTCTCAAAAAAGATAGCTTTGACAGTGCCTAAAAAATATGGTGTTTCATTACTGTCTGTCATCGCTATCTCCTTGTTTTTTAATGAATTCTTGTAAATCAGCTAGTTTTTTTTCATTCTTTAAATAATACTTCTCATCTAATTTTTTAGCTTGTTTCAAATAATTTTGATAATCCTTTTTGAGATTCATCGCACACAAAGCCATATTGAAGTAAAATTTGGCCGTTGGTTGGATTTTATTGGCAGTTTGATAAAAAGACAAGGCCTCTTGAAAATTGCCGTTAGCGAGCAATAAATCAGCTAGTAATTCATTGGATTGTAAATCCTTTGGTGATTTTTCCACCGCTGTTAAAGCATACATAATTGCTAATTGACGCTTGCCTTGTTGGTCCAAAGTTTTGGCCATCATGAAATAAGCTTCAAAAGCATAATCATTATTAACTAACTTTTGAAAAATATTGTTAGCTTTATCATACTTATCTGCTAAATAATAGACATTACCCAAATTATAAAGTAAATCTTGATTGTCTTTAAATATTTCTAACGAACGAGCTAATAATTCCTCAGCTTGTTCTAAATCTCCAGCTTGGACCAAATACGTCGATAATTGTAAAATTTCAGGCAATTGTTTTGGGTTTTGATTCAGATCCGCTACTAGCAACTTAACAGCAGCTTCTTTATCACCTTGATTAAATAATTTTTCTGCTTGTTTGTTCATAATTACCTCAAATAGTATCTGAACTATCTAATTGTTTATCCAGATAACTAGTTTCATTCCACTTGATTAATTTAAATTGGCCATCTTGGTATTGTAAATGAGTCAGACTAGTATTGGAAAGACCACCATTTTTACGAATGTCACAAATTTTAGTTCCTAATAATGATTGGATCAACGTCACTAAAGCAGCTCCATGACTGACGATGACAAGATTACTGTCAGGATCATTTTGAGCAACGATCTTTTCAACAGCAGCTGTAGTTCTATTAGCAACTTGTTCGAACGATTCACCCTTGATTAAATCATAATCATAATCTTTGGGCTGATGTCTAAAGGCATAAATCACTTCTGGCATTTCATTTTCCAATTCAGAAAATTTACGACCTTCCATGATGCCTAAATCAAATTCTCTAAGACCATCAACGACATCAAACGGTATTTGACGATTTAAATCTTTGATCAAAGTTTGGGCGGTTGTTTTAGCACGTGGCAACGGACTGGAATACATGTGGTCGATATTTATATCCTGCAATCTTTTTGCCAGTAAACTAATATCATGTAAACTTTCTGGCAAAAGTGGTGAATCACCGTGTCCACCTTGATATTTTCCTTCTAGATTCCATTCGGTCTTCCCGTGTCTGACAAAATATAATTCCATTTTATTCTCACCTTACAAAGTTAATTACCTTTAATTATCGGTTTTTTGGAAGATTTTTTCAAGCCAGAGCGTATTTTACTGAAAATAAAAAAAAGCGATCAATATTGGCTATTCCAGTCAATATCAATCGCAGTAACTTTTAGATGTATTGTAACTTCTTTTCTGCCATGTAAGCACAATCGATAGTTGCGCCACCTAGGCATTCCTCGCCGTCATAGAAGACAACTTCTTGTCCTGGTGTAATTGCACGAACTGGGTTGTCAAACTCAACATTGACCTTACCATCGCCTAAAACGTGAACTGTAACACCAGTATCTTGTTGGCGATATCTGAACTTAGCTGTGGCATGGAAAGTATCACCGTAGTCTAAAGCGGTGATAAATGACAAGTCAGATGCGTCCAAATGATCGGCATATAGTCTTGGGTTGTCGTATCCTTGGTCGACATAAAGAATGTTCTTGCTCATGTCCTTACCAACTACAAACCATGGCTCGTTTGATTTACCATTTCCACCGATACCTAGGCCTTGTCTTTGACCGATCGTGTAGTACATCAAACCGGCATGATCACCCTTGATCTCACCATCTGGTGTCATCATCTTACCAGGTTGTGCAGGCAAGAATTCACTTAAGAATTGACGGAAGTTTCTCTCACCGATGAAACATACACCAGTTGAGTCTTTCTTCTTAGCAGTGGCTAGTCCAGCTTCTTCAGCAATACGACGAACCTCTGACTTTTGCATACCACCGATTGGGAACAAAGCCTTTTGTAATTGCTCTTGTTGAACAGTACTCAAGAAATAAGTTTGATCCTTATTTGCATCGCCACCACGAAGCAAGTGAACCACACCGTTGTCATCACGGAATGATTGTGCATAGTGACCCATAGCGATGTAATCAGCGTTTAATTTGTTAGCATAATCCAAGAAAGCCTTGAACTTAACTTCTTTGTTACACATAACATCAGGGTTTGGTGTTCTACCCTTACGATATTCTGCCAGGAAATACTCGAACACACGGTCCCAATATTCCTTTTCAAAATTAACCGAGTAATAAGGAATACCAATCTTATTGGCAACCTTAGCAACATCCTCATAATCCTCGGTAGCAGTACATACACCAGAGTCATCAGAATCATCCCAGTTCTTCATGAAAACTCCGATAACCTCATAGCCTTGTTGTTTCAAAAGAAGTGCACTAACTGACGAGTCAACGCCACCACTCATACCTACTACAACACGCTTCTTCTTATTATCCATTTGAAAACCTCATTTTATTTAACTAATACGTTTTTTTCTTTCAAAAAGTTCATCAAGTAACGATAGTCACTGACTTCTTTTTCTGTATCTTTAATTTTGAACATATTGATACTGTGCATACCACTTTTATCAGTGATCGACAATTTCAAACTGTCTAGATTTTTGCTAACCACGGCACGCAAATAATATCTAGCATCATATGGAGATGACCCATTGATTGGGTGTTCCAAACGAAAACTACCTTTATTTGTTTCCATGAAGCCTGAATCTAATAGTGAATATTTTTTTACTTCGGGGTTAAGTTCATAAACTTCTTGATCCCCTTGTACTTGAGCTTGGCGTTTATCCATAATAATCATCCCTCATAATCAAATTTTCTCTTAATTATAAGTTTGAATAAAATTGCCTAATTAGTCAAGTCTTGCACGATTTTAACTAGTTTATTGGCAAATTCAACTACTTCTTCTTCAGTATTGTCTTTACCAAAACTGATTCTAACTGAGTCATTGATTTTTGGACTGTCTTCACCATACATGGCAACTAAAACATGCGATGGTTCAAGACTTCCCGCGGTACATGCAGAACCTCCAGAAATTGCTACTTCGTCAAGATCTAATCTCGTCAATAAGACGCCACGATCAATTCCTGGCAAATACAAATTCATCACGTGATTTAAAGCATGTTTATCTTTGGGTCCATTGATGTCAAAATCAATTTTATTCTCTGTCAAGACCTTTTGAATCGTTTGTTTAAATCCAAAATAACGATCTTGTCGAGCTTGTTTTTCTTCCGGAGTAATCAATTCAACAGCTTTGGCAAAACCAGCGATGGCAGGAACATTTTCCGTTCCCGCACGACGTTTAGTTTCTTGATCGCCACCTTTAATAAAAGATGGAATATGAATATCATCATTGATATACAAAAAGCCGATGAATTTCGGTCCATTAATCTTATGAGCCGAAGTCGATAACATATCGATGTGTTGGCCTTTGACATCAATATCTTCCATTCCAAATGCTTGTACAGCATCGGTGTGGAAATATGCTTGATGGTCTTTTAAGACTTCACCAATTTCTTTAATTGGATTCATCGAACCAACTTCATTATTACCGTACATGATCGTTACTAAGATCGTATCGTCACGTAAAGCATCTTTGACTTGTTGAGCAGTCACTTCACCATGTTCATTAGGCTTTAGATAAGTTACTTCAAAACCTAAAGTTTCTAAATAAGCTAACGGTTTAAGAATTGCTTCATGTTCAATTTCAGTCGTTATGATATGTTTTCCTAGTTTTTGTCTAGATAATGCTGTTTGAATTACAGCGGTATTGTCGCTCTCAGTTCCACCACTAGTAAAGACAATTTCTGAGTCTTTAGCGTTGAGACTTTGAGCAATCGTATGCCGGCTTTCATCCAAAACTTTTCGAGCTTGACGACCAAAATAATTGGTAGCAGATGCATTACCAAAATTATTAGCCATCTGTTCACTGATTACATCGACTACAGGTGTAGCCATCGGTGTGGTGGCAGCATTATCTAAATAAATAAATGCCACAATAAATCCCCTCTATTCTTGGTCTAAAAAGTTCAATAACATAGTTACTGATTTGCGTCCGGCTTGTAAAACAAATTCGTCAAAGTTTACACTAGCATTTTCGTCGCCCACATCACTCATTGAACGAATAACAACGAATGGTGTTTTGAATTCAACACAGACTTGAGCCACAGCTGCGCCTTCCATTTCTGATGCCAAAGCATCTGGGAACGACTTTTTAATTGTAGCAATTTTTTCTTTTCCGTCAACAAATTGGTCTCCGGAAACGATCAAACCAATTTTACTAGTCAAGCCAGTTCTCTTTGCAGCTGCTGCGATTGCTTTAACGTAATCAGGATCAGCCTTGAAATAAAGGTCTTTTTGAGGAAGTTGTCCTACTTTATAACCAAAGCCAGTTGCATCAACATCATGATAAGCCAATTTGTCAGAAATAACGACGTCTCCAACACTCAAACCTTCACCGATACCACCAGCTGAACCGGTATTAACGACAAAATCTGGTTGATAACGATCATTCATCAAAGTAGCTGTCATACCAGCTTGAACTTTACCAATGCCACTTTGAGCCAAATATACTTCATGATTCTTATAACTGCCTAGAGTAAATTCGACTCCAGCAACAGTGACTGTTTGAATGTCTGTCAAAGACTCCTTCATTAGTTTGATTTCTTCTTCCATAGGGACGATTACGCCAATTTTCATACTTTAACTCCTCTTAAATAAAAAATAATATTAAAAATACCAGTACAATTAGACCGAATACTGTAATGATGGCAATATTCAATTTCTTTTTCAATTTATTTGTCTTATACTCAAATAATTCCATATTTTCTTGTATAGTTTGCTCTGGATGTTGTTGCTGATATTGTTTTTCAGCTCGTTGTCTTTCCTGTTCTTTAATTCTTTGTTGCTGAGCTTCAACTTGATCTGCACGAACAACTGTCTGTGGATGATTGTTTTTCTTAACTTTAGAATTAACAAAATCTCTTACTTTTGAAAACATTTATTTTTCCTTCGCTTTTAGTAATTCCCAATAAGTAATAGCATAAATAGTTTTAGCATCGCAAATATCACCAGACTTAATTTGTTCCTTAGCTTCTTCTAAAGTTAAGTTCTCAACATTTAAAAATTCATCCGGATCAAGTGGCCGTTTGAATTCTACTTTTTTGAGATTTTTCGCAACAAAAACTGTCAATTTTTCATTTGAATAACCAGGACTAGAATAAAATGAAGTAACTTGTGTTAAATCGTCAGTAGTTAAACCTAATTCTTCATCCATTTCCCGTAGAGCAACTTCTTTTAAGTCACTACCTTCATCTGAGTCGATTTTTCCGGCTGGGATTTCCAATGTTTCTTGTCCCATCGGTGTCCGCCATTGTCTAACAAAAATCATTTTTCCATCGTCAGTGAATGGGATAATTGCCACAGCACCATGATGTTCAACAACTTCACGAATATCAGGAATACCATTTGGCAAAACAACTTGTTCGACATTCACGTCAAAAATCTTGCCACCAAACATTTGTTTCTTGGCAACCACTTCTTCATAATATCTTGAATCTTCTTTTTTCATTGCAAAACCTTCCTGACTTGATTAATCAACTAAAATAATACTTACCTTTTGCAGATATTTTACCAGAAATTGAAATGTCTACAACCTTGCCAAAGAAAAAGAAAGCACTAATCAGCGCTTTCTTCATCTTTGATATTAACATTTACCGCTTGAGGGCCTTTATAACCTGGTGCAATCTCAAAGCTGACATCTAAACCATCTTTGATGAAATAGTCATCACGATTGAGAACTGAGTCTGCAAAGAAAAAGATATCTTCCTCACCATTATTTATAAAGCCAAAGCCACGGTTATTATTAAATCTTACAATTTTTCCTGTGAACATTATTCACCATTCCTAATCATCAAAGCCTTCAGTTTTTGTTTCTGGATATTCTTCAGCAACAATTTTAGCACATCTAGCACAGAATGTTGGATAATTATTATCACTACCAACATCAGTCTTGATCATACGACATCTTTGACAAACTTCGCCTTCTGCCTTTTGAACTAAGACATCAGCTAAATCATACTTGTCAGCATTTTCTGGTGTTGCATCAACTAGTTCAAATTGAGAAACAATCAACAATTGGCCAAAGTTGCTGTCGATCTTGTCAAGAACAGTTTTTAGTTCGTCATTTGGATGTACGGTAACTTTAGCTTCAAGTGATTTACCAATTAATTTATCAGCACGGGCAACTTCAAGTGACTTCAAAACGTTATCTCTAAAGTCCATGAATACTTGCCAATCCTTTTGAATTTCTGCTTCATCAGGGATTTCTTCAACAGCTGGCATTTCAGCTAATTGAACGAATTCTTCTGGTTCTTTAAGGTATTCCCAAACTTGTTCCATTGTATGTGGAAGGATCGGTGTCAATAACTTAGCCAATTTAACAACTGTTTCATAGATGACCGTTTGCATTGAACGACGTGAATGTGCATCTTCAGCATCGATATAAACAACGTCCTTAGCAAAGTCTAGATAGAAAGTAGACATTTCATTAACGATAAAACTAACGACATTCTTAGCTACGTCAGCAAAATCATACTTATCGTAGTCACTTAGAACTTCTTTAACTAAGTTGTTCAACTTAACCTTGATGTACTTGTCTTCTGGACGAAGATCATCGTAACTAACACCGTTAGTCTTAGGGTCAAAGTCAGTCGTATTGGCTAACATGAATCTGATAGTATTTCTGATCTTACGATAAGTTTCAGAAACTTGTTTGAATGAGTCAACTGATACTGAAACATCAGAACTTGAGTCAACTGAAGCAACCCATAAACGAATAATTTCAGCACCGAATTGTCTTTCAATGTCACTAGGAGCAATAACGTTACCAAGTGATTTACTCATCTTAACGCCATTCTTATCCAAAGTGAAACCTTGAGAAAGAATTGCTTTGTATCCTGCTTCACCAAAGGCTGCAACAGAAGTTACTAGCATTGAGTTGAACCAACCACGATATTGATCAGAACCTTCAAGAATTAAATCAGCTGGATAAGTTAGATTATCACGAGTTCTAGCAACTCCTGCATGAGCTGTCCCAGAGTCGAACCAAACGTCCAAGATATCTGTTTCCTTAGTGAACTTACCATTTGGTGAACCGGCATTAGTATAACCTTCTGGAAGAAGATCCTTAGCATCTCTTTCAAACCAAACGTTAGAACCGTATTTACCGAACAATTCAGCTACGTGGTCAACAGTTTCTTTCGTCATAATTGGATCGCCGTTTTCAGCGTAGAAAATTGGTAGTGGAACACCCCAAGCACGTTGTCTGGAAATTACCCAATCACCACGGTCACGAATCATATTGTAAAGACGTGTCTTACCCCAAGCTGGCTTGAAGTCAATCTTTTCAATAGCATCAAGGATTTGTTGTCTGAACTTATCGATTGAAGCAAACCATTGTGGTGTAGCACGAAAAATAACCGGTTTTTTAGTACGCCAATCATGTGGATAACTGTGAGTGAAGAAACTTAACTTCAAAAGTGAGCCGTTTTCTTCCATACGTTTTGTGATCAACTTGTTAGCATCATCGTAGAAGACACCTTGATATTCTGGTACTTCGTCAGTAAATTTACCTTGAGCATCGATTGGTGAAAAGACTGGCAACTTGTATTTCATACCAACAACAAAATCATCAGCACCAAATCCAGGAGCTGTATGAACTAAGCCAGTACCATCGTCTAGTGTTACGTGATTACCTAAGATCAAAAGTGATTCTTGATCGTAGAATGGATGTGTTGCTGTAACGTATTCTAATTCTGAACCTTTGAATGTCTTAAGGATTTCAACGTTCTTCCAACCTAATTCTTCCTGAACGTATTGAATTCTTTCTTGAGCAACGACATACTTCTTGCCATCAGCATCAACTTCAGCATAGATAAACTTAGGGTTTACACAGATAGCCTTGTTTGATGGAATTGTCCAAGGAGTAGTTGTCCAAATAATAAATGAAGCATCAGCATCAACAACGCCCTTACCATCACGTACTTTGAAAGCTACGAAAATTGAAGGTGATTTGATGTCTTTATATTCAACTTCAGCTTCAGCTAGAGTTGATTCTGAAGATGGCGACCAATAAACAGGTTTCTTACCACGGTAGATATAACCTTTGTCAACCATTTCACCAAAGACTTTAACTTCGGCTTCTTCAAATTCTTTTTGATATGTGATATATGGGTGATCCCAATCGGCTGAAACACCTAGGCGTTTGAAACCAGCCATTTGTTTCTTGATCTCACCTTCAGCAAATTCGTAACACAATTTACGATATTCGCTCATTGACATTTCCTTACGTTTAATGCCTTTTTTTGCAAGTTGTTGTTCAATTGGAAGGCCATGAGTATCCCAACCAGGAACGTAAGGTGAACGGAATCCGTTCATAGACTTATAACGAACAATGATATCCTTAGAAATCTTGTTCAAAGCATGTCCCATGTGAATGTCACCATTAGCGAATGGAGGTCCATCCAATAGTTCGAAAGTTGGTTTACCTTCGTTTAATTTTTGACGCTTTTCATAAATTTTGTTTTCTTCCCAAGCTTTTTCCCATTCCGCTTCTTTGTTTGGAAGGTTACCACGCATTGGAAACTTAGTTTTACCCAAGTTTAGAGTATCTTTTACTCGCATCTTTTCACCCCTTCTGAAAATAAAAAGAACCCATCCAATCTAGGACGAGTTCTCGCTATACCACCTATTGGTAAATTACATAAATTGTCAAAGAGTTGATATACCTTAATTAATTTTTACTAGACTCACACCGTACACTAGCTCGCTGAAAAAATATCCAAAAGGCACTTGTTCTCTTATTATTCTTTAGGATCATCACCAGATTTATCATCTGAAAAATTGAACGTAGGTTCATTTTGTTGATGATTAATCGTATATGTTTCATCTGGTTGGTCATCCTGATAATTGTCATTATAGTTCATTTGATCCGAATTGAAAACTGATTCTTGATTATTTTCATAATCTTGTGAATTTTTTTGTTGATTATTTTGGTAATTGGCACTCGTATCAACGTCTGAATGGCCACCAACTTCTTGTTTTAATTTGTCAGTAGAAGTACTGTCGTTAAGTTTGGACCATTCCGGACTGTCAACCATATCCAATTGCTGTTTCAACATGCCTTGTAGTCCTTGTCGGAATGAATTGACACTCTTTTTCAGATTGTCAGTCTCAATCGTCACTTGTCTAGCACGATCAGAAGCATCTTGTAAAATTTGATTGGATTTTTCAGTTGATTGATTTAACAAGTCCCGAGCCTTCTTCTGAGACTCTTCAACGATAATCTGGGCTTCTTGTTCAGATTCATTTTTAACCTTCTCAGCGGCTTCTTGAGCCACCAAAATAGATTGATTCAAGGCATCCTTCATATCAGTAAAGTATTTTAACTGTTCTGAAGTTTCCTTAAGCTCTTTTTCTAATTGAGCATTTTTTTGGAGAGCTAAATTATAGTCTTGAGCTGCTTGTTTCAAAAAACTATCAACTTGGTCGCGGTCATAGCCTCGAAATTTACTATCAAATTCTTTATCATGTATTTCTACTGGTGACAATACCATAACTTCACGCCCCTATTTCTTAAAGATATTAACAAGTAAAATATACTTGTTGTTCTTTGATCGACCCATAATATCATTGATTCGAATACGACCAAAGCCCCTAACACTAAGAGTATCAGTAATGGCAATAAACGCAGACGCATTCTTATTGACGACCCAATTGATTTGAACCTTACCATGATCGACCAAGGCTTTAGAACTCTGTCGTGACAAGTCATAGACTGTTGAAATTATTGAGTCCAAGCGCAATGACTGCACAAGAACTGTTTCATCAATTGACTCATCTTTCGGCAAAATGACCTCAGAAAAATCTTTCTTAATCAAATGGATCTTGTAAGGACCAATTTTTTTCACTTGTTCTTCAATGTAACTGCTCATTGAATTAAATACAAAAAATTGCCAATTCTCACCATCGGTAATTATGTCTCCAAAACGGTCACGTTCTACGCCTGATCCTGTTAATGAGCCTAATATTTGACCGTGATGTAAATTAGCAAATTTTTCTGGATAACGTATTTCATACATCGCAATCTCAAAATCTGAATCTTGTGGTACAAAATAGTCAGGAGCAATTATTCCCCTGACTCTTTCAGCATTTCTAAAACCCCCGAAGTAATGAACATATAGGTCATCATACTTATTGATCAGGTTATTTAAAATTGTTTGTTCGCGCAGATTCAAAAATTCAGTCAATTGCGGTGTGTACATCGTTTGAGCTTTTAATAAAATATCACTTATTTTATCAATGAACGGCTTTTCTTCTGGACGAAAATAGCCGCCGCCAATGATTGTATTTTTATTATCCATAGTTAAATTATTAAAAATATCGCTTTCTGCAATAATCGAATTAATATCAGTGCAACTATTGGAGAAAAATCTAGAAAACCTATACTAGTTGGAATAAATCTTCTAATTAAGTTCAAGAATGGATCTACTGCTCTAACTATCAGACTTCCAAAAGCTGAATTATATAGCGAAGGTATAAAAGACATTATACAATACAAAAAAATTATAAATTCATACAATTCGAAAGCCAAACTAATAATGAACGGCAGTCCACTTACAATTCGATCCATATCATTCCTCGACTTTATTCGTTTATATCTGGTATGCTTCCGTCGATTTCAAACTTAGGTGGTGTGCAAAGAAAAATTTTATCGCCGACACGTTTAATTTCACCATTAATGGCATAAATAGCTCCTGTCAAAAAATCCACGATCCGTTTTGATTGTTGATCATTGACATTAGTAAAATTGACGATTACTGCTTTATTGTTCAACAGTTGCTTTGCGATAACTTTCGCATCCGAGTAAACCCTAGGTTGATAAATAGCAATTTTACTATTGGGCTTAGTTCTTGCTTCACTAGCTGTACTCATAGATACTACCTTTTCGTTATTTGCGTAGTTTTCTTGCCTTGGTTGTGTTTCTGGCTTCTTTTCATCGAAGTCTTCTTCATCATTGATGCCAAAAAAACTGCCTAACTTTTCAAATGCCATAGGAAAGTCTCCTTTTATTTTTTGTTACGACGCTTAAAAATTGGAGGAGTTGAATCATCATCGTCATCACTTAAATCAATTGTTTCAGGTTTTTGGAAGATTTCAAAATCACCTTTTTCACCCGAAACATTGTTGCTCTTGGATGAATCACGATTAATATCCCAATCCGCTAAGGGATCATTTGATGGTTTAGTTTGAGGTCTTGATTGAACTTGCTCATCTGGTTTTTTGCTGTTATCCAAAGTAGCTCTTGGATTGTGCAAAGGACGTCTAGTTGGTTCTTTTTTCTTGTCGCCACTTTCAACACCAGTAGCAATAACTGTTACCTTAACTTGATCACCTAAAGTATCGTCGATTGAAGTACCAAAGATTATATTAACATCAGATGTAGCTTGTTCGGAAACAATTTGCGCTGCATCTTGGGCTTCAAATAGTGATAAGTCTGGTCCACCAGTAATATTAAGAAGTACTTGCTTAGCACCGTCAATTGAAACTTCAAGTAATGGTGAAGAAATAGCTTTCTTAGTAGCTTCAGTAATTCTGTTTTCACCATTAGCTGTACCGATACCCATCAAAGCAGAACCTTGATCAGACATAACAGTCTTAACATCCGCAAAATCCAAGTTAACAAAACCAGGTGATGTGATCAAATCAGAGATGCTTTGAACACCTTGACGTAAAACGTCATCAGCAACACTGAAAGCTTCATTCATTGGAGTTTTCTTATCAACAATTTCTAATAACTTACTGTTAGAAATTAAAACTAAGGTATCAACATCTTTTTTAAGTTCAGTGATTCCATCGGCGGCAAAACGTGAACGCTTAGCACCTTCAAAAGCAAAAGGACGTGTTACAACGCCGACTGTCAAAGCACCACTTTCCTTAGCAATGTTAGCTACGATAGGAGCGGCACCAGTACCAGTTCCACCACCCATTCCGGCAGTGACAAAAATCATATCTGCACCTTCAAGGGCTTCTTTAATGGCTTCTTCACTTTCTTGAGCAGCTTTTTGTCCAACCTCAGGATTTGAACCAGCACCTAACCCTCTAGTTAACTTAGGTCCTAATTGAATCTTAGTTTCAGCATTTGAATTTTCTAGAGCTTGAACGTCAGTGTTAGCAGCAATAAATTGAACGCCTTTGATATCTGCTTCAACCATTCGATTAACAGCATTTCCGCCGGCACCACCGACACCGATAACTTTAATTACCGCTCCCTTATTTTGGCTTGAGTCTAAAGTATATTCCATTAAGGAGTTCCTCCTACAAATCATTTAATTTATTATTTATTAATCAAAAAATCTACTCCAAAAGTCCTTGAATTTCGACGTTTTCTTAGCCTTTGGCTCTGACGTCTCTTCTTCTGTTGGTTGGTCCTCTTGAGTCGTATCAACAGATTGTTCTGGTTGCACTTGTGGTTGTTCCGGAACAGTTTGTTGAGGTCTACTATTTGAAACAGTAGCACCATTAACAACATTGTCAGCAATTACTCCAATGTCATTCAATCTTGAAGCGTAAGTAACTAATCCTAATCCCAAGGAATAAGAAGGATATCTCATACCCATTTGCGTAGGAACATAACTCCTTACCTTAACATCAAAAATCTTTCGGGCAAGATCTTCAATATTAGGAGTTGCTGCGACACCACCAGTAAGTACGATACCACCCGGAAGTGATAACGCTCCAGCCTCTTCTAGTGGTGCTTGCAATCTCGTAAAGATTTGGTTCAATCTAGCTTCAATGATTTCAGCCAAATATTCTTCTGAAACCATGGTTGGTTCACTCTTGCCAACTACTTCTACGTTAATATTTTCTTCAGTATCTGATTTATCAGCTGATGCATTACCGTAATAAAGTTTTAGTTGGTTAGCATTCTCAACTGTCGTATTCAAGACAACGGAGATATCGTGGGTAACGTAATCTCCACCTTCAAAGTCTACAGTTGACAATTTCAAGTTGTGATCATGTACGACTGAAGCGGTTGTTTGACCAGCTCCCATATCGATTATAACGGCTCCAAAATCACTTTCACCGTCATTTAATACCACCTGACTCAATGCCATTGGAGAGATTACTTTATGAATAATATTTAGACCAGCCTTTTGAATGGCTTTTTTAGTATTATGTACGATTGTTTTTGGCGCCGTATAAATGATTCCCGTCATTTCCAAACGGACACCGATCATTCCACGTGGATCACGAATATTAGTGAATCCATCAACGGAAAACTGTTTAGGTATTAGAGAAACTACTTCTCTTTCACTAGGTAAGTTTTGGACCATAGCGGCCAACATCACTTGTCTGACATCATTTTCGTTGATTTCTTTTGATTGAGAACCAACCGCTATCATCCCTTGGCATTTCTCAATCTGTAACATGTTTGCCGATATACCGACTACAACGTTACGAATAGTTATATTTGCTTGTGTCTCGGCCTTTTTAATAGCCTTTTTAATAGCACCTGCCGCTTTGTCTATATCAACTATAACGCCACGACTGACTCCCTCAGAGCGTTCACTTCCAACGCCCACGATACTTAATCTATCATCGGACGATTCAGCAACGACTACTTTTATTGAATTAGTACCGATATCTAGACCTACAAAGAATTCAGAATTGTCCATTAATCGTAGCAGCCTCCCTTACCTAGAAAAATCTATTCACTAAAAAATTTTAACACAAATATGATTATATTAAACCTATTTCTTGTCTTTAAAAGGATAAGAATAGGCACCGATCTCTAAATCTATAACACCTTTTTTCTTCATTTGTGATGCCATCCCTGGATAATATTTCAATTTCGACTGAACCGTTCGCATATCAGCAATTACTTTATTGCCATCATTCATATCAATCTTGATGCGATATGGATTCAATTTTGTCGGAGCGTTACGGATCTCAGAAATATTAGTTTGAATATTTTTTGACAATTTAGCATAAATATTGGAAATTTGTTTCAATCTTTTATGCCTAAAATTACTATAAATCGGATAATTTCCAATCGGTGAATTGAGTTTTTGATCAATGATCTGACCGTTATTAATAATTCGATAATAGCCACCATTTTTAGCAATAAAACCGAGTGTTGGACGCTCTTTAACCGTAATAGTCAAATCACGTAAATTACGAGTTCTAAACGAAATAGATTCAATTGATGGTAACTTTTTCTCAGCTTTTTTCGAAATCGAACTGTGATGCAGCAAAACATCGAATAAATTAGAATTATCATCAATCGCAGTAGCATTGATAACTTGCTGCGCTCCTAAGTCGTTTACACCTTTGACGTTGACATTTCTAACCTTACTCAAAGGCGAACCAAAATAAGCAATTAAAACTATGAAAAAGACTATCACAATAATTAAGCTGTTTTTACTTACTTTGATTTTTCTCTTCTTCAACACCTAATCCTCAAATCTTACTTATTTACTAAGTCGACCAAGACTTTGATCAAACGATCAGTTGCATCAGGCACACCAATTTTCTTAGAATTGACCGACATCTCTTGTTGCAATTTAGTATTGCTCATAATTTGATTGATTTCTTTAAACAAACTATCGGAATTCAAGTCCTTTTCAGGAATCACGACCGCTGCATCGACTTTGGCAACAGAGAGTGCATTTTTTGTTTGATGATTATGCGTTACATAAGGACTAGGAATGAAAATTGCGGGGATTCCTAATGCTGTTATCTCAGCGATACTAGTTGCACCACTACGACCAACAATCAACTTAATATCCGGCAAAATTTCAGGCATATTATCAATATATGGTAATACCGAAACATTTGCACTCTTTAAGTATTTATCATCTATCAACTTAATAACGCCGTCATAGTGCACCCGACCAGTTACAAATAACACTTGATAGTCACTTTCAACAAATTTAGACATCGTATCGATAACAGCTTGATTAATTGGTTTAGCACCTCTAGAACCACCAAAAATCATAACGGTATCTTTATTTGGTTCTAAGCCAAATTCAGTTAAACGATCATTTTTTTGAATGCCGACTACTTCTTGAGCTCGCGGATTACCAGTGAAAACGATTTTTTTCTTTTCATTGAATTGATCAACAGCTTCTGTGAAAGCAATCGCAATCTTA
>OMJG01000232.1_pt1 | contig 43318 bp, 37 predicted proteins | sample 1646431 | NCBI WGS metagenome assembly OMJG01 (sample SAMN03771674, study PRJEB25209) | food metagenome | isolation source: Cotija cheese | place: Mexico:Jalisco,Michoacan | collected 2011-12-12
GCAGGACGGTGTCTCTGACCGATCGGAGGTCGTCGCCCTGGAGTTCGATGTCGGCGGCTCCGCCGATCCCGCTCGACCCCTGGTGGCGGAGGATGCGCGCGTGAGCGATGGTGTCGGCGATCGCGTGCATCATCGACACGGGTCCGCTGGAAGCGGGACCGTGCCGCTATGAGCGGACGGGCACCGGCGGCTGAGGCTCCGGTGGCCCTTGACTCTTCGACCGGGCCCGGACATAGGATCGGCCGCATGAGCACACAGCGAGATCGGGCCGGTCGCCTCATCGATGTGCACGGTCGCACATTCGCCGCGGAGGCCGGGATCACACTCCGGGACAAGCCGGCCCCGCTGTGGCAGCTGCTCGTCCTCAGCCTGCTCCTGTCCACGCGCATCAGCTCCGACATCGCCCTCGCGAGCGCGCGCGAGCTGTTCTCGGCGAAGTGGAGAACGCCGCGGCGTCTGCGCGCGAGCTCGTGGCAGCAGCGCGTCGATGCGCTCGGACGCGGCGGGTATCGCCGCTACGACGAGAGCACCGCCACCCGTCTGGCCGAGGCCGCCGATCTGCTCATCGACCGATGGGACGGGGACCTGCGGAAGCTGCGCGATGAGGCCGAGGGGCAGCCTCGTCGGATTTCGGGGCTCCTGCAGGAATTCACCGGGATCGGTCCGACCGGGGCATCCATCTTCCTCCGAGAGGCCCAGCAGGTCTGGCCCTCGGTGAGGCCTGCATTCGACACTCTCGTTCGCAAGGGCGCGACGACGGCCGGGCTGCCGGAGCAGGACGAGAAGCTGGCCGCATTGGTCGATGACGACGACCTCGCAGGACTCGCGGCCGCGCTCGTGCGTCTCGCCCGAGACCCGGACCTCTCCGCCGACGCAGAGGACTGAGACCTCCGCCCAGGCCCGCGTGCTAGCATCGTGGCGTCTGAAAGGGGACGAGATGATGGCGAATATGTGGCTGACGCTGCAGCTGCTCGTCGTCGTGCTCTCTTCCGACCTCGACTCGGTCGTGCCCCAGTCCCCCACTCATCTCATCGTCCTCGCCCTCCTCGGTGCAGCCCTGCTGACGCCGATCGCCGCATGGGCGAGCATGGCCCTGCTGCGTGTGCTCTCGCTGTCGGCACGCCCGCCGTCTCTGCCGGGCACGCGCCGAAGCATCCGCGAATTCCGCATGCCGGAGGAACCCGGCACTCCGGGTACGGCTCTGCCCAGAGCCCCCTCTACCGTCGTTCACGCCATCGCCTGAACGACCTGTTCCGTACGGAATGTCTCCCCGCCTCGGCGCGGGCAATTGTCATCAATCGTCACGGTGATGGCCTTCAACGGCCCATTCAACTGCGCCTCAGTGCGCCTAAGTCCGAAGGACGATCACCTGTGAACATCTACGAATTCCTGCCCATCCGCCTGCTCGTCGAGGCCGCCTACACAGTGGTCACGGGGATCAGCGACATTCTCGAACCGCTCGCCGGCGGCTTCAGCGCCGCCCTGGCCGTCATCGTACTCACCGTGCTGGTCCGCGCCGTGCTCATCCCCGTCGGGGTGTCCCAGGTCAGGGCCGGCATCACTCGAAAACGGCTGGCCCCGAAGATCAAAGAGCTGCAGACGAAGCACAAGAAGCATCCCGAACTCATGCAGCAGAAGCTCATGGAGCTGTACAAAGAGGAGAATGCCTCCCCTTTCGCCGGATGCCTGCCGGTGCTGGCACAGACCCCAGTGCTCATGGCCGTCTATGGCCTCTTCATCAATGCGACGATCGGCGGGCACTCCAATGAGCTGCTCGGTCACACGCTCTTCGGTCTGCCCCTGAACACGAGCTTCGTCAGACTGCTCGGCGGCGGGGATCTCACCGGCACGGCCATCACGGTCTACCTCATCCTCGTCGTGCTCATCACCGTCGTCGCCGGCTTCTCCCGCCATCTGCTCACTCCGGCTGCGCCCGAGACCCCGGCCGTTCCCGCAGGGAATCCGGGGAAGAACAGCTCGGATGCTCCGGCGATGCCGGATCTGTCCGGGGTGATGAAGACCCTGAGCTTCATGCCCTTCCTCACCGCGATCTTCGCGCTCTTCGTCCCCTTGGCCGCCGCACTCTACCTGGCGACGACGACCACGTGGACGCTCGGCGAACGGCTCGTCCTCAACAAGCTCCTCGGGGCGAACGACCCCCAACCCGAACAGTCCTCTGCCACCCGCGGCTGAACCGGGACGCGACGCTGTCCGCAGCAACGACAGAGCCCGGGACGAAAGAACGGAATCCTTCGTCCCGGGCTCATGCGGGGACCGCCTCGGCGATCGAGGGATCAGGCCATGATCGGCTCCGGGCGAGCACCGGCCACGACCCTGAGGTCGCCGCCAACGACCGTGGCACGCACGGTGCCGCCCTCGTCGACCGCCTCGGTGACGAGGAGATCGGCGATGCGGTCGTCGAGCTCACGCTGGATCGTGCGACGCAGCGGACGGGCACCGAACTCGGGTTCGTAGCCTTCATCAGCCAGCCAGTCGAGAGCCTCGGCCGAGACGTCGAGGGCGATGCCCTGAGCCTCGAGACGCTGCTTCGACGCGGCCAGCTGCTGATCGACGATGGAGCGCAGCTGCTCGCGATCGAGGCGGGCGAACATCACGGTGTCGTCGATGCGGTTGATGAACTCCGGCCGCATGAATTCCTTGAGCCGGCCCATGACCTTGGCCTTGAGGTCTCTCTCTGCGTCCTGCGCAGCACCGGAGGCGAAGCCCAGCGGAGTGCCGGACATGAACTCGGAACCGAGGTTCGAGGTCATGATGATCACGGTGTTGCGGAAATCGACCGTGCGGCCCTGACCATCGGTGAGCCGACCGTCGTCGAGGACCTGCAGCAGCAGGTTGAACGCATCCGGGTGGGCCTTCTCGACCTCGTCGAGGAGGATGACCGAATACGGGCGACGGCGAACCTTCTCCGTCAGCTGACCGGCTTCGTCGTAGCCGACGTAGCCGGGAGGGGCACCGACGAGACGCGACACCGTGTGGCGTTCGCCGAACTCGCTCATATCGAATCGGATCATGGCCGACTCGTCGTCGAACAGGGTCTGTGCCAGAGCCTTCGCCAGCTCCGTCTTTCCGACGCCGGTGGGGCCGAGGAAGAGGAAGCTGCCGATGGGTCGGTTGGGATCGGCCATACCGGTCTGGCTGCGGCGGATGGCGCGGGATACGGCGGTCACGGCTTCGTCCTGTCCGACCACCCGGTCGTGGAGGACCTCCTCCATGTTCGCCAGACGCGCCTTCTGGCTCTGCGTCATCCGCTCCGCCGGGATTCCGGTGGCACGGGAGACCACATGCGCGATCTCCTGCTCGCCGATGATCGCCTCTGCGGCAGCGGTCTTCGCGGCCTCCGCGTCCGGGTTCTCGGCTGATTCGATCCGAGCGGCCACCTCGTTGATCTCATCGCGAACGCGGCCTGCGCGCTCGTAGTCCTCGACCTCGATGGCGGACTTCTTCTCCGCCTCGAGTTCGGAGAGCTTGAGCTTGAGCGCGTCGATGTCGACCGCGGGTCCGCGCCCCAGCGACATCCGGGCGCCGGCCTGGTCGATGAGGTCGATGGCCTTGTCCGGCAGGAACCGGTCGGTGATGTAGCGGTTCGACAGCTCCACGGCGGCTCGGACCGCCTCGGCGGTGTAGGTGACCTCGTGGAACTCCGCGTAGCGGTCTTTGAGTCCGTCGATGATCGTCACCGCGTCCTCGACACTCGGCTCGCCCACGGTCACCGGCTGGAAGCGGCGCTCCAGGGCGGAGTCCTTCTCGATGGTGCGGTACTCCTTGAGCGTGGTTGCGCCGATCATGTGCAGGTCGCCGCGGGCCAGGCGCGGTTTGAGGATGTTGCCGGCGTCCATCGAATTCGCTTCGCCGTTGCCGCCGGCACCGACGAGGGTGTGGAGTTCATCGACGAAGACGATCATGTCGCCGTCATCGGCGATCTCGTTCAGCGCTCCGGTCAGACGCTCTTCGAAGTCACCGCGGTAGCGGGTGCCGGCGAGCATGCCGGGCATATCGAGCGCGATGATGCGCTTGCCCTGCAGCTGCTTGGGCACCTGACCGGAGTGGATGGCCTGGGCGAGGCCTTCGGCGACCGCGGTCTTTCCGACGCCTGCCTCGCCGAGGAGGACCGGGTTGTTCTTCGTCCGGCGGGCGAGGATCTCGATCGTCTGTTCGATCTCCTCTGCTCGGCCGATGACGGGATCGAGTCTGCCCTCGGAGGCGAGTTCGGTGAGGTCGGTGCCGAACTTCTCCAGCACGGACTCCTGACCGTCCTCACCCTCGGCCTCCTGGCCCGGGTGCATGCCTGCGGCTTCGGCCGCCTCGGCGCCGGCCTGCAGTGCGGCCTGGGTGACTCCCGCCTGGGCGAGGATCCGGCCGGCGGGCATCTCCTGATTGAGCACGAAGGCGAAGAACATGTGCTCCGGATCGATGTAGGTCGATCCGAAGGCTCGCGCTACCTGGTAGGCATCGAGCAGGGCACGCTGGGCGGAGCCGGTCAGTGTGGGAGTGGAATCCGCCTCGGTGTCGGTTGCAGCCGGAAGCCGCTCTTCGATCGCATGGGCGATGGCCTCGGGGTCGGCGCCTGCCTGGCGCACGGCGGAGATTCCGGGTTCGGAGTCGACCATGGTGCGCAGAATGTGGAGTGCGTCGACCTCGGACTGGCCGTGTCGTCCTGCGAACTCCGCGGCCGCCTCGATGACCTCATGGCTGCGCTTGCTCAGCAGTCGGTTGATGTCGACGGAACGGCCTCGGCGGGCTCCGGTCTGTCCCTGGAGGAAACGAGCGAGGAACTCGTCGAACGAGTCTCCGCCCGAGCCTGCGGGTCCGAAGAATGTGGCCAAAGCTGACCTCCTCTTTCAAAGTTGAGCGTATACGACTCAATCAACAGAGGCGGGCGCGCGGTTATTCCCGAGTCGGCTGAGGTCGGTGTCACATGCGGTGACGGGCGGACGTGCGGTCAGCCCTTCGAGGGCCAGCCGTTGGGCTCGCAGCCCTGCAGACCCTTCGTCTGCTGCTGCATGAGCGGTGCCGTCCTGCCCGGCCCGGGGCAGGACTCGTGGCCGTGGCCGAGAGCGTGACCGACCTCGTGATTGACGAGGTACTGCCGGTACTGGACGATGTCGTCGAACTCGTCCGTGGCAGAGACCCAGCGCTTGGCGTTGAGGATGACGTTGGGCCCGTTGCGGCACGAGAGTTTGCCCAAGGTCCGCAGCGGCAGACACATCTCGTCGACGGTGTCGGGGCTGGCGATGGAGATCATGACGTCCTGACCGTCATCAACGAGTTCGATGGAGACGTCGTCGATGTCCTGCCAGCCGCGTTCGTCCTGGAGGGTCTTGATGATGAAGTCGCCTGCCTCATCGACGTCGATGGGCAGATTGTCCTCGACGCGCAGAGCGACCTTGAAGGTCTTTCCCTTGTCACGATTGGGTCCGGTCTCGTCTTTCGGCCGGTCCCATCGGCCGCTGCCGTGGGTGTCGATATCGTCTTCGCTCACCCCGGCGGCTCCCGCATCGTCAAGGCTCGCGGTCTCGGAAGGCGAAGGGGATGCCGTCGGCTCACCCGACTGCGTGGTCTCCCCCGTCGGGTCGGCGGAGGCGGCAGGAGTCTCGGCGGCCTTCGGAGTCGGTCGGGTCTCGTCGTCGGCGGCGGGCGCGCAGGCACTCAGCCCGATGAGCAGCGCGACTGCGGCAAGGGAGGTCAGGGTGCGGAGGCGTGGGCGGGAGACGGGGCGGGTTCGACTGAGCACGCCTGTGAGTCTATCCGGTGCCGATTCATCGAGAAACGGGTTGCGTGTCGAGAAACGGGCGCGCACACCCGTTTCTCGACACGCAGCCCGTTTCTCGGCGAGTGATCAGAACTCGAGGATGCCGCCGGGCCCGCGCAGCCTGGCATGCAGGCGACATTCCGACCCCTCGACCACAGTGGTGTCCCCGGCCCCGAGCTCCTCGAGCACCTCCCGTGCGGCCTCAGGTTCTGGACTGTCCACACGGAAATCGAGCAGCTCGAGGGTGGGCAAGGCCGCCTCGGCGGGGTGGACGGATTCGCCCCAGTCGATGAGGAACGGCTGCGCACCTGAGCGGGGCAGCGGGGAACGCGTGGTCAGCCGCCACTCGAGACGGTCGCCCTCGGCGGTGTCGCGGGCCATGTCCTGAACCTCCCCGAAGTCGATGCCCGCGGTGTTCGCGGCCGCGATCTTCGCGAGGAATGCCGGCGGGTGGATGGCCCAGGTCTGCAGGGTCGGCTCGGAGGCCAGATGCGCGTCGAGCGGCAAGGTCCCGTCAGCGGGCGGTTCCTGCTGCGGGTCGGGGCCGAGGATTTCGAGATAGGTGCGCGCCCCCTCCGGCCAGCCCGCCGGGGCGAGCCCGAGGAGATGATTCGCGGTCCCCCGTCCCGGGTGCGAACCGCCGGGGACCGCGCGCAGGCCGGTGGCCTCTTCCACGGCGGCGACCCCGGCCTCGAGGTCGGGCACCGTGATGATGAGGTGGTCGAGCTGCGCGGGAATGGTGTTCAGAGTGTCCATGATCCACCCGGACCTTTCAGTTGAGTGTGCAGGCCTTCAGTCTCCCCCGCTTCGTCGCCCGGGGCAATGATGTCGAGTCCGATGCCGAAGAAGCCGAGGACCTCGCCGACCGCATCCGGTTCCCCACTCGAAGCCCAGAGCCGCTCAAGCCGGACCGAGGGCATCTCCTGCATCGCCGGATGTTCGGAGTCCTTCCAGTCGATGAGGAACGGCTGGACCCCCGACCACGGCAGCGGAGTGTGCCTGGTCAGGCGCCAATCGAGCACGGTTCCGTCCGGTCTGCGCCGGGTCATCTCACGAACTTCGCCGAGGCGGACCCGCGGTTCCCGTGACCGCGCAGCGGCCGTGACGAGACCGTCGAAATCGTCCGGTCGGATGGCCCACCTCTGCACGGTCGGTGCGGTGATCCCGGCCAACCGCGCGGCCGCGAGTGCCGGGTCCTGCTCGGGGTCGGGACCGAGGATCTCGAGGTACGTGAGCGGGTTCGGACCTTCTTCACGCGCGAGTCCGAGCGAATCGGCGAGCTCATCGCTGAGCTCGAGCCCGAGCAGCGCATTGGCCGTCCCCAGACCCGGATGGGCGCCCCCGTCAACGGCCGCGACACCGAGGCGAACCTCACATTGCTCAACATATTTCCGAAGGTCGGGAACGGCGATGACCAGATGGTCGAAGCAGGAATTACTCAACATGTCTCAATATTAAGCCACGAATTGACTGCGATTGCTCAGATGCGCTTAACTCAGGGCATGCACATCCGCTTCGGGTTCCACGCCGGACACTGCCGCTTCCTGCCGTCAATGGCACCCGTAATGTCCGCAGATTGTTGAACTATCTCGATCAGCTTCTCCTGTTCCACCCCTTTGACCCGAAGGACCTCTGCCATGACGGATCGCCGTCTCTCCACCTCAGCGCGTCTGACTCAGTGCCTGACCGACCGACGCCTCGACCGCCGCTCGGTACTGAGCCTCGGTCTCGGTTTCGGCACTCTGCTCACCCTCAGCGCCTGCACTCCCCATGACTCCGGTTCCTTAGCCGAGGGCGAACCCGTCCGCGGCGGGGTGCTCACCTACTTCGAACCCCAGACCTGGACTCTGCTCTACCCGCCGTCGGTCGGCTTCTACCCCAACGGCGGAATCATGAACAACATCTCGGCACGCCTGCTGTGGCAGGATCCCGAGACCCTCGAGCTCCATCCGTGGCTGGCCACGGACTTGCCGGAGACCGACGCCGACGCCACGACCTACACCTTCACCATCCGCAAGGGCGTGACCTATTCGGACGGTTCGCCGCTGACACCGGAGAATGTGGCGAAGAACTTCGATCTCTTCGGTCGCGGCGACGAAGCCCGCACGCTGCCGGTGTCCGAGCAGATCTCGAACTATGAACGCAGCGAAGTCCTCGACGGAAATCGGGTCCGGTTCCACTTCTCAGCACCTTCCCCCGGCTTCGCCCAGGCGACCTCGACGATGAACGCGGGGCTGCTCGCCGATTCCACTCTCGACCTCGACGCCGAGGGCTTCGGCCCGGGCGGAGCCACGCAGATCCACACCTGCGGCCCCTTCCACATCACTGCCGAGACGATCGGCACGAAGCTCTCCGTCCGTGCCCGCGAGGACTACGACTGGGCGCCCCCGCATCTGAAGCATCAGGGCCGGGCCCACCTCGACGGCATCGACTATCTGACGAACAACGAATACTCCGTGCGCATCGGGGCCGTGCTCTCCGGACAGGCCGACGGCGTCCGCGACGTCCAGGCCCCGGATGAGTCCCGTGTCACCGAGCAGGGTCTGCGCCTCTATGCGAAGGCGACGAACGGCATCAACAACAGCATCAATCTCCGGTTCCGCCACGACCTGCTGTCCGATATCGACGTTCGGCGAGCGCTCATCGCCGCCATCGATCGCCAGGAGATCGTCGACAAGCTCTTCACCCCGAACTACCCCTTGGCCACCGGCCTGCTGGCCAAGGGCGCCATGGGATATGTCGACCAGTCGGGGTCCTGGGACTTCGACCCGGAGAAGGCGAACCGCCTCCTCGATCAGGCCGGGTGGAGTGAGCGCAACGGACAGGGCTATCGCGTCAAGGATGGTCAGCCACTGGCGCTGACGGTGAATATCGCGCTGCCGCAGCCCCGGTCGAACGAGGTTCAGACCCTCATCCAACAGCATCTGCGCCGCGTGGGCGTGCGCCTGTCGATCAACCCCGGTGACCAATCGAAGCAGACGCTCGACGCCCTCGAACTCGACACCGTGCAGATCTACCACTCGATGGTCGCCCGCGCCGACTTCGACAATCTGCGCTCGAACTACTCCTCGGTCAATCGCGACGTCTTCCTCAACGGAGTCGACCGCACCGACGCCGACGACGATTCGGTCGACCCGAAGATCGACGAACTCCTCGAAACGCTGGCTGCCGAACCGAACCAGGAGAAACGGCAGGAGGCCGCCGAGGCGGTCCAGAACTACCTCGTCGACCAGGCCTATGTGCTGCCATTCTTCGAAGAACCGCAGGTCTTCGCGTTCCGCCGCCGCGTCCACGGCTTCACCACCGAACCCGTGGGCCGCCCCGACTTCTACAGCACCTGGCTGGCAGGAGAGAAATGATCCTCGACACCCGCTACCTCCTCCTGCGCCTGGGCCAAGCGGTCCTCGTGCTGCTGCTCGCGTTCACCGCGGCATTCATCCTGCTCAGCCTCATCCCCGGAGACGGCGTCACCGCCCGCTTCGCCGATCCCGCACTGGGCCTGTCCAACGACCAGATCGCCGAGATACGCGCAGCCACCGCCGCCGACGACTCATGGTTCGGCAAGTACCTCACGAGCCTCACCGGGTTCCTCACGGGCGACTTCGGCTACTCGGTCCAGACCGGTGCGGCCGTGTCGACGATCATCGCGGCGGCTCTGCCGTCGACCGCGGTGCTCGCGGCCTCCGGGTTCGTCACCGCCCTCGTCCTCGCCGTGATCATCGCCGTCTTCGCGACCTTCGGACCGGCCACCGGGCCGACGGCCAAGGTGCGGCGAGTCCTCGACTCGGTGCCCAGTCTCTTCATCTCCATCCCGGTGTTCTGGCTCGGAATCCTGCTCATCCAGGTCTTCTCCTTCCAGCTCGGTCTCGTCTCCGTCGTCGACCCCGGCCCTGCCGAGGCGCTCGTGCTGCCGACCCTGACCGTGGCGGTTCCGCTGTCGGCCCCGATCGCCCAGGTGCTCATCCGCTCCATCACCGAGGTGCAGGCTTCCGGATTCGTCAAGGTCACCACGGCCAAGGGCGCCTCCGAACTGTGGATCCTCGTCCACACCGTCGCCCGCAATGCGGTGCTGCCGGGGCTGACGATCATCGGCCTCGTCTTCGGCGAACTCGTCGCCGGCGCCGTGGTCACGGAGACCGTATTCGGCCGCAACGGCATCGGACTCATCACCGCCCAAGCGGTCACCCACCGGGACAATCCGATCCTGCTGGCCGTCGTGGTCATCGCCACCTTCGGCTACGTCATCATCAACCTCGCAGTCGACCTCCTCTACCCCGTCATCGACGTCCGACTGCGCACGAAACGCAGCACCGCCTCGGCGGGCAGGCCACTGCGCAGCCACGACGAACCCTCACGTCGCGCCCTGACGGCGACCGCGGCCAGCGTCGGCGTCGACCTCGACTGGGACGACGAGGCGAAGGAGAAGGACTCATGAGCATCGTCTTCACACGCGGCCAAGGCACCGGCACCGACACCCGCCGCGTTCGCGGCGGCCGGGCACGCGCCGCGATCACCCCGGCCACCATCGCCTCCGGGCTGGTGCTGCTCATCGCCATCGCCTGGGCGCTGTTCCCCGGTCTCTTCACCCACTTCGATCCCAACGACGGCGGAGACACCCCTGCCCTTCTGGCCCCGAGCCTCGAGCATTGGTTCGGCACCGACCAGACCGGCCGCGATGCCTTCACCCGCGTCGTCTACGGCGCCTCCCAGTCCCTGCTGGCCGCGCTCGTGGCCGTCGGGGTCGGGCTGATCGTCGGCACCACGATCGGGCTCATCGCCGGCACCCGGCGCGGGTTCGTCGACGATGTGCTCATGCGCCTGATCGACGTACTGCTGTCCATCCCCGCGATCCTGCTCAGCCTCTCGATCGTCGTCGTCCTCGGTTTCGGAACGATCAACGCGGCCATCGCCGTCGGAGTCACCGCCATCGCCCAGTTCGCACGACTGGCCAGGTCCCAGGCGGTGCAGATCAACACGAGCGACTACGTGGCCGCGGCCTACGGATCCGGCGGCACCTTCTTCTCCGTCCTGGTCCGCCATATCCTGCCGAATTCGATCTCTCCCGTGCTCTCACTGGCGGTGCTCCAGGTCGGTTCGGCGATCCTCCAGATCTCCACTCTCGGATTCCTCGGATACGGCACTCCGCCGCCCACCCCGGAATGGGGCCTCATCATCGCCGAGGGCCGCAACTTCGTCGCCACCGCGTGGTGGCTGACCGTGCTGCCCGGCCTCGTGGTCATGGCCATCGTGCTCGCCACCCACCAGATCGGCAACACCCTGCGAAAGGTGACATCATGACCGAGTCCTCACTGCTGCGCATCGACGGTCTCTCCGTCGAATACACCCGCCGAGGCGGCTCCGCGGCACCTGCCGTGAGCGAACTCGACCTCGTGGTCCGTCCCGGTTCGATGACCGCCGTGGTCGGGGAATCCGGTTCGGGGAAGTCGACGACGGCGAACGCCGTCATCGGTCTCCTCCCCTTCTCGGCCAGGGTCGCGGCCGGGCGGATCCGCCTCGGCGAGGTTGATCTGCTCAGCCTGGGCACCTCCGGTTGGCGGGGTGTTCGCGGATCTCAGATCGGCTACGTCCCACAGGATCCGGGGTCCTCGCTCAATCCCCTGCAGACGGTCGGCAAGTCCGTCGCCGAGGCGCTGCGCATCCACCGTCGCGCGGGCCGGGCCGAGGCTCGCGCCCAGGTCATCGAGCTGCTGGACCGGGTCGGCATCGACCAGCCGGAGAAACGGGCCGACCAGTTCCCGCACGAGCTCTCGGGCGGGATGCGGCAGCGGGTGCTCATCGCCGCCGCCATCGCTCTGCGCCCGCGCCTGCTCATCGCCGACGAACCCACCTCCGCCCTCGACGTCACCGTCCAGAAGCAGGTCCTCGACCTCCTCGACGAACTGCGCACCGAGACCGGGATGGGCATCCTCTTCATCACCCACGATCTCGCCGTCGCCGGCGAACGCGCCGACGAGGTCGTGGTCATGCAGGGCGGACGCATCGTCGAATCGGGACCCGCCGGCCGTGTCTTCTCCGACCCGGCCACCGATTACACCTCCCGGCTCATCGCGAATGCTCCCGCGCTGCAGACGAAGGCACGTCCGGACCGCACCGAGGCGACCACGCAGACTGACACCCCGTTCGTCTCCGTCGAATCACTCACCCACATCTTCGACCGCACGGGTGATCAGATCACCGGCATCGAAGGTGTGGATTTCACGGTGGCGCGCGGGACCACGCACGGACTCGTCGGCGAATCCGGTTCGGGCAAGACCACCACGGGCAAGGCGCTGACCGGGTTCCTCACACCCCAGTCCGGGCATGTGCGCATCGGCGATTTCGACGCCGCGGAACTCGGACGCGGTCGTCCCTCACGTCAGCGTCTGCGGGAGTTCCGGAGCTCCGTCCAACTGGTCCATCAGAACCCGTTCTCCGCTCTTGATCCCAAGCATTCGATCCGCTCGACCCTGACCGAACCTCTGCGCAACTTCCGCCTCGGTGACCGCACCTCCCGCCCTCGACTCGTCGCCGAGGCCATGGATCGAGTGGCGCTGCCGACCGACTTCCTCGACCGGCGTCCCGCCGAACTCTCCGGCGGGCAGCTGCAGCGAGTGGCGATCGCCCGCGCTCTCATCGTCGAACCCGAACTCGTCGTCTTCGACGAGGCGGTCTCGGCTCTTGACGTTTCGGTGCAGGCACAGATCCTCACACTGCTCGACGAGCTGCAGCAGGAGCTCGGTCTCACCTATGTCTTCATCACCCATGATCTCGCCGTCGTCCGTCAGATCGCTGATACGGTGTCCGTGATGTCGCACGGACACCTCGTCGACGACGGCGCGACCGAAGAGATCTTCACTCGCCCGCGGTCTGCCTATACCCGCACCCTGCTCGAGGCGATCCCCCGTCCAGCGACGCTGTCGGCCGCTGCAGCGCCTGCGAATGACCGACCCGCGACCCCGACCCTGCTCACCGCAGCAGCAGAAAGATGAGAACCATGACCCCTCACCCCACCGATCCTCAGGCCACCGGACCGAAGCTCGGATTCTTCACTCGCCTGCTCGAGGACGCCCCGGCAGCTCAGCGCTACCGCTTCGCCCTCGAACAGATCGAGACGGCCGAGGAGTTCGGCTTCCATTCGGCATGGGTCGCCCAGCACCACTTCTCCGCGGCAGAGGGCGGGCTGCCGTCCCCGCTCGTCTTCCTCTCCCATGCCGCCGCCCGCACCTCCCGAATCGACTTGGGCACCGCGATCATCACCCTGCCGATGGAGAATGCCGTGCGCGTGGCCGAAGACGCCGCCGTCCTCGACGAACTCTCCGCCGGTCGCCTCCAGATCGGTCTGGGCTCCGGCGGGAATCCGAAGTCCTTCCCAGCCTTCGGCACGAGCTTCGATGACCGTCGCGAGGTCTTCGCCGACAACCTCGCGACCCTGCGCACCCTGTTCTCAGGCGACCGGCTTCCCACCGACCACAGTCTCTATCCCGTTCCCGACGCGGAGCGTCCGAGTCTCGAACGACGCCTGTGGCAGGCGACATTCTCCTCAGGCGGTGCCGGTGCGGCGGGCGCCGCCAGTGACGGACTCATGCTCTCGCGGACACAGCCACGGCCCCAGGACAACCCGTCGGCACCTCTCGATGAGGTGCAGCTGCCGGTCATCGACACCTATCTCTCGCAGCTGCCGGACGGAGCCGAACCGCGCATCCTCGCCTCCCGTACCGCAGTGGTCGCCGATGCTGAGGATCTGCCCCGGCTGCGTGAGATCACCGAACCGGCGCTGCGGGCCGAGGCCGACCGCCTCGTCGGCTATGACACGTCGTCGCTGACCCTCGATGAGCTCCTCATCGCCACCGACACCTACCTCGGCACGCCCGAGCAGGTGAGCGAACGTCTGCAGCATGACCGCGTCCTCGATCGGGCCACCGATGTCAGCTTCCAGGTGCACTCGGTGCCGGCGACGAACGAGACCGCCCTGCGGTCGATCGAACTGCTCGCCACTGAGGTGGCCCCGGCCCTCGGGTTCTCCGTGACCAAGGAGCGGGTGCACTGAGATGGCCGATATCATCAACCTCCTCGCCGGAATCGCGACGAATGATCCGCTCGATGAGCTGCGTGATCACCGGGCACAGGCGAAGGAGAACGCCCAGCTGAGTTTCGAAGCTCTGCTCGAGCCCGAGGATCCGCGCGGTGTGTCTTACCGGGAGCGTTATGCCGTGGCCGCGTTCACCGCCGGCCTGCTCGGTTCGGACCGTGCCGAGGAGTTCTACCGTGACCTGCTTCGTGACGAAGATGAAACCGCGTCGTGGGCGGTCGCGGAACTCCTCGACGAGGCGGTGCTCGCACTCGATTCGCGTGCCGAGGTGCGCGGGCCCTACGGGATCGTCGAATCTGCGGCACTGTCGGCGGAGAGTGTTCCCGGTCCCTGGTTCACCGCCGACGCACAGTCACGCCAGACGTTGGGAGCCCGGCTCATCGCGGGGCTCGAGTTTGCTCATCTCCTTGCGCTCCATCCGCGCGATGCCAGGCCGGCGCACCTCGCCCTGCTGCTGGAGTCCGGATGGGACGAGGACGGCATCGTCACGCTGGCTCAGCTGGTTTCGTTCCTCAACTTCCAGATCCGCATCAGCACCGGACTCGCCGCACTCACCGAGCCGGCGTCCACGGTTCCGTCCCCGGACGACGCAGCCCCGTCCTCACACGACACGGAAGACAGCCCCGCCTCGGCGAGAGTCGAAGAGGCACTGCAGTCCGTCGGGGACCGGGTGAAGACGTACCCGAACCTCAAGCGCCCCGAACTGTTCCAACAGGGTGGGCTCGGCTGGGTGCCGTGGATCGCTCCCGTCGCCGAGGCGGACCTCAGCGATGATCAGCAGGATGCCCTGATCGAGGCGGGACGGGCGAAGAACCCCTACTTCCGGCTGCTTGCGAGGGATCCGGCCGCACTCAAGGCACGAACTCTGACCGACTTCGACATCTTCTTCAACACCACCGATGGTCTCGGTCGGGCCGAACGCGAACTCGCCGCGACCGCGGCCTCTCGTCTCAACGGATGCCTGTTCTGCGCGTCGGTCCACGCGGACCGGGCCACCGAGGAATCCGGGCGTCGGGACCTCGTGCAGCGCCTCCTCGACGAAGGAATCGGCACGGAGTCCCGCCTCGGTGATCAGGTGTGGGACGCCGTCATCGATGCTTCGGTGGCACTGACGCTGACTCCGCAGACCTTCGGCGGGCGGCACGTCGATCAGCTGCGTGCGGCTGGCTTGGGCGACGGCGACATCATCGACGCCCTCAGCTGCGCCGCCTTCTTCAACTGGGCGAACCGGCTGATGCTCTCCCTCGGCGAGCCGGAGCAGCTGAAGTAGGCCTCGCCGAGAAACGGGCTGAGTGTCGAAAAACGCATGTGCGCACGCGTTTCTCGGCACTCAGCCCGTTTTTCAGTGGGACGGTGCAGACTTCAGCCGACGTCCATGAGCGTCGAGCGGATGATGAAGCGGTTTCCCGTCGGTGATTCGACGCTGAAGCCGCTGCCGCGGCCCGGCACCACATCGATCGTCAGATGCGTGTGCTTCCAGTACTCGAACTGCTCCGTCGACATCCAGAAGTCCAGGCCGGCCTTCTCGGCATCATCGATGGGCAGGTCGAAGTGGCCGAGCAGCACATCGGCTTCCGAGGTGAGGAAGTCGCCTTCGGGGAAACACATGGGCGACGAGCCGTCACAGCAGCCGCCGGATTGGTGGAACATGAGCTGTCCGTGTTTGTCGACGAGACCTGCGAGCAGGTCGATGGCGGCCTGAGTCATCGCCACTCGCGATTTCTCTTCGCCCTCGATCGTCGGTGTCGATTCGAGGGCGGCTGTTTCGGTGGTGTCGCTCATCAGAAGAATCCTTGTGCATTTTCGGAGTAGCTGACCAGCAGGTTCTTCGTCTGCTGGTAGTGGTCGAGCATCATCTTGTGGTTCTCACGTCCGATGCCCGAGGACTTGTATCCGCCGAACGCGGCGTGGGCCGGGTAGGCGTGGTAGTTGTTCACCCAGACGCGTCCGGCCTGGATGTCGCGTCCGGCCCGGTAGGCGGTGTTGCCGGTGCGGGCCCAGACTCCGGCGCCGAGGCCGTAGAGCGTGTCATTGGCTGTGGTGATCGCGTCGTCGTAGTCGGAGAACGAGGTCAGGGCCACGACGGGTCCGAAGATCTCCTCCTGGAAGATGCGCATCTTGTTCGTGCCCTTGAAGATCGTCGGCTGGATGTAGAAGCCGCCGGCAAGGTCACCGTCGAGTTCGGCTTTGTCGCCGCCGATGAGCGCCTCGGCGCCTTCGTCCTTGCCGATCTTGAGGTACGACATGATCTTCTCGAACTGGTCGTTCGAGGCCTGTGCGCCGACCTGGGTGTCGGTGTCGAGCGGGTTGCCCTGCTTGATGGACCGGACGCGTTCGACGCCGGCGGCGACGAAGTCGTCGAAGATCGAGTCCTGGACGAGCGCACGCGACGGGCAGGTGCAGACCTCGCCCTGGTTGAGAGCGAACATCGCGAAGCCTTCGAGCGCCTTGTCTCTGAAGCTGTCGTCGGCAGCCATGACGTCGTCGAAGAAGATGTTCGGTGACTTGCCGCCGAGCTCCAGAGTGACCGGGATGATGTTCTGCGAGGCGTACTGCATGATCAGACGGCCGGTCGTGGTCTCACCGGTGAAGGCGACCTTGCGAATGCGTTTGTTCGATGCCAGCGGCTTGCCGGCTTCGACACCGAACCCGTTGATGATGTTGAGGACGCCGGGAGGCAGCAGGTCGCCGATGAGTTCGGCGAGGACGAGGATCGACGCCGGGGTCTGCTCGGCCGGTTTGAGGACGACGCAGTTGCCGGCGGCGAGCGCTGGAGCGAGCTTCCACGTGGCCATGAGCAGGGGGAAGTTCCATGGAATGATCTGTCCGACCACGCCGAGGGGCTCGTGGAAATGGTAGGCGACGGTGTCGTCGTCGATCTGTGAGATGCCGCCTTCCTGCGCCCGGATGGCCGAGGCGAAGTAGCGGAAGTGGTCGACGGCCAGCGGCAGGTCCGCAGCCAGCGGTTCGCGGATTCCCTTGCCGTTGTCCCAGGTTTCGGCGACGGCGAGCATCTCGAGGTTGGATTCGATGCGATCGGCGATCTTGAGCAGGATGTTCGACCGTTCGGCGACCGAGGTCTTGCCCCAGGCCGGTGCCGCTGCCCATGCGGCATCGAGTGCGGTCTCGACATCGTCGGCTGTGGAGCTGGGGATCTCGGTGAAAGCCTGCCCGGTGACGGGGGTGATGTTCTCGAAGTAGTTGCCGTCCTTCGGCGGCACCCACTCTCCTCCGATGTAGTTCTCATAACGGGGCTTGAACGTAACGAGCGCGCCGTCGGTACCGGGTGCTGAGTAGACTGCCATGACACTCCTTCGTGTGAGTCCATCCACCCCACTTCACGTGCCTCGTCCGATGGCGGTCGGAGGCGCGGAGCAGATGTGTCCGTGTCCTCTCACCTTAGGGCGGAACCGGGGTGCGGACAATAGCCGTCATTGCTTCGTGATCGAGTTCTGAGAGTCCGCTCACGCTTCGACAATGGTGCCATTGGTGGGCAGCGTATCTCCGAACCGAATCGGTACAGCGTCTGCAAGGGAGATGTCCATACTGCTGATCGCTTGGACATGCAGATGAGGTTCGGTGCTGTTGCCGGAATTCCCGCAGCGCCCGAGCCTCTGCCCGATCCGGACAGTCTGTCCGACCTGAACTTCGACACTCCCCTGTTGAAGGTGGCAGAGGGCAACAACAGTGACATCGCTTCGGATCATCACGTGGTTCCCGGCGAGTGCGGGCCATCCGGCATCGACCCGTCTGCGTTGAGTCATCGCATAGCCGAGCGAACGCAGACCACGGTAGGCCGGGTGATCTGCCGCGGAGTCGTGGATTGCCGCAACAGTGCCTCTGACAGGAGCGAGTACGTCGCGGCCGAAACCTATGAACTTCTCTGGCTGTTCCGAACGAAACAGCGACTCGAGTCCGAATGCGGCCGACCGCCCGGAGCCATCGACCGGCACGAAATCGATCGCGTACGAACTCGCGAACCGCGTGGTCCCGTGGCTCGGCACACGATCCCCCGGACTGTTCTGGACCAGCCAACGACCGGTGAAGGGGTAGGCGAGCACGAGAGGTTCAACTGTCATTTCCACCGTCACCGCATTCCCCATTCGGAAGAAGAAGCTGTGAAGTCGATTGCGTCGCAGAGTCTGCCGCCGATTGTCTGGTGCCCCACGAACAACTGACCGCGGAGATATCCCGCACGTCCAGCCGTGCGAAGAGACGGAACGTTCCAGGGTTCGATATACAGATCGATGCGCTGGATCTGAGGAATCGACAGACCGAAATCCGTCAGCGCAATGAGGGCGTCTGTTGAGAACCCACGGCCTTCTGCGTGGCGGCCCTGCTGCCGGCGGACCCAAGAACTGGCTTCCGCCTTGTCGGCAGTGCCAAGCAGCGAACCGGTCAACGGCACAGAGGGGTCGGTCGACAGGCTTCGTGCCATTTCGACGTCATGTTGGTCAGCCGAGCGCTGCTGAATCGCCCCGTGGGCTGGAAGAATCTGTGCCCGATTCGGCAGTGTCATCCCACCGACTTCACCATGATCAGGCAGGGCGTATCCGCTCCCCACAGGTCGGTCTCCTCCAGCGGCAGGAAGCCCATCTTCTCGTAGAAGTGACGGGTCCGCGCATAGTTCGGATGGTCCCTCGACGGTCCGAGGGTCTTCACCTCGAGCAGCTTCGTCCCCCGGGCCCGCACATCCTCGGTGATGGCCTCGATCATCGCAGTCCCGACTCCCCCGCCGTGGACGCAGCGATCGACGACGGTGAAATGGATCTCGCTGGTCTGCGGGAAATGATGCGTCACCAAGGTGGCCCCGACGACTCGTCCGCTGTCGTCGCGCACCGTCCACGTCTCCATGCGGCGCGCGTCGTCGATGTATTCGGCGTTGGATTCAGGTCTGCCGAACCATTCCGGCACGGTCGCGAGCAGCCGTTCCACATCTTCGGGGACGGCATCGTCGCGCTGAGCTCTCCAGCCCGCTTCAGTCATGGGCTCCACCCTAGACTCCGCATCGATGCTCCGGTACCCCGTTGCTAGACTCTGCCCCATGAACGAGCCCGAATCCCCCGTCCTCCGACTGATCCCGTACCTCGCGGCGATCTCTGCAGCAATCTTCGCGGGACTGGCCATGGCAGGAACCGGAGAGAGCAACCTGCTTGTCACTCTGGTCGCGGCAGCAGCCGGGTACTTCGGTGCCTATTTCATCGTCAAGCTCATCATCCACGTCCTCGTCACGCGAATCGATTCCGGCAGCAACGACGACCACGGCTGAGGTCCGATCCGCCGTTCCTACTTCTTCGCCTGCGCGGGGACGACGACCTTGCGGATGATGATGAGCGCCGAGGCGGCCACCGGCACCGCGACCACCGCACCGAGCACACCGCCTAAGGTTCCACCGGCGATGGCGGCGATGATGACGAGGGCTCCGGGCACGTCGACCGCGGCGTTCATGATCCGCGGGCTGAGCAGATACGCCTCAACCTGCATGTACACGAGGTAGTAGATGCCGGCAGTGATGCCCAGCCCGGGCGAGACCATCAGACAGGACGCGGTGATGATGATCGCGCCGGTGATCGGTCCCACCAGGGGAATGAGCGAGGCGAGGAACGCCACGAACGCCAACAGCGCCGGCAGCGGGGCACCGATGATGGTGAGGAAGATCGCCGAGCACACACCGTTGACGACTCCCAAGGACACCTGGCCGAGGACGTAGCGTCCGATGGAACGGGTGACCTCCTCGGTGACGGATTCGACCGTCGGCCGTGATGAGGCCGCCACCAGCGAGAACATTGCGGATTTGATCGTCGGCATGGACACGGCGAAGTAGATGGTGAGGATGACGACGATGATCACACCGGTGAGGAAGCTCAAGATCCCCGCCCCGATGGACACGACGCCGCCGCCGAGGGAGAGCACATTCTTCGGATCCGAAGCCCAGTCCGAGATGTTGGCGAACACCGCATCGATGTCGATCGCGCCGGTGAACTGCTCCTCGAGCTCGGTGACCCACCCGGTCGTCGCAAGGTTCGCCACGATTCCGGGCAGATCCGCGATGAACGTCTGGATCTGACTGATCACGGCCGGAGCGATGAGCAGCGCAACACTGACGACGATGAGGATGAAGGCCACGACGACGATGAGCACCGACAGCGACCGCGGCACCTTGCGATCGACGAGCCACTGCACGATCGGTTCGAGCCCGAGGGCGAGGAACAGCGCCAGACCGATGTAGATGATCACTGTCGCCACGGACTGCAGCGCCGTCATCACCAGGATCGCCAGCCCCACGCCCAAGGCTCCGGTGAAACCGAGCCGGAACGCGCTGTTGAGTGTGAGGGACTTGCCCTGCCCAGTGCCCATGGAACCCAGTGTAACCAGCGATCATGCACTGGTCGGTCGACTCACGTTAGGATCGGAGCGAACCCTCAACCGCTAAGAAAGTGAATCGTCGAGCATGAACGCAGATCCGAACGGCATCGATGTCTGGGAAGCGTTCCTCGACCCGCAGACCGACTATTCGCTGCCCGACTTCGCCGCGGTCACCGCAGAGACGCTGCTGACCGCGGTTCACACGGCCACCGATTTCGCCCGCGCCGAGGTGGCGGCCATCGTCGCCGACGACGCCGAGTCCACGTTCTTCTCCACCACGGTGAGATTCGAATCCGCGTCCGTGCCGATGACCCGCATCGCCTCCGTCGCCGCAGCCATCGAGTCGAATCATCTCCGTCCCGAACTCACCGACGCCATCTCCGAGATCTGGGAGCTCCTGTCGGCCGCCCAGACCGAGATCCTGCTCAACGTGGACCTCTTCCACCGCATCGAACAGGTCTCGGTCGCCGACCTCAACCCCGAGGACAAGCGTCAGCAGGAACTGACCATCGATCTCTTCGTGCGTGCGGGAGCCCGCCTCGGCGAGGAGGAACGAGAGCAGATGGCCACGATCGCGGCCGAGCTGACCACTTTGGAGAACTCCTTCTCCCGCGCTCTGCAGCTCGATACGCGCGAGTTGGCCGTCCACCTCAGCGAGGCCGATTCCCTGGCCGGGATGAACGACGATCAGATCGCGGCAGCGGCGAATCGCGCCGCCGAGCGCGGCGTCGACGGCTACCTGCTGCCGCTGAACAACTTCACCCAGCAGGGTGTGCTCGAATCCCTGAACACAGCGCAGACGCGCCGGCACGTGCTGAACAATTCGATGGCGCGCGGGTCCCGCGGCGGCGACGGCGACACCCGCACCCAGGTCGCCGACACCACGGCGCTGCGTGCGCTCAAGGCGCATCTGCTCGGATACCCCTCCTACTCGTCCTTCGCCATCGACAATCAGACCGCGGGCAACCCCGATGCCGCTGCCGATATCGTCTCCTCCCTCATCAATCCGGCGAACGCCCAACTCGATGAGGAGCTGGCACAGGTCAAGACCCGCTACGGCCTCGAGACGGTCGCAGCAGAAGACGTCAAGTACTACCTTGCGAAGTTCCGCGCCGACGAATTCGGCATCGACCCCGACGAGGTGGCCAAGTACTTCGAGTTCGACACGGTCCTGACCGAGGGCGTCTTCCGAGCCGCCACCGGCCTGTACGGCATCACCTTCGCCCCCTACGACGGTGTGACGGCCTGGCATGAGGACGTCCGCGTCTACGAGGTCACCGACGTCACCGAACGTCCCTTGGGGCTCGTGCTCATCGACCCCTATTCCAGGGACACCAAGCGCGGCGGAGCCTGGATGGACCAGCTGGTTCCGTCCTCCCGACTGACCGGGCTGCTGCCGGTCGTCACTCTCTCGCTCAACCTCGCCAAGCCGGGCCCCGGGCGGCCCACTCTGCTCAATCCGACCGAGCTGACGACCCTGTTCCACGAATTCGGGCATGTTCTCCACGGCCTGTTCGCGAACTCGAACTACCCGTCGACGGCGGGCACTGCGGTTCCGCGTGACTATGTCGAGTTCCCGTCCCAGCTCAATGAGATGTGGCGCTTCCACCCGCAGGTCCTCCCCCACTTCGCCAAGCACGTCGACACGGGGCAGCCGATGCCGGCCGAACTCGTCGACGCCCTCATCGCCTCAGAGAAGTTCGGGCAGGGCTTCGACACGATCGAATACCTGGCCGCGGCCATGCTCGACCTGTCCTGGCATTCGCTTGAGGCGGGCGAACACATCACCGATGTGCTGTCCTTCGAATCCGAGGTGCTCGCCGCGGCCGGGTTCTCCCCGCTCGTGCCGCCGCGCTACCGGTCGACGTACTTCGGACACATCTTCGCCTCCGGCTATGCGGCCGGCTACTACTCCTACCTCTACTCCGAGGTCATCGCCGCCTGGGTGAGCGAATGGTTCGAGGCCCAGGGCGGGCTCAACCGGGAAGCCGGTGAGGCCTTCCGCGAGGCGATCCTCGCGCCGGGCTATTCGGTCGACCCGATGGCCGCGATCGAACGCTTCTTCGGCACCCGCCCGGATGTCGCCCCGCTGCTGCGCCGCCGCGGTCTCGCCGAACCCGTCACCGAGGCGGACGACGAAGACGAGGAGGCCACGACCGAGACCGAGCCCGGAGCCGCCTCGGCGAGGTGGGACCACCCCAACCACGAGGCGGTCGCCGCCGATCTCACGGCTGCGGGCATCGATCCGCGCATCGAGATCTTCGACGGCTCGACGCCGACGGCAGCCGCTGCGGCCGAGGCCCTGGGCACCGAGGTCGGGGCGATCGCGAACAGCCTCATCTTCTCCTCCGGCGGCTCCCCCGTGCTCATCATGGCCTCGGGTGCCCATCGGGTCGACACCGCCCATGTCGCCGAACTCATCGGCGTCGACTCCCTCGACCGGGCGTCGAAGGAACTCGTCCGCGAGGCCACGGGGCAGGTCATCGGCGGGGTCGCACCCTGCGGTCATCCGGGCCCGATTCCCACCTATGTCGATGTGTCGCTGAAGGACTATCCTGTTCTCTGGGCCGGCGCGGGGACACCGAATTCGATGGTGCCCCTGACGTACGAGCAGCTGCTCACGGTCACCGGAGGAAAGGAAATCACCGTTGTCGCAGAAGAGTCCTGAGTCTGGGCGCTCCGAGTCTGAGTCTGGGCAGCCGGGTCGCACCACCGATCCGGCGCACACCACCTCGGCTGCACGTTTCGCAGCTTTCGCTTCCTCTCGGGGCCGCTACTATGCGGTCTTCCTCGCCGTGTTCTGCGCGGTGCTCATCATCTCGAACATCTCGGCCACGAAGGTCATCGGCTTCGGCCCCGTAGTCACCGACGGTGGCGCGTTCCTCTTCCCCATCGCGTACATCCTCGGCGATGTGATCAGCGAAGTCTACGGCTTCAAAGCCGCCCGCAAAGCCGTGATCACCGGTTTCGGCCTGCAGATCCTGGCCACCTTCGTCTTCTGGCTCGTGCTCATCTCGCCTCCGGGACCAGGCTACGAGAACCAGGACGCCTTCGCCGCGGTACTCGGCTTCTACCCGCGTATCGTCGCGGCCTCCCTCGTCGGCTACTTCGTCGGCCAGCTGCTCAACTCCTGGGTGCTCGTGGCGGTGAAGAAGCGCATGGGCGAGTCGAAGCTGTGGGTGCGACTGCTCACCTCGACCGGCGTCGGCGAGTTCGTCGACACGCTGTTGTTCTGCATCATCGCCTTCGCCGGAGTCATCCCGGGGCTCGACTTCCTCAACTACATCGTCGTCGGCTTCGTCTACAAGGTCGCCGTCGAAGTCATCTTCCTGCCCGTGACCTACCGGGTCATCAAGCTCGTCAAGCGCCACGAACCCAGCTACGAACTCGAGGAGGCTGAAGCTTAGGCGATCCGGACGCCCAGCGCGGGTGGCATTGGACGCGCAGTGCTGGTGGCAGCGGACGCAGCGTGGTCGGCCAAGCACGAACGGTGGTCTGCGGCGAGTGTCATCGAGTTTCGTCCTCGGCCGCATCGACTTCTGTCCCTGAACGCATCGACTTCTGATCAGGTTATCGAGATAAAACTCGATGCGCTGATCAGAAGTCGATGACTGACCGGAACGGACCAGTCGAAGACCGACCGGCACGGGCCGGGGCGACCGCCACCACCGGGTCCGCGCCTACTTCTTCGCGTAGTACCGGCCGAGGACGTCCGTCTCCAGCTCTGAGAAGCGGCCGTCGATCATCGACTGCCGGATCTCGTCCACGAGCGAGACGACGAAGTGTTCGTTGTGGATGGTGCACAGGGTGGAGAAGAGCATCTCCTTCGCCTTGTACAGGTGCCGCAGGTACGCCCGTGAGTAGTTCTGGCACGTGTAGCACGAGCAGTCGGGGTCCAGCGGGCCGAAGTCGCGACGATACTTCGCACCGGTGAGGTTGTATCGGCCGTCGCGGGTGTAGATCGCGGCATTGCGGGCCACGCGGGAGGGCGAGACGCAGTCGAAGGTGTCCGCGCCGGTCTTGATCGCTTCGAACAGGTCGTCGGGTTCGGAGATGCCCAGCAGGTGACGCGGCTTGTTCTCCGGCAGCTCCTCGCACACCCAGCGGATGATGATGCCGAGGTTCTCCTTCTCCAGCGCACCGCCGATGCCGTAGCCGTCGAAGTCCATGGCGCCGAGATCCCGGGCCGCCTTGCGCCGCAGGTCCTCGTACTGTGCACCCTGCAGCACACCGAACAGCGCTTGGTAGGGCCGGTGCGAACGCTCCTCGGTGAGGCGGAAGTGCTCTTCGATGCAGCGGATCGCCCACAGTCGGGTCCTCTCCAGGGATTCCTCCTGGTAGCCGCGGGTGTTGACCAGAGTGGTCAGCTCGTCGAAGGCGAACATGATGTCGGCGCCGAGTTCGTGCTGCACACGCATCGAGATCTCCGGGGTGAAGCGGTGCATCGACCCGTCGAGGTGGGACTTGAACGTCACCCCGTCGTCGTCGACGTTCGACAGCCGCTCCTTGCCGACGGCGACGAGTTCGTCGTTCTGCTCGCCCGTCGACTCCATCGAGATGACCTTCTTGAATCCCGACCCCAGGCTCATCACCTGGAATCCGCCCGAGTCGGTGAAGGTCGGTCCCGGCCAGTTCATGAACCTGCCCAGACCGCCGGCCTCGTCGATGAGGTCCGACCCCGGCTGCAGGTAGAGGTGGTAGGCGTTCGAGAGCACCGCCTGACCGCCGAGTTCGGCGACCTCGTCGGGACGCACGGCTTTGACCGTGGCCTTCGTGCCGACCGGAATGAACGCCGGGGTCTGGATATCGCCATGCGGGGTGTGGATGACCCCGGTGCGTCCGCCCGTGTCCATGCGGGTGCCCACCTCGAATCCGAAGTTCGATCGGTCGTTGATGGGTGCGGTCTCGAATGCCGCCGAAGTTTCGTCTGCAGTCACCAGACAAGCTTAACTAAGTCCATGACGTTCACCCAGATGCTCACCCTCTCGGAGGCCGCCCCCATCGTCATCGACGGCGGTCTGGGCAGCGCCGCCGAAGATCGCGGCATCGACCTCGGCCACGCCCTGTGGTCGGCCGAGCTCATCCGCCGTGATCCGGACACCCTGCTGGCAGTGCACTCCGCCTTCGCTCATGCCGGTGCCCGCATCCTTACGACCGCGAGTTACCAGGCGACGCCGACGGGCTTCGTCGAAGCAGGAATCAGCGTCGCGGAAGGCAACCGGATCATCACCGACAGCGTGAGAGTCGCGCGCAGTGCCGCAGAACGCAGAGACGTCCTCACCGCCGGTTCCGTCGGCCCCTACGGCGCAGCTCTGGGCGACGGTGCCGAATACACCGGCGACTACCGCTTGTCCTCGTCCGAATACACCGCCTTCCATCGTCCGCGCATCGCTGCCCTCGCCGAGGCGGGAGCGGACCTGCTCGCCATCGAAACCCAGCCGCGCCTCGACGAGATCGCAGCGATCATCGGCCTGACAGACGAGACCGGACTTCCCTCCTGGGTGACCGTGACTCTACAGACCGGCACGGACACGAACGTCCCGACCTTGCCCGACGGCAGCACCTTGGCGGAGCTCGCGGAGGCGGCGGCCGCCTCGGCGAGTGTGCAGGCGATCGGAGTCAACTGTGTGCGCCCATCCCTGGTGACTCCGGCACTGAGAGAACTGTCCCGGCACACGGATCTGCCGCTCATCGCCTATCCGAACTCGGGTGAGATCTACGACGCGAACACCCTGACCTGGCGCGACGGCGCGGAAGCCGGCGTCGGTTCGTGGCCGGTGGCGGAGTGGACCCGCCTCGGTGCGCGGATCATCGGCGGCTGCTGTCGGGTGCGTCCGGAGGACATCGCAGTCCTGACGGAGCGGACCCGAGCCTGAGTCCTCAGGCCCGAGCTCTCACGAGGTCCGGATAGAACTTCTCGGCGACGTTCGGGTGGGACCGCAGCCGGGAGAGGAAGGCGTTCTCGCCGTACACGGCGTGCAGAGCGTCGCGTTCGTCCTGAGTCACACCGCGGGCATCGGCGGCGAGTTCGGCGGGCAATTCGACCTCGGGCAGACGAGCGTTCAGAGCCGGGTTGAAGAAGAACGGAATCGAGATGCGGTCCTGCCCGGGTCCGGTCGGCAGGACACGGTGGACGGTGGCTTTGAGGTAGCCGTTCGTGGCGACTTCGAGGAGTTTGCCGATGTTGACGACGAAGGTGTTCTCGATCGGATCCGCATCGATCCAACCGTCATCGGTGAGCACCTGCAGGCCGGTGGTGCCCGGCTGCGGGTAGAGCAGGGTGAGTGTGCCGGCGTCCCGGTGTTCGCCCACGCCCTGGGTGACGGACTCGGATTCGGCTTCGGGGTAGCGGACGATCTTGATGAAGGATTCGGCATCCTCGGCGAAGGCGGACGCGAAATGATCGCCCGCCTGACCGAGGCTCAGCGCCCACTGTTCGAGGAGACGAGCGCCGACCTCGCTCAGCTGCGCGTGCCAGGATTCCGTGGCCTCGCGCAGTTCGGGCAGCGATTCCGGGTACTGGTTGGGACCGGTGAGGTGGTCGAAGTCGTTGACCGGTTCGGCCACGGGTGCGCGTTCGGGGCCGATGTCGATCTGCTCCCGCCAGTCGACGCGGCCTTGGGTGCGTTCGCCGCCGGTGCGGGTGTAGCCGCGGAAGTGCGGGGAGTTCGTGTTCTCGATCGCGAGCTTCTCGTCCTCGGGCAGAGCGAAGAAGCGATCGGCGACATCGATGATGCGGGTGAAGTCGGCGTCGGGGATTCCGTGGCCGGTGAGGTAGAAGAAGCCGATCTCATGGGTGATGCGGCGCAGGTCCGCACGGAATGCCTCGGCGGTCGCGGGGTCATCGGCCAGGCTGAGGTCGAGGATGGGGAGCTGGGTGAGGGTCATGTCACAGACGATAGGCACGTCCGCCGTCGTCGCAGCGGCATTCCGTCATCGTGCGCAACACTCTGTCACAGTGCGCTCTCCCGGAACTCCTGCTTGAATGGTCGGGTGACCCACTTCTATCGCCCGTCCGAGGGCCACCGCCTGCCGCACGACCCCTTCAACGCCATCGTCGCACCGCGACCCATCGGCTGGATCGGCACAGTCGATGCCGAGGGCCGCCGCAATCTCGCGCCCTATTCGTTCTTCAATGCGCTGAACTACTCTCCACCGCTCGTGGGCTTCTCCAGCAACGCGTGGAAGGACACCGTTGCCAACTGCCGAGAGACCGGGGAGTTCACCTGGAACCTCGTCACTCGGACCCTCGCCGAGGCGATGAACGCCTCGTCGACCACCGCGGAGGTCGACGAGTTCTCCGCCGCAGACGTCGAGGCGGCCGAGTCCGTGGAGATCTCTGCGCCACGTGTGGCAGCCTCACCGGCGACCTTCGAATGCCGAGTCACTCAGATCATCGACCTGCGCACCGCGGACGGGGAGAGCTCCGGCTCGTGGTTCACCGTGGGTGAAGTGGTGGGGGTCCATCTCGACGAATCCCTGCTCACCGACGGGATCGTCGACACAGCCGCCGCCGAGCCGGTGCTGCGCGGCGGCGGACCGACCGCATACTTCGGGATCAGCTCGGATCAGCGCTTCGACATGCGCCGACCGGGCTGAGTTCGATCACCCGAGGAGCTCAGCCGAGCATCTTACCCGGGTTGAGGATCCCCAAAGGATCGACCGCGGACTTGATCGACGACTGCAGCATCTGAGCGCCGGCATCGAGTTCGCGCACCAGCCAGTCCTTCTTCAGATACCCGACCCCGTGCTCACCCGTGATCGTCCCACCCAGATCCAGACCAAGCTGCATGATCTCAGCGAACGTCTCCTTCGCTTCGGCCACGCTCGCCGGATCGTGAGCATCGAAGAGCACACTCGGATGCATGTTCCCATCCCCGGCATGACCGGCCGTGGACACCTCCACCGAGTGCGCGGCCGCGATCTCGTCCAACCTGGCGAAGAACTCGCCGAGGCGGGACCGAGGAACGCACACATCATCGATGAGCTCTCCCCCACCAAGCCCCGACACGTACTTCTCCATCGCCGGAGACACCGCACGCCGGGCCGCCACCAGCATCTCCGAATCCGCCGGATCATCGGAGAAGAACACCTCGTCAGCCCCCTGGCCCTTGGCGATCGCCTCGAACCTCTCCAGTTCGGCCACACCGGCCGGGCCCGGAGCATCGGACTGGACCAACAACAGGGCCCCGGCCCCATCGGGCAGTCCGAAATCCCCATACGCATTGATCATGCCCACCGTGCCTCCATCCATGAGCTCGAGCAGCGATGGCGCCGCACCGGAAGCCATGAACTCAGAGACCGTATGCCCGGCCGACTCCAAGTCCGGGAAGATCCCGACACCGGTCACCGGCGGAGCCAACAGAGGTCTGAGCCCGAGGGTGATCTCGACGATGACTCCCAGAGTCCCCTCGGACCCGACGAACAGACCCGCCAGATCGAGACCGGCCACACCCTTCGCCGTCTGCCGACCCAACCGGGTCACTGTCCCATCGGCGAGGACCACGGTCAGACCGCGCACATAGTCTCGCGTCACCCCGTACTTCACACAGCACATGCCGCCGGCGTTCGTCGCGACGTTCCCGCCGATCGTGGAGATCGCCACCGACCCCGGATCCGGCGGATACGACAGACCGTGCTCGGCCAGAGCCGATTTGAGATCTTGGTTGATGACACCGGGCTGGACACGGCACGTCTGGTTCACCTCGTCGATGTCGACGATCGCGTTCAGCTTCGCGACGTTGAGCAGGATCGCCCCATCGGTGGCGTTCGCCGCCCCCGACAAACCCGTCCTGGAACCCTGAGTGACCACCGGGATCCGATGCGCGGTGGCGAAGCGCATCACCGCGACCACATCATCGACGTCGGCAGCACGAACGAGCGCCGAGGCGGTCCCGACCGGACAGAACAGGGCCTTGTCCGCCGAATAGGAGTCGATGACATCCCGATCGGTGACCAACGCTCCCGGACTCAACTCGGCGGCGAGTCCGGACAGATCCGCAGTCACTGCAGCGTCTGCACTCATCGTCACAGCGACGCAGCCACCTTGAGCACGCGCTCGAGTGCCTCATCGGGGCCGATGCTCACACGCACGCCGCCCTGCAGGCGACGCACGGCCACGGCCTGCTTCGCACACTCGCCTTCGAAGGCGACGGCCGCCTCGGGGTCGAGTGCGATCCACACATAGTTGCCCTGGGCGTCGGGCACGGACAGACCCAGCTCCCGCAGATCGTGAGCGAACCGGTCGCGCACCGCGGCGATCTCCTTGGCGCGCACGGCCACCTCGTCGACCCGGGACAGCGATTCCCGGGCCGCGGCCTGAGCGCCGGCGGTGACGGAGAACGGAGCGATGACCTGTCGCATCGCCGAGGCGATCTCGACATCGGCGATGCCGTAGCCCACACGCAGACCCGCCAGGCCGTGCGCCTTCGAGAAGGTGCGGGCGAGCACGAGATTCGGGTGCCTCTTCCGTGCGGCCAGACCGTCGGCCGCCTCGGTGGCGAATTCGAGGTACGCCTCGTCGAGGACGACGATGACGGACTCGGGCACCTCGGCGAGGAATCCCTCGAGTTCGGCGTCCGTGATCGTCGGACCGGTCGGATTGTTCGGCGAGCACAGCAGCACGAGGCGGGTCGTGTCATCGATCGCCGCGGCCAGGCCGGCGAAATCGTGGCGACCGTCCGCCAGGAGATCGACGGGGCGCTTTTGGGCACCCCGCGCCGAGGCGAGGATCGGGTACATCTCGAACGACGGCCACGGATAGACCACGGAGGTGCCCGCCTCGAGGGTGATGTTCGTCAGCGCCGTGAGGACCTCGGAGGCCCCGGCGCCGGGGACCACCTCGGCGGGTTCGACATCGAGGTGGGAGGCGATATCGGCCACGAGCGCGGCCGCCGTGGGATCGGGGTAGTTCCCCGGAGTCGCCGAGGCGGTCGCCACCGATTCGACGATGCCCGGCAGCGGCGGCAGGTGGTTCTCGTTCGAGGACAGTTTGAACGGGGTCAGGCCCGGGGATGCGACGGGAGGCTTGCCGGGAACATAGGGAGGGAACTCGGCGAGCGCGTCACGGAGCAGGAAACGTTTGGACATGTGCCCATAGTTGCACACCTTGTGGCGAGCAACACAGACTGTCTTGCCAAAGCGTCCGAATGGTCGGATTCCGACGGCTGGGGCGGACACTCATCCGCTGTGAGAATGCTCTCGCCACACGCTGTTGCCACTGCCCGAGTTACAGGAGTGCTGATGCCGGAGAGTACCCTGAGAGACGAATACACGTAGTCAGAGACGAGGAATGAGAGTCCAAATGCCCTCACCGCAGGAAAAAGTCGACGTCGTCTTGATCGGCGGCGGCATCATGAGCGCCACGCTGGGCGCCATGCTGACCGAACTTCAGCCCGAATGGGACATCCGTGTGTACGAGAAGCTCGACTATGTGGCCACCGAGAGCTCGGATCCCTGGAACAATGCCGGCACCGGCCACGCCGCACTCTGCGAACTCAACTACACCCCCGAGGACTCCAACGGTCAGATCGACCTGGAGAAGGCCTCGAACATCAACCAGCAGTTCCACCACTCGCGCCAGTACTGGTCGCACCTCGTCGACACCGGTGTCATCACCGACCCGAAATCCTTCATCAACCCCATCGCCCACGTCAGCTACGGCCGCGGCGACAAGGGCCGTGACTACATCAAGAACCGCTACGAGACGATGGTGCGCAACCCGCTGTTCGCGGACATGGAGTACACCGACGACCCGGCGACTCAGGCCGACTGGCTGCCGCTGATGTTCGACGGCCGCGGACCGGGACAGGTCAACGGCATCTCGCGGATCAAGAAGGGCACTGACGTCGACTTCGGCTCTCTGTCGACTCAGCTGCTCAGCTACATCGCCGACAAGGGCGCGACCGTGCGCACCAGCCACCAGGTCACCGATCTGCAGCGCTCCTCCGACGGATGGACTCTCACCGTCAAGGACCTGCTCTCGCACGAGACCCACCAGGTGGGCGCGAAGTTCGTCTTCGTCGGTGCCGGCGGCGGCGCGCTGCCGCTGCTGCAGAAGTCCGGCATCCCCGAGGGACGCGGCTACGGCGGCTTCCCGGTCTCCGGAATCTTCCTGCGCACCGGCAATGAGGATCTCGTCGCCCGCCACCAGGCGAAGGTCTACGGCCAGGCGGCACAGGGTGCTCCCCCGATGTCCGTGCCGCACCTCGACACCCGTGTCGTCGACGGCAAGGACTACCTGATGTTCGGCCCCTACGCCGGCTTCTCGCCGAAGTTCCTCAAGAAGGGACGCTTCACCGACCTGCCGTTCTCCGTGCGCGGGAACAACCTCGCCACGATGCTCAACGTCGCCAAGGACAACACGGATCTCGTCACCTACCTCCTCGGCGAGCTGGCTGCGACGAAGAAGGCGCGCTTCGAGGCGATGAACCAGTTCATCCCGAACATCGACCCATCCGACTGGGAGTTCATCCAGGCCGGTCAGCGCGTGCAGGTGATGAAGAAGGATCCGAAGAAGGGCGGTGTGCTCCAGTTCGGCACCGAGCTCATCTCATCGGCCGACGGTTCGATCGCCGCTCTCCTCGGCGCCTCGCCGGGTGCCTCGACGGCGGTGCCGATCATGATCGAACTGCTCAAGACCTGCTTCCCGCGTGAGTACGCGGGCTGGGAGAAGAGTTTCAAGAACATGATCCCTTCGCTCGGCCGCGACCTCGTCGACGACGAGACGCTGCTCAAGGAGGTCTCCGAATACACCTCGCGGACGCTGCAGCTCATCTGACACAGCGCAGACACAAGAAGCGGCCTGCCGGAATCACTTCCGGCAGGCCGCTTCTTGTGTCAGGCCAGGTCCCTCAGCAGGGCCTCAGAGCTCGACTTGGCGGTTGACGTCCTTGTAGAGCAGGTAGCGGAAGCGTCCGGGCCCGCCGGCGTAGCAGGCCTGCGGGCAGAAGGCGCGCATGGAGATGAAGTCACCCTCCTGCACCTCGACCCAGTCGCCGTTGAGACGGTAGACGGCCTTGCCCTCGAGCACGTAGAGGCCGTGCTCCATCTCGTGCGTCTCCGCGAACGGGATGACCGCTCCGGCCTCGAACGTGACGATGTTGACGTGCATGTCATAGGCGAGATCGTCCGGGTCGAGCGGACGGGTCGTGCGCCAGCGCCCGTCGGTGCCGGGCATCGGCGAGGGCTCGACATCGGCTTCGTTGCCGAACTTCGCCTCCGGGGTCAGCCCGGCCACGGGCTGGTAGCGTTTGCGCACCCAATGGAAGCGGGCCGCCTCGGTGCCGGTGGACTTCGCCGACCACTGCGATCCGGCGGGCAGGAACGCGAACCCACCCGGGGTCAGCGTGTGCGCGGTGCCCTCGTGGGTGACCTCGAGCGTTCCCGCCATGACGAAGAGGAACCCCTCGACCTCGGGCTGCGGTTCCGGCTTCTCGGAGCCGCCTCCGGGGGCGACTTCGAGGATCGTCTGCGAGAACGTCACCGCTCCCCCGGCCACGGGCTTGCTCAGCACCCACGACCGGGTCCCGGTCCATTCGGGCAGATTCGAGGTGACGATGTCGCGCAGCACTCCGCGCGGGATGACCGTATAGGCCTCGGTGACGAGCGCGCGGTCGGTGAGCAGATCGGACTGCGGCGGGTGGCCGCCGGTCGGGGCCCAGTAGGTGTACGGGTCGGTCGTCGTCATGGGCAGGGTCTCCTTCGGTCGGTGGTCAGTGCGCTCAGTCGAGCGAGCCGGTGCGGGCGAGCTGCCCGAGCTGGGTGAGGCTGAGGTTCGTCCGCGAGGTCACGAACTCCTCGGTGTGGGCTCCGCAGACGAGCCCCCGATCGAGGTAGCGGGCGAGCGCCTTCGCGGTGGCGGGTTCGTCGAGGACCGTCGAATCCGCCTTGAACACATAGTCGTGCAGGCGCTGCGCCGCCCTTGGCCCGCCTTCGCGGTAGAAGGCGAAGGTCGCCAGGAACCGGGTCGGCAGCTGGTGCGGGTGCAGGTCCCAGCCCTGGTAGATCCCCCGCTTGAGGTGGCGGCGGACGAGGCCGGCGTGCAGCGCCCAACCGTGGTGGACCTCTGCAGGCTCGCCGAGCGGGAGGATGTTCGTCGACCCGTCGGAGAGGTGGACTCCGGTGCCGGCGACGGCGAGCATCATCTGGTTCTTCGCGAAGTCCGCAACCGGATGGTCCATCGCCTGGTAGGCCGCGGCCACGCCCAGCGACGCCGAATAGTCATAGGTTCCGTAGTGCAGCGAGGTCACGCGCCCGGCCCCGGCCTGCAGTGCCGTCGCCAGGGGCACGGTGCCGTCGGCGGCGAGGACGATCTGCGGAGTCTCGACCTGGATCTCGAACGTGATCGTCCCCTCGCCGAGGCGGTGCTCGGCTTCCAGCGCACGCGCGGCGAGCACCATCGCCCTCACCTGGTCGACGGTGCTGACCTTCGGGAGGGTGAGCACGAGGTTATCCGGCAGACTGCCGCCGGCCTTGATGAGCTCGCTCAGGAACAGGTCGAGGGTGCGCAGACCGCGTTCCCGGGTGGCCTTCTCCATGCATTTGAAGCGGATGCCGACGAAGCCGGGGGCTCCCCTCTCGGTGCGTCCGGCCACCGCATCGCGGGCGGCCTGGACGACCCACCGGTCCTCGGTCTCATCGCCCTGGTCGCCGAAACCGTCTTCGAAATCCAAGCGCAGGTCCTCGATCGGCTCACGTTCGAGCTTCGCGGTGACCGCCTCGGCGAGGAGTTCGGCCTCTCGGGCCACCTGATGGATGCTGGCCACCTGGCCGGGGATCGCGGGCCCGGATTCCTTCCGGGCGGCGGTGATGACGCGTTCGGCCAGCTGCAGCATTCCGCCGTGGGCCTCGACGCATTCGAGCGCCTGCTGACCCCACTGGTACGGCAGGTCCGCACTCGTGCGGTGTCCGGGCACGTACACGGTGTGCACGGGCTGTCGGACGTCGCGATCTCCCGGATACGCGGTCGCCAGAAGCTCGTCCGTGTCCCCCAGCAGTGAGTCGATATCGGCCAGTGTTGATCGTTCCACGTTCACATTCTCTTTCTCTGCACGGGGTTCGACGGCGAGGCGGCGGTGCCGGGCCTGGCCTCATTGTCTCTCATTCACCACCGCCTGGCACGTAAGGCTCTCCGGGTCATCGGGACGAGACGTGGGCGACCGCCTCGGCGACCTTCTTCGCCACCTCCGGGTCGAAGACCGAGGGGATGACGTAGCCGGGGTGGAGTTCGTCCTCGGGGATGCACGAGGCGATGGCATCGGCGGCGGCGACCATGATGTTCTCGTCGACGTCGCGGGCTTCGGCATCGAGGAGGCCGCGGAAGATCCCGGGGAACGCGAGCACGTTGTTGATCTGGTTCGGGAAGTCGCTGCGGCCGGTGGCCACGACGGCGGCGTGCTTCGCCGCCTCGGCGGGGTCGACCTCGGGGTCGGGATTGGCCATGGCGAAGACCAGCGCGTCCGTGTTCATGGCCGCGATATCGTCCCCGTTCAGCACGTTCGGGGCGGAGACGCCGATGAATGCGTCGGCACCGACGACGGCTTCCTTCAGCGTGCCGGAGAAGCCTTCGGGGTTCGTGTTCGCCTGCAGCCACCTCTTGTGGTCGGTGTCGACGGTCGAATCCGGGCCGATCGCTCCGTCCCGGCCGCAGGCGATGATGTTCGTGGCTCCGGCGACCTGGAGGAGGCGGATGATGGCGTTGCCGGCCGCGCCGACTCCCGAGACGACGATGCGCAGGTCCTCGAGCTTCTTGCCCACGACCTTGAGTGCGTTCTTCAGCGCGGCCAGGGTGACGACGCCGGTGCCGTGCTGGTCATCGTGGAAGACGGGGATGTCGAGTTCCTCGCGCAGCCGGGCCTCGATCTCGAAGCAGCGCGGCGCCGCGATGTCCTCGAGGTTGATTCCGCCGTAGGCCGGGGCGAGGGCCTTGCAGATGGAGATGATCTCCTCGGTGTCCTTCGTATCGAGGGCCACCGGCCAGGCGTCGACGTCGGCGAACTGCTTGAACAGCACGGCCTTGCCCTCCATCACCGGCATGGCCGCTTCGGGACCGATATCGCCGAGACCGAGCACCGCGGTGCCGTCGGTGACCACGGCGACGGTGTTGCGTTTGATCGTCAGCCGGCGGGCATCCTCTTTGTTCTCAGCGATCGCCTTGCACACGCGGGCCACGCCCGGGGTGTAGGCGCGGGAGAGGTCGTCACGGTTGCGCAGCGGCACCTTCGGGGCAGATTCGAGCTTGCCGCCGAGGTGGAGGAGGAAGGTCCGGTCAGAGACCTTGCCGACCTCCACGCCGTCCAGAGCATTGAGCGCAGCGGAGACCTCGTCGGCATGGGCGACATCTCGGGTATCGGCGCTGACGTCGATGATGACCGAATGCGGTGCGGATTCGACGACGTCGAGGGCGGTGACCGACGCACCGGTGGCGGCGGCCGCGGCGACGAGGTCGGAGGTCGAGGCCTGACCGACCTCGGTGCCGACGCGCAGAGTGATGGAGTATCCGGGGCTGGTGGCGACCATGGGCAATATCCTCCTTGATATCGAGTTTCCGTATTATGGATAATAACTTTTGCCTAGCGGAAATTCTAGTTGGTGTCAGTGAATTCGGAAAGTTTCTTCCATTTGAGGACTAGACTGAACGCAGTTTCACTGCCGAGACTCCCACAGATTAAGGAACATCGATGAGCAGCAAGGACACCCCGGCGATCCGCCAGTCCAAGGGCGGCGTACAGTCCGTCGAACGTGCATTCGGACTGCTGGAGTGCATTGCGAACTCCGCGGGCTCGGCAACGCTGAGCCATATCGCCGCGGACGTCAATCTGCCGCTGCCGACGATCCACCGTCTGCTCAACACCCTGGTCAACCTCGGTGTGGTCCGGCAGCTGCCCGATCGCGGCTATGCGCTCGGACCCGGGCTGGTCCGCCTCGGCGATATCGCCGGCTCGCAGCTCGGCGCGATTGCGCGGCCCTATCTGCGCGAGCTCGTCGCCGAACTCGGGGAGTCGGCGAATGTGGCAACGATAGACGGAGACATGGTCGTCTACGTCGATCAGGTCGCGTCGGATCGACAGATGAGGATGTTCACCGAGGTGGGACGCCGTGCCCATATGCACGCCACCGGGGTCGGAAAGGCCATCCTCGCGGGCCTCGACTCCGAGCAGGTGAGGCATATCGCGACCACCGCGGGCATGCCCACCCCCACGGAATACAGCATCGGCACGATCGAGGAGCTCGAGGCCGAGCTCGAGCGCATCCGCGAACGCGGCTATGCCATCGACGAACAGGAGCAGGAGCTCGGAGTGCGCTGCTTCGCCATGGCCATCCCCGACTCCCCCGCTCCCTTGGCGATCTCCGTATCGGGGCCGATCAGCCGCGTCGACCAGTCGTTCGCCGATCGCGCGGTCCCGCTGCTCAAAGACGCGGCCGCCCGCATCTCCGCAGAGATGCAGAGCGGCCGCTGACGTCGCCCGCGGGTCCTCGACCGGGTCAGGAGTCTCCGCCGGCCGTTCCCGAAGTGCCGGCGTTGACGTCGTTCAGACGATAACGTCGAGCCGCCTCGGCGGGGGTGGATCCGTCGATCTCACCGCGCTTGGCAAGCAGCTGCAGGGTGCGCACGACCATCGAGTGCGCGTCGATCTTGAAGTGCCTGCGCGCGGCGGCGCGGGTGTCGGAGAAGCCGAACCCGTCGGCGCCCAGCGTCGCGAAATCGTGGTCGAGGTACGGCCGGATCAGGTCCGGCTGAGTCGAGTCGAAGTCGCTCGTGGCCACGATCGGTCCCGGCTGGCCCTCCAGCTTCTGCCGCACGTACGGCACGCGGTCGGCCGCCTCGGTGCCGCCTGCAGCGTTGAGTTCCGCGGCTTCGCATTCGAGGCCGTCGCGGCGCAGCTGGGCCCACGAGGTCACCGACCATACGGCGGCGTCGACGCCCCAGTCGGCTGAGAGCAGCTCCCGGGCTTCGAGCGCCCAGGGCACTGCCACGCCGGAGGCGAGCAGCTGCGCTTGCGGACGGTCGCCTCCGGCCGCCTCGGCGACGCGGTGGATCCCCTTGAGGATGCCTTCGACGTCGACGTCGTCCGGTTCGGCCGGCTGGAGCATCGGTTCGTTGTACACGGTGAGGTAGTACATGACGTTGCGCTCGTCCTCGCCGAGGTCGTGCTCGCCGTACATGCGATGCAGACCGTCGCGGACGATGTGTCCGATCTCGTAGCCGTAGGCAGGGTCGTAGACGCGCACGGCGGGGTTCGTGGCCGCGAGCACCGGAGAGTGTCCGTCGGCGTGCTGGAGCCCTTCGCCGGTCAGGGTCGTCCGTCCGGCGGTGGCGCCGATGATGAACCCGCGGGTCATCTGGTCGCCGGCGGCCCAGAAGGCGTCGCCGGTGCGCTGGAACCCGAACATCGAGTAGAACACGTAGATCGGGATCATCGGTTCGCCGTGGGTCGAGTACGAGGTTCCCGCAGCGGTGAACCCGGCGGCGGCACCGGCCTCGTTGATGCCCACGTGGAGGAGCTGACCGCTGGTGGCCTCCTTGTAGGAGAGGAACATCTCGCGGTCGACGGCGAGGTAGTTCTGCCCGTTCGGGTTGTAGATCTTCGCGGTCGGGAAGAACGCATCGATGCCGAAGGTGCGGGCCTCATCGGGGATGATGGGCACGATCCGCTCGCCCAGCCCCTTCTCTCGCATGAGGTCCTTGAGCAGCCGGACGAAGGCCATCGTCGAGGCGGCCATCTGCTGCCCCGAGCCCTTCTTCGTCTGCGCGAACGCCTTGTCACTCGGTGCGGGCAGGGTGATCCGATTGTTCTCCGGCTTCCGCGCCGGCAGGAATCCGCCGAGCTGACGCCGGCGGTCGAGCATGTACTGGATCTCCTCGGAGTCCTTGCCCGGGTGATAGTAGGGCACGGCATACGGATCCTCGTCGATGACCTTATCGCTGATCGGGATGTCCATCCGATCGCGGAAGGCCTTGACGTCGTCGGCGGTGAACTTCTTCATCTGGTGGGTGGCGTTGCGGGACTCGAACGTCGTGCCCAGACCGTAGCCTTTGACGGTCTGCACGAGGATGACGGTGGGCTTGCCCTTGGTGTTCACGGCCTTCTGGTAGGCGGCGAAGACCTTGTGATAGTCGTGGCCGCCGCGCTTGAGGTTCCAGATGTCGTCATCGGACAGGTGGTCGACGAGGCCCTTCGTCGCAGGGGTGCGGCCGAAGAAGTTGTCGCGGATGAATCCGCCGGATTCGGCCTTGAACGTCTGGTAGTCCCCGTCGAGGGTCTCGTTCATGATCTTCACGAGGTCGCCGGTGCGGTCGGCGGCCAGCAGGTCGTCCCATTCGCGGCCCCATAGCACCTTGATGACGTCCCACCCGGCGCCGGTGAAGGTCGCCTCGAGCTCCTGGACGATCTTGCCGTTGCCGCGCACGGGTCCGTCGAGGCGCTGGAGGTTGCAGTTGATGACGAAGGTGAGGTTGTCGAGGCCTTCGTTGGCGGCCAGCTGCAGGGCGCCGCGCGATTCGGGTTCGTCCATCTCACCGTCGCCGAGGAACGCCCACACCCGCTGATCCGAGGTGTCGGAGATGCCGCGGTTGTGGAGGTAGCGGTTCATCTGCGCCTGATAGATCGCGTTGATCGGGCCCAGCCCCATCGACACGGTCGGGAACTGCCAGAACTCCGGCATCAGCCGCGGGTGCGGATACGAGCTCAGTCCGTGCGGGGCGCGTGAGACCTCCTGGCGGAACCCGTCGAGGTCGGCCTCGGTCAGGCGGCCTTCGAGGAACGCTCTGGCGTACATCCCCGGTGAGGCATGGCCCTGGAAGAAGACCTGGTCGCCGCCGCCGGGATGGTCCTGGCCGCGGAAGAAGTTGTTGAAACCGATTTCGTAGAGTGTCGCGGCGCCGGCGTAGGTGGAGATGTGTCCGCCCACGGAGATCTCGGGCCGCTGCGCCCGGTGGACGAGCATGGCGGCGTTCCAGCGCAGCCATTTCCGGAAGCGACGTTCGACCTTCTCCTCACCCGGATAGAAGGGCTCCTGGTCGACGGGGATGGTGTTGACGTAGTCAGTGGTGGTGACCTTGGGCTGGGCGACGGAGTTCGTGGCCGCGCGTGCACGCAGCGCCTCCATGATCTCGGCCGCGCGCTGGGTTCCGCGCGCGTCGACGAGCCCTTCCCAGGACTCGATCCATTCATCGACCTCTTCGTCGGTGATTCCCCTCGGACTCGCCGAGGTTGTGTCCTGTGTCATATCGGGGTTTCCTTCTCACGGGGTCCGGGCTCCCGGAACAGTACCCCGGGAGCCCGGAGATGGAAAGTCCTGTCTCAGCAGGTGATGGTCAGGTCTCAGCAGAAGCCGGCGACCTGCGCCCACGCGTCCCTGTTCTCGTCGACGCCTTCACGGGTGAAGGTGGCTTCGATGAGGCCGTAGGGACGGTCGGCGACGATGAAGACCTCGTTCGGGTTCTCGAGCCCGAAACGGTCGATGTCATAGAGGAAGTGGTGTTTGTTCGGGCAGGAGAAGCGGATCTCGTCGATCTCCGGCACGGCCTCGATGACCTTCTCCCCCATCTGGTACAGCGTGTGCTGCAGGGCATGGGAGAAGTGGTCGGTGAATGAGTCGAGGATGATCTCCTTGACTTTCGTGTAGACGGCCTCGAAGTCGAGGTCGGTGGTGTTGTAGATCCATCGGGTGGCGATATCGGTGGCGAGGATCCGGTCGTCGGTCTCCGGCAGGGTCGTGTACTTGTCCTTCGGGTAGCCGACGAAGCCCGATTCCGTGGTCTTGAGCACGGTGAGCCCGTTGAAGCCGGAGATCAGCGTGTCCTTGTCGCCGTCGCGGGTGAAGACGACGGTGCGGACCTCGGGAGCGGACTTGAAGAACGAGTGCTTGTGGTCGTTGATCCGGTCCCAGCCGTATTCCTCGGCCTCCCAGCGACCGCCGGTGACCCAGTCGAAGCTCGAGGTGAAATGATCGGCCAGGCCCATGAGGAACTGTTCGGGCGAGCTCACACCCAGCTCCTTGGCCTTCGCGAAGACCGTGTTCTTCTGGGTGTCGGTGGCGACGACGTGCTCGTTGTTGCCTTCGGTGTGCGCGGTCTCGAAATCGCCCCACAGCTGCGAGGTGACGTTGAGATCGCGGATCTCGTGGCGGTCGGTGTCGCGGTAGACCCGCATGAGTCGGTTCTCCGCCTTGCCGTACTGGTTCGATGTCAGTCGGACCTTGCTCATTTTCTTCCTCCAGTTCGTCGGCGTGCGGCCCTGCGCACGCCGTGACCATTCGATTGGCGAGGCCTGCCGGCAGTTCCCGGTCGGCTTCGGCGGTTTGTTGAGGATGCGATCCTGCAGGGGGCCTGCTTCCCCTGTGAGCGGTTGTGGGCGCGGCTCAGCTGCCGCGGTAGGTGCTGTAGGCGAAGGGGCTGAGCAGCAGCGGAATGTGATAGTGCTCCTGGCCGGCCTGGACGGTGAAGTCGATGGTGACCACCGGGTGGAAGTGGTCGACCTTTCGGGCTGCGAAGTAGCCGCCGGTGCCGAAGACGATCCGGTAGTTGCCCGGCTCGAGGTGGTCGGGGCCGAAGTCGGAGACCCTCCCGTTGTCGTCGGTGCGGGCCGAGACGATGACCTCGTCACCGGAGTAGAGAGTGACCTCGAGGTCGGCGGCGGGGGTGCCGACCATCGAGTCGAGGGCGTGGGCGGTGATGAAGCTCATGCGAGGATTCCTTCGAGTCTGAGTTCGGCGATCTGGATGAGCTGCTGCCCGACCTCGGCGGCCTCATCCTCTGCGGTGTTGTCCATGCGGCGCTGCAGTTCGGACAGGATCTCCTCAGGGGTGCGGCCGGCGGCGCGGATGAGGAAGACGCGGTCGAAGCGGGCTTCGTAGGCGGCGTTGCCCGCGGCCAGCTGGGACTGCACATCGGCTTCCATGGTGCCGAGTCCGGCCTGTTCACGGCTCGAATGGGCCGCCTCGGCGCTGTCGCCCTTCGCCTTCTCGCCGATGCGCGGATGATGGGACATCGCCGCGTCGATCTCGGCGGTGGTCAGCGGTGCGGCGGTTCGGGATGCCGCCTTGGCGGAGTCGAGGTCGGCCAGGGGGCGGGCGTCGACGATCGCGTCGATCCACCGGTCGACGTCGAGGCAGGGACGCAGAATTCCGCGGGCATCATCGGCTGGGAGTCGGTTGAACTCGGCCAGGTCCACGGTGACCTCCTTGGCAGGCGCTGAATGACTTTCATCGTTCGGAATACCATTTCCGAACAACTGCTCCGAGTCTGCTGGGCACCACCGGGAATGTCAAATTGCTCACACATTTTTGTGGAAACTTTCTTCCGTATGGTGGATACTGGGTGTGTGGCAACCGCCGCATACCCGACCATCGACGATGAGGTTGAATGAGTGCATGAGCCTGACAACCATTGATCCGACCCCGACGATCGTCTGCGCGCCCGACTCCTTCAAAGGTTCGGCCTCCGCCCCTGCCGCCGCGGCCGCCATGGCCCGCGGTGCCCGGGCGGTCTTCCCCGGAGCGCGAGTCGCCGAGCTGCCCTTCGCCGACGGCGGGGAGGGCACGCTCGACGCTCTGCTCGCCGTCTGGGGAACTCGGCCTCGCACCGTGGACACGGTCGATGCCCTGGGCAGAACCACCTCGGCGGACTTCGGTCTCTCCCCGGACGGACGGACCGCGGTCATCGAAGCCGCCCAGGCCAATGGCCTGCCGCAGGTCTCGGACGTGGAGCTGCAGCCCGAACGCGCCGCTACCTTCGGCGTCGGACTCATCGCGGCCGCGGCACTCGACCTCGGGGTCGAGGAGATCCTCCTGTGCATCGGCGGCTCGGCGAGCACGGACGGCGGGACCGGAATCCTGGCAGCCCTCGGCGCACGCTTCACCGATGCCGCAGGTCAGCCGGTCGCACAGGGCGGTGGCGGGCTGGCAGCGATCGCTGAGGTCGACACCTCGGGGCTGGACCGACGGGCCACGGCGGTGCGGTGGCGCATCGCCGTCGACGTCGACAATCCGCTCACCGGACCCCGCGGGGCCGCCGCGGTCTTCGGCCCGCAGAAGGGAGCGGATGCGGACTCGGTGGCCGTGCTCGATTCCGGGCTCGGTCACTTGGCCGAAGTGCTCACCGGCACCTCTGAAGAGGCCGAGGCTCTGGCGGCGACTCCGGGATTCGGGGCCGCCGGCGGGATACCGCTGACGCTGACGACGCTGCTCGGCGCCGAGGTGGTTCCCGGGTCGACGATGGTCGCCGAGGCCGTGGGCCTGGCCGAGGCTCTGGCCGAATCCGACTTTGTGCTCACGGGAGAGGGATCCTTCGATTCCCAATCCTTGGGCGGGAAGGTCGTCGCGGCCGTACGGGACCACGCCCCCGCCTCGGCGAGGGTGATCGTCATCGCCGGTCGGGTCGGACTGTCCGCCGCGGAGTGCCGGGACGCCGGGATCACGGCGGCGCTGTCGATCGCACCGGGCCCCGCGGACCTGGCCACCCTGTCCGAGCGCGCCGAAGCGCTCATCGAGGACACGGCCGCGCAGGCGTGCGCACTCAGCTCGCCGCCGAACACACCATTTCAACGACGAAAGGACGCACCATGACCACGACCACTCAGACTCAGCTCACCGTCGGAGACATCGCTCCCGACTTCACGCTCACCGACGCCGAGGGACGGACCGTCTCGAAGGACGATCTCGCCGGCCGCGACGTCATCCTCTACTTCTACCCGAAGGCCGCATCGCCGGGCTGCACGACGGAGGCCTGTGATTTCCGGGACAATCTCTCCGCCCTGTCGGCCGCCGGCTTCGAGGTCCTCGGAGTCTCCCCAGACGACACCGAATCGCTCAAGGAATTCGCCGCTGAGGAGGGCCTGACGTTCTCGCTGCTCTCCGACCCCGGTGCAGCGGTGGCGAAGGCCTACGGCAGCTACGGGCAGAAGACGATCGGGGAGCACACGTTCCAGGGAACCCAGCGCTCGACCTTCGTCATCGGCGCCGACGGCACGCTCACCCACGCCGAGTACAACGTCGACGCCCGCGGCCACGTCGCCCGCCTCCGCGCAAAACTCCTCCCCTAATTGCTACTGTGAGTATTGATAGTGGCTGGTCTGGGACTGGCTGGCAGA
>OMJG01000233.1_pt1 | contig 43074 bp, 42 predicted proteins | sample 1646431 | NCBI WGS metagenome assembly OMJG01 (sample SAMN03771674, study PRJEB25209) | food metagenome | isolation source: Cotija cheese | place: Mexico:Jalisco,Michoacan | collected 2011-12-12
CTCGCGACCCTCACCTTGGCAAGGTGATGCGCTACCAACTGCGCTACATCCGCAATGCTTCCCAGGCCAAGTATTTCCTCCATGACTTGAAACAGTCATGAAACACTTGTGCTGTGTTGCGATATGAAACTTTATCCTTTGCGGCCCTAGTTTCCAAATCCCCCGCTCAACTACACTTTAGCCGCCCTCCACGAACGCTAAATCCCGGAAACTTACTACCCCAGTGTAATTCATGCGCTGTTTACTTTTCGGGCCGAACTAACGCCACTGGCAACACCGAACTTTTCAAGAAGGCTAGATTGGTGTGATGACTGATTCAGCTTTTACGCCACTGCCCCAATCCTCCCCGCTTGCTGCGGACATCATTGGCCCAGCTCCTGATCCTTCAACCCCACATGTACGTTTCGTTGAGGTTTCAACTCTCTCCGGGTCCGCTGCCATATCCGGCAACAGTGGCGCGATGGGCAACAAGCTGGATACTGAAGTCTTCCTGGGAATTCGTGAGCGCTCTGATGTCATCGTCGTCGGCAGCCGCACAGTGTTGGAAGAAGACTACGGCGGAGCACAGCCCACGAAAAATCGTCCGACTCCACCACCGATTGCTGTAATCACCAACTCTTTCAACGTTGATGTGAATGCGAAGTTCATCAAGGAAGCGATCACTTCGGCCCTAGTCATCGCGAACAATGACGCGCTCAACGACCCCGGCTTCTCGGCCAAACGCCAGGAACTTCTCGATGTCGGAGTGGAGTTCATCGACAGTGGCACCGGAACTGCGAAAGAAATAGTTGAGCAGCTGAGCAAACGAGGACTCAACAAAATCGATTGCGAAGGTGGCCCCGGAATCTTCGGATTATTCATCGCGGATAAAGCCATTAACCAGATGTATTTGACTCTTGATCCCCAACTAACCCCAAAGGTTGAGAAGAATTTAGTCTCAGCCAAAGCCGCTTCTGCAGTGGGAGTTCCAATGGATACAAATCTTCGCATGACGCTGGAGAAAGTAGCCATTGATACGGACTCGACGGTGTTTCTACGGTACGGAGTCGCTTCGACCACGTAGTATCTGCCGGTGTGACAGCTGCATTTCAGAACTGGTTCGAATCCGTGTGGTCAGCTAGACAACCCTTGACCACCACGGTTGATACAGCAACCCACAATGAGGTTCCAGCATCGCCGTCTCGTCTGCCGCGAGTTCTGACAGCAGCTGCGTGGCCACTGGCAATCCTGTTAGTTCTCCATCGCACCTTAATCACCGCCTTCAACGGCACAGCTACCGATGACTTCACAACGGTTTACAACGCACTATCACGGGCATTAGCCGGCACGCCTGTATATGACCAGGCCTATCACCATGTTGATCCGCTGTACTTGTACAACCCAGGCGCAACACTGTTGCTCCTTCCCATCGGAGCCGTGGACAGCTTCGAAGCTGCTCGGTACACGTTTATTCTGGTCAATAGTCTGGCCATTATCGCGGCGCTCGCCATCTTGACCAGGCTTGTCGGCCATTGCCTGCGCGGCCCAGTATTGCCAGTGGCTACTGCCCTGGCGTTTTCTACCGAAGCAGTCATCAATACCCTGACCTTTTCAAACATCAATGGCATCTTGCTTTTGCTGCTAGCGGTTTTCCTCGCCTGCTTTGTTAGGTCCTTCGACTCCGCTGCGAACAATGCTGTGGCTGCCCAAGGCGTAAAGAGTTCGTCACCGCGGGTATCGCCACATGCCCTGCGTTATATTGCTGGCTTGGCCATTGGCCTTGCCATTGTCATCAAGCCGCAGTTCGCTCCCCTGTTATTCATCCCCTTCATGCGCCTAGATTGGCGCACCGTAGGCACCGGCATTGCGGTCCCTGCGCTTTTGAATATCGCTGCATGGCCAATCATTCCTGGCGCTGGTGACTACCTCACCAAGCTCGTTCCTTATCTCGGTGAGACCCGCGACTACGCAAACTCTTCACTGGCCGGCTGGCAAGCATACTTCGATATTTCAAACGCGCTTTACTTTCCGGTATGGCTGCTCACTGCAGCGGCAGTGGCGATCGGCGTCATTTTTCTCCTGCGTTGGCGGTCCACGGATACCTTGTTGTGGACATTGACCACAAGCGGGCTTTTGATGGTCGGCGTATTCACGTTGAGCTCCCTGGGGCAACAGTATTACTCCATGTGGCTATTCCCCATGATATTTACAGTCCTGTTATCCCGGAGCGCTTTCCACAGCTGGCCAGCATGGCTGGCGGCAGTTCTATTCTTGATTCCGAACAGCTGGACTTCCTCGCTGTGGCCAGATTTCGGCCGCTGGATGGGCACCTACATTGGAACTATCGGCTGGGTGCTACTCATCTCCGTGACCGCCGCGACAGCCGTGGGCTGGTGGCGTTTACAAGTAAAAAATCCGGCGTAGACTCACTGTTATGTCCGATAACTTTGTATCCCCATCAACCGGCACTGAAGCAGAAACTGACTTCTCTCAGCTCACCGAAGAACAGTGGCGTGAGCGTCTTAGCCCTGAGGAATACCAGGTACTGCGCCAAGCAGGCACTGAGCGTCCTCACATTGGTGAATACACCAATACCACCGCAGAAGGCATCTACCGCTGCCGTGCCTGCAACGCAGAGCTCTTCCGCTCTACTGAAAAGTTCGCATCCAACTGCGGTTGGCCTTCATTCTTCTCCCCACTCGCTGGAGAGAGCATCATCGAACGCGAAGACCGCTCCCTTGGTATGGTTCGCACCGAGGTTCTCTGCGCAAATTGCAACTCGCACTTGGGCCACGTCTTTGCTGGTGAAGGCTACGACACCCCAACCGATCTGCGTTACTGCATTAACTCCATCTCCATGAGCTTCGAGGACGCAGAGGCTTAAGCTAAAGCTAAAGCCGAGTTTCTTAATTTTCCTACAAACAGCTGTGGGGCGAGGATCTAATCCGGATGTCTCGCCCCACAGCTGTTTTCTTACAACGATGCAACTAAGCCGCAGTCGAAATTATGCATCTATGTACTTATACCCTCAAACCGATTAGGTTTCATTCGTCTGGGATTAAGGAAGGATTTCAATCAGTTCAGAAACATCCTTGACGCGACGACCGGTGTGGAATGGGATCTCCTCACGAACATGCAGACGCGCTTCGGTGTAGCGCATGACGTACATCAGATCCACGATGCGGTCGAGCTTTGGCGCTTCGAATGCCAGGACCCACTCAAAGTCACCGAGTGCAAAAGCTGGAACAGTGTTAGCGCGCACATCTGGGTAGTCACGGGCAGCCATGCCGTGCTCCATCAAAATCTTGCGACGCTTTTCATCCTCAAGCAGGTACCAATCAAAGGAGCGAACGAACGGGTACACCGCGATCCACTCTTCTGGCTCCTCGCCCATGATGAAGGAAGGCAGGTGAGACTTGTTGAATTCGGCTGGACGATGCAGAGAGTTGCCGATCCAGGTGACATCGGAAATCTGTCCAAGCACAGTGGTGCGACGGAATTCGCTGAAGACCTTTTGAATATCTTCAAATTCCTCGGCGTGCCACCAAATCATGAAATCGGCGCTGTCACGCATACCTGACAGGTCGTAGATACCACGAATGATGACGGTTCCAGCTTCTTCCACTGCATTGAAAAACTGCTGCGCCTCAGAGATTACGTCTGCACGCTCAGAACCCAGTGCGCCAGCCGGTACTTTAAAGACCGCATGCTGTGAGTACTGCTGCTTCTCGTTCAGCGCCTTAAAATCGAGCTTCGCCATGTGACTTCGCCCCAACCTTTCATCAATACGAATAACTACCTCATCCATCATAAGTTCGATGGTTGAAAAATGCACCAAATGTGACACGGCGCGCCTAATCGGATTGCAGGACTTTAAACTATAGGTTGAGACTCGTGAGCATTTCCGACGCACCCACCCAGCACTCAACTGGCGCCCCTACGCCTATTTCAGGCAATCAGGACGGAGCGCAAGGCACTGCTGGCGATTCAGAAAACAAGACCCCACCAGCCTTTTCGCAAGCTGTAGAGTCGATGCACGCGGCACAGCTGCGCGATGAGATTACCTTGGGCACCATTCGCCCACCACAAAAGTTGGCTCCGTTTAGCCACGCTGTGGGCCTTGAAGTTGGCGGTAACAGTGCTGATGACATCGTTCCAGTCGATACTGACGGTGACGCATTCGGTCGCCTCATCTTGCTTCATGATCCAGGCGCAGAAGAAGCATGGGAAGGCGCAATGCGCCTTGTTGCCTATATCCAAGCCGACATGGACTCCGATGTTGCTGGTGACCCATTGCTTCCGGATGTGGCCTGGGAATGGCTGACCGAGTCGATGGAAGACTGCGGAGCAACCCACACCAACCTTGGAGGCACCGTCACGGCAACTGCTTCAGTTCGCTTCGGCGAGATTGGTGGCCCACCGCGTGCACATCAGCTGGAGATGCGTGCATCGTGGACTGCTGAAGGTCTCGACCTGACCAAGCATGTTGAGGCGTTTTCTCGCGTGCTTGCTAATGTCGCTGGGCTTCCACCAGAGGGCATCACCGAACTTTCCCGCTAACTACGGTGCACAAAAGCCTGTATTCGAAGCAATATTCGCAACAGGCTTGCACTGTGCCCAAGATTGTCTATCAGGTGGACTACTCTTCTAACTTATGAATTCTCCGCGCCGCGTCCCTGAAGGTGGAATCCCTACCGTATTTTCAACACGCAACGGAGTAATTGAAGCAGCACGAATCCTGGCACAAGGCTCCGGTCCAATCGCTATCGATACTGAACGTGCGTCGTCGTTTCGATATGATGACCGGGCCTTTCTTATTCAGCTACGCCGCCCAGATACCCCCATCGTTCTTATTGCTCCAGAAGGTATTCGCAGCGATGTCCGTGAGTTCCTCGCGCCGGTTATCAACGGCGAAGAATGGATTGTCCATGCTGCGGCTACTGATCTCACGTGTTTAGCCTGGTTAGGTTTATATCCGGGAAAGCTCTTTGACACAGAAGTGGCGGGACGCCTCCTGGGTATCCCTAATCCAAATTTGGCCTATGTTACTGAAGAATTCCTCGGGATTGAGCTTGATAAGGGTTATGGGGCGACTGACTGGTCGCGCTTTCCATTGTCTAAGGCACAACTCGCTTATGCCGCACTAGATGTGGAAACCCTGATTGACCTTGCTGAAGAGATGGCCTATGACCTTGAGCAAGACGACAAGGCCGAATGGGCTAGGCAAGAATTCGCGGCTATTGCTAACCACTTCGGAAGTATCACCGAGCCGGCCCCACGGTCATGGATAGATTCCCGCGGGATTCGCGGAATCTATGAACCCGAGGGTTTAGCGGTTGCCAAAGCTGTATGGGAAGAACGCGAGCAGCAGGCTTACGATGCCGACATTGCTCCTGGCCAAATTATTTCGAACTCGTCTCTTGTTGATATTGCACGGCATATCCCGCGTTCCATAAACCAACTTCGACGGATTTCTCAGTTGCGAAACCGATCTGCGGCGGAGCTTAAAAAGTGGGTCACCATTATCACGACAGCTGCCGACTCAGATCCGAAAACCTGGCCAGAAATTCCTGTGGAGAATCATGAGTACCCTACTAAGCAGTTCTTAAAAAACAACCACCCTGATCTCAATGAGTTGGTCAATGTCCTGCGCGAAGACCGCGATGACCTCGGCGAGGACATAGCCGTGGTGCCTGATTCCATTGTCAGCGTCGCCGTTTTGCGCAGTGCTGTCTGGGCGACCCGCGGAGATATTCGAAGCCCTCAATACGGCGAGAAAGCTCAAACTGTCACCACCACGGTTCAGCTCGAGGAATTCTTGCGTGAACACGGTCTGCGCAATTGGCAGGTCGAGCAGCTCACCCCAGTTCTTGAATCAGCTCTGCTCTAAATTCAAGCCGTAAGAGCCGGTGATAGAAACAGCGATGCCGCCACAGCGTCTGTTCATGCTGTAGCGGCATCGTTTTGTTGAATCCAGTGCACTAATGCAGGCCGCTAGTGTAGATTGTCTACCCACTCAGTAACGGTTGCTGCAATGCCTTCGGCATCCATACCAACCTCTTCAAGAACTTCACCGCGTGAGCCGTGCTTCGGGAAGATGCTTGGGAAAGCTACTCGGCGCAGCGGAGTATCTACTTCAGCCGCTGAGAACGCTTCGTCGAAAAGTGAGCCAACACCTGCGCGCATCATGCCGTCTTCTGCCACAACGACGATGTCGTGGGCATCGGCCATTTCAATCAGCGATGGTGCAACCGGGCACAGCCAGCGTGGGTCAACCACGGTGACGGACATTCCCTTTCCTTCCAGGATGTCAGCTGCGCCCAGTGAACGCGCAGCCATCGCACCAATGGAGATGATCAGAACCTTCTTCGCGGACTCTTCGTCCGAGACTTCTTCCGAGGACTCATAGAGAATGTCCACGCCGTCATCGGTAGTCGCAACGGCATCCATATCCTCCAGCAAGTTGCCCTTTGGGAAACGCACGACTGATGGGCCGGAATCAATGTCCAAAGACTCCTGGAATAGCTCCCGCAGACGCTGTCCATCGCGTGGTGCCGCAACATGAATGCCCGGAATAATGGTGGTCAAAGACATGTCCCACACACCGTTATGGCTAGCGCCGTCCGAGCCAGTGACACCCGCGCGGTCCAGGACAATGGTCACTGGCTGCTTCAAAAGAGCAATATCCATCAAGAGCTGATCAAACGCACGGTTCAAGAAGGTTGAGTAGATAGCAACCACTGGGTGAAGGCCACCCAATGCGAGGCCAGAAGCTGACGCCATCGCGTGCTGTTCTGCAATGCCCACGTCAAAGAAGCGGTCCGGGAATTTATCAGCAAAAGGCATCAGGCCGGTTGGACCAGCCATCGCTGCGGTAATGGCAACGATGTCGTCGCGCTTTTCCGCTGCCGCAATGAGCTCTTCAGAAAATACTGCAGTCCAACCTGGCTGGCTCTTTCCTTTTGGAACACCAGTGACTGGATCAATCGCGCCGGTGGAGTGCATCTGATCCTGAGGCTCATTAACCGCGGGAGCGAAGCCGTGGCCCTTCTCAGTCACCACGTGGACAATGATTGGTCCCTCATAGTCACGCGCGTAGCTGAGTGCGTGATCAAGCGCCTCAAGGTCATGGCCGTTGACAGGGCCAATATACTTCATGCCCAACTCAGGGAACATCTCAGTTGGCAAGACCGATGACTTCACGCCTTCCTTAAATGCGCGCAGTGCATCGAAAGTGCGATTGCCAACCCAGCCCAAAGACTTCAACGTCTTTTTGCCGTGCTCCATCAGCTCGTCATAGCCATGTTGGGCGCGAATTCGCCCTAGGTTCTCTGACAGACCGCCGATGGTTGGTGAGTAGCTACGGCCGTTATCGTTGACTACGATAACCGCATTACGTTCATTGTCCGCCGAGACGTTGTTCAACGCTTCCCAGCACATGCCGCCGGTAAGTGCGCCATCGCCGACGACCGCGATTGCGTTTCGACGAGACTCCCCCTTAATGCGAAATGCCTTGCTCAGTCCATCAACCACGGAAATCGCTGCGGAAGCATGGGAAGATTCAGTCCAGTCATGCTCAGATTCGCCGCGGTCTGTGTATCCAGACAGGCCATCTTTTTGACGCAAAGTATCGAACTGGTCAGCGCGTCCGGTCAGAATCTTGTGCACATAAGACTGGTGCGAGGTATCAAACACAATGGGATCGCGTGGAGAATCAAAAACGCGGTGCAAAGCAATAGTCAGCTCAACTACGCCGAGGTTAGGGCCGAGATGCCCACCCGTGACTGAGACCTTGTCAATGAGGAATTGACGGATCTCTGCGGCAAGTTCCTCGACTTTGTCATCGGACAAACTCTTCAGGTCTTGAGGTGAGGTCACCTTATTGAGAATTCCCATGGAGTGTTTAGAACCCCTTTACTAAAGACGGTGCTGGGCAAAATGTGTGAAGAATTCACGTTTATCACGCGCGGCTCGTGAATATATACGGTACTTCCGCCGGCTACGGGGCGCGATCTTTTAGGTTCCACCGTACCCCGGGAAAGGTAGAAAACGTGAATGATTCATCGGAAAATACGTGCGGGGTCAAACAAACGTAGACCTGTCGGCGAAAGCGCTACTGCGCTGAAGCTTCCTCATTCTCAGAGTCTTCTTGTTCTGCAACGCCTGGCTCCAGAAGTGCAATCACCTCAAAGTGGTGCGTGCCTGGGAAAGCATTCACGAGTGTGAGACGCTGCATGCGGAAACCATGCTCATTCCAGTAGCCGATATCGCGAGAAAATGTTGCCGGGTCACAACCCACGTGGACAACGCGCTGTGGCGATACGGATGCAACGGTAGATACAACATCTTTGCCAGCACCGGTGCGTGGTGGGTCCATAACAACGGCGGTTGGGCCAGGAAGCTGAGCTGCGACCTTTTCCACGCGGTCTGAAACAACATCGACCTCATATTGCTCAAGATCCGATTGGTTCAGCGCAGTAGCCGCTGGAGAGTAATCCACTGAGATTACACGCGCAGGCTTTTGAGGAGAGCCGAGGCTTCGCGCAATTGCCGGAACGAAGACGCCGACGCCACCGTACAAGTCCCAACCAAGTGGCTCACGGCCCACAGTTTGTGGGCAATCCTTCAAGAACTCACGGATAACGGTGGAATAGGTATCTGGCGCGTCGACATGTGCCTGCCAGAATGCGGTTGCCGGGAAATGGAACCGGTGTCCATCAGCTTCTTGGTTAACGTCACCGCTGCCTTCGATAACGGTGGTGACTTTCTCCACGCGCCGACCACGCGGGGCTTTCGATGTTTCCACAACGTGACGTTTGCCATCACTGTCAAGAACAGCGATAACCTCTGCACCTGGAGTAAATCGACGCGCATCCGCGCCAACGAGGCCATCAACAAGGCCGGGAACCAATTGTGTACACGGAACTTCATGCACAATCTCATTCGAACCACGCTTGCGGGTACCAGCACGTCCCTGCTCGTCGACACCAAGTCGCACGCGAGTGCGCCATCCGCGCTGTGGGTTGAGGTTGATGGTGTCAATATCAGGGATATCGTTAGTTTTTGCTACACGATGCAGCTGGTCCACCAAAACGTCTAGCTTGATGCCAATTTCTGATGTCGGAGCAAGTTCGGCGAAGTCACAACAGCCTGCACCAAGCTCAGCGGCTGGACATGATGACGTTGTGCGGTGTGGTCCTGCACTAACGACTGATTTCAACACTGCGTGTGCAAATGATTTCTTTGCCTTGCTCACTTGAGTGCTTACAACATCACCTGGGAATCCGCCCTGCACGAAGACCACGCGGCCATCAGGTGCAACGCCGATACCTTCACCTCCATGAGCCATGCGCTCGATGGTCAACTCAAAGGTATCTCCTACCTGGATAGCTGGCGCGGAGTTTGCTGCTGCATCGGCAGCCGCATTGTCGTTGTTCTGTGGACTTACTTTTTCGCTCATCGTCCGTCCTCGTTGTTTCTCATAGTGTCTTCAGGATGTGTTTCCGTGATTGTCTCAGCTGTTACTTCAGCATCTCCACCTGCGGAAATTCCATCTTCTTCATTAGCTAGGTCGGCGTGCTCGTCGCTGCCATTGGACTGCTCGGGGTTAGTCTCTTCGGTGGTTGAAACCTTAGGTTTCGGGGTCACTTCCCCACGTGCAATGGCTTCTTCCACTGCCTTGTTGGCGCGGCGAACCATCCAGATCGTCAAAATGGTCACAACACCAGTAAGTGGCCAGCCCATGAGGATGCGCACCACGCCCAGTGTCGCGGTATCTGCTGAGTTGTACAGATTGTTCTGGACAAAGAACCTGGCCAGGAAAATAACTACCCATCCAAGCGTCGCGATTGAGTATGACCGACGTGCACTGGCAACACGCTGCCAGGTCATATCCTCGCCGTTAATACCCTTCCAAATAACGCCTACTGCGGGCCATTTGAACAAGACTGTCGCAAAAGCAATTACGGCGAAGACCAATGAAGCCCAGATGCCATAGAGGAAGTAGCCCTTTGCATCACCGGTAAACCACGCAATAGCAGCACAGAAGGCAACACCTAAGAAGCCAGAAATAGCCGGCTGGATAGTTTCCTTGCGGATGATACGCCATACAAGAATAAGCAGAGCAACGCTTAGTGCTGCGATCAGCGCAGGGCCGAGTCCACACCTGCTGTTAACAGGTACCAGCACCAGAATTGGCAAAGTCGTAGAAACTAGACCTTGCCAGCCTCCCATTTGTTCCAGCAGAGTCTGCTCTTCAATCGGCTTCTTTTCTGGTTTGGCTTTAGCTTTGGCGCTGGCTTTGGAGTGAGCAGCACCGGAAGCGTTGCTGTCTTCTTCAATTGGGTTATTCACCGTTAATAAGTTGCCTTCACAATCGAACAGTAAAAATTAGCGCCCTATGCAAGCATGATTGCGTTTGCTCGGGCGCTAGAGATAGGTTCACTCTACTTGGAGTCGGTACCTTTATCGGTATCGTCGACACCATCGTCGTGTGAATCTGATGGCACATCAGGCTCATTTTCCGGATGATTCTCGGAGTTCTTTGCTGCTGCTTCCGCGGCAGTTGGCTGGTTATTCTTCTCAGCCTGTGCCGCTGCATTCCCGCCGAGCATCTGGAAAAGCTGACGGGCTGCAGCTTCTTGCGAAGCTTTATTGGCAGCGGAAGTACTTTGCTCAGGCTTCGTCTGCTGCGAAGAGTCCTGGCTCTTTCGGCGTTCCATCTCGTCTTGTACTTGCTTCACCAGCTGTGGCGGCATGGTCACTGGCAAGGAGTTACCCGCCAGCATTGGGTCATCTCCGCGGTAGACGAATACACGGGAGGCTACTTCACGAGCAAGCTCGGTCAAGCCTTCTTCCTTGCCAGTTGGCGCAGCCAAAGTGAGACGCAGCAGCCAACGAGGACCTTCGATGCCGATGATGCGAATCATTCCGTTGGCATTCTGGGCAACGATTTCAGTACCCCAAGGGCCATCTTCTAGTTCGGTGTCCATACCGTCTTTATGGATATTTGCTACCAATTCGCCGACGGAAGACTCCCACTGACCACTAGACCGTGGTGCAGCGAATGCGACTGGGGTAATACGCCCGTGCTCAGTAATGACGTGAAGCATCTTCGGCCCCTTGGGGCCCATCTCCACCTGCACCTGGGACTTCTTCGGTAGTGGAATCTTCATGGACTTCAAATCCAGAATGCCGTTGGAGAATTCCGAGAAGTCAAAGGTTTCAATATCTACGGAGTCGCCGTCGAATGGCCCCATATCGCCATTGATGGCGTCATGCGGGTGAACGGTTACCTCAAGGTTTTGTGCAGCGGCAGCATCACCTGGGGTATCAGATGGCGCTGCGCTATCTGCTCCCAATGCTTGCTCGTCCGCTAATCCCTCTGAACCAGTGTCACTGGTGTCTTCCACAGCACCAGCAGATGCAGCGCGGGTTTCCTCAGCTGCCTGTGCAGCTTGGTCTTCTTTGTCTTGCTTCTTATTCTTTCCGAAAGGCCAAAGTGCCATAACGTGTGATCATCCCTTCAGATGAAATTATCAATCTGTATTGAATCAGTTCTATTGGTGCGGCCGTGGCGTGAAGAGCGAAAATCCCGTGCCAAAAGCCAGTGCAAATATTTAAGTATTTCTACCCAGCCTAACGAAGCCGCAGAAACTTTCATCGTCCAAACGCAATTTCTTCGACTTTTCATCGCTTTTGCAACCGCCGCTCAAAGGTGGGTAGACGCAGTTACGCCATCTAAACGCCCGTGGAGCCGTAGCCGCCTGCGCCGCGAACGGTGTGATCGAGTTCTTCAACTTCAATAAAGTCCACGAGCTCAACACGTTGAATGACCAGCTGTGCAATACGCATCCCGCGCGTGATCTCAATTGGCTCGTGGCGGTCATGATTAATCAAGCAGACTTTAATCTCGCCGCGGTAGTCCGCATCTACGGTTCCCGGAGTGTTGACAACGCTCAGGCCTTGCTTAGCCGCTAGCCCAGAACGTGGATGAATAAGGCCGACGGTGCCCAGCGGCAGCGCGATAGCGATGCCGGTTCCTACAAGTGCACGCTCCCCCGGCTGCAGAGTCACGGCCTCAGCAGCGTAAAGGTCGGCACCAGCGTCACCACGGTGGGCGCGGTGCGGCAGAGGCAATTCCTTATCCAAACGCTTAATTGCTACATCACCAAGCGGCGCTGGCGCACCTGCTGGCGCGCCAGCTTTGTCGAGGTTCTCAGTCATTTTGTCGCATCCATTCACGTCCCACACCATACCGTCACTCTCATGCGAACATCACCATAGAGCGCCGTTAAAAGCATAAGAATTGGATTAACAACGGTGTTCTTCTGGCTTCTCCAGCAGAATTTTGGCGTACCTAGCGGGCATGACACTTAGCGATGTGGCGTAGGTCAAGGTAGTTCGCTAAAAAATAGGAAACAAGTACACTAGTGTTTTGTGACTTCATCAGCTAATTCCACACCAGACAGCACAACATCCGGCGAAAATGCCGAGGTTTTATACCAGGAACATCAATGGGTTCCTTGGTACTGGTGGCTGGCAGCTGCGTTTGTAGCGGGGTTGCTTGCGACGACTGTGGGGATCAACCGCATGGATATCTGGCCGATCATCACGTTCCTTATTGCTTTCGGCTTGATGGCTTGGGCGTTGTATTCCATGTCCGGCACGATCATCAAAGTCGAAAAAGATCCGGATGGAACCCGGTGGATCACGGTCAAGGGCGCTCAATTGCCGAACGATATCGTGTCGCGCAGCTTGGCGGTTCCAAAGACTGCGCGCCGCAGCGCATTGGGGCCGCAATTAGACCCAGCAGCTTTTCTTGTCTCACACCAGTGGGTTAATGAATTGGTTATGTTGGTGCTTGATGACCCAGAGGATCCAACGCCTTATTGGCTTGTCAGCTCCAAGAACCCCGAGGCGCTGCTGCGAGCTTTCCTTCCGGGACAAGCAGACCATGCAATCAAGGACCTCGAGAATTAGATAATTCCTCGAAGCACTTCACATAGTTTCGAGAGTTGCAAAAGCGGCATCCCACCAGAATGGGATGCCGCTTTTGCGTTATTGAGAACTAAACCTCAATGCAGACTAAGCAGTGACTAAGCGCAGTCAAGGCAGATTGGCTGGCCGTCTTCCTCATGTGAGAGTCGCTTGTTTGACTGCACGATAAAGCAAGAAGAACAGGTGAACTCGTTCTCCTGGCGTGGGATAACAGTCACGTTGAGCTCTTCGCCGGTGAGGTCCACTGTTGGTGGCTCAAACGGCTCAACGATTTCTCCGTCGTCGTCCATGCCGTTGTTGTCGTTTTCAGCAGCCTTGAGACCTTCCAGAGAGTCGGTCTCGAGCTCGTCCTCAACTCGACGACGTGGTGCGTCGTAATCGGTTGCCATAGATGCGTCCTTAAATAGCGTTAAACATACGGTTTACGTTTCGTCGATCGCGCATACTAAAGGACATTTTTGCATCTGTCATACTCGTTGACGCTTCAAAGTATGATTTTTACCCCCACCACGTATATTCTTCTCGCAATTTTTTAGCCTCACCTGCAGGTTCTCTGGTAGCGAACGGTGATGTGATTTTACCCCTACTGCGGGTGAAAATTGCTGGGCCGTTCAAGTCTGACCCAATATTTTGAGGCTTAAAAACTAGTCAATTTCGCCGTTCGCACCAACGGAAGAAAGCAGCCGTTCAAATGCAGGAGCTAATTCAGCTGATGCTGCCCACACCAGTGTGCCGCGGGCCGAGTTTTTCTCCCACACTTCCGGCACTCGCACTTGAGCGCCTGCTTCACGTGCAATCACGATGCCGGCAGCAACATCCCAAATCTTCACGCCATGTTCGTAGTAGGCATCCACTGTGCCCTCGGCAACCCGGCACATATCAAGGGCAGCTGAGCCCATGCGCCGGATGTCACGAACTTGTGGTAGCAACTCTTGGAGGATTTTCGCCTGTCCGGAGCGACGTGTCTGGGTATATCCAAAGCCAGTGGCGATGAGAGAAAGCTGTGGATCGGTTTCTTGGCGGCAGCGCAAGATGGTGCTTGTGCCGTCGCGATAGGTCACGGTCGCACCGTGGCCCACGGCGGCGGAGTACAAGGTTTGCTTCACCACATTGATAACCACGCCGGCAACATATTGCCCATCGACCATTGCGCCGATTGAGACTGCGTACTCCCCCAGCCCATACATGAAATTCACTGTGCCATCGATGGGGTCAATAACCCACGAGACGCCAGATTTTGATGGTATATCGGCACCCTCTTCGCCAATGATTCCGTCATCGGGTCGATCGCGGTGGATGCTGTCCACGATGAACGCTTCAGCCGCAGTATCTACTTCGGTGACAGGGTCGACTGCAGAAGTCTTTGTCTGGCTGTGCGAACGAATGTCATCGGTCGCGGTAATCTCAGCCCGCTTCGTCAAAATGAGGGACGCGGCCTGTTGCGCTAGACCTGCGGCATAGTCACGAAATTCACGCACATTGATTTCAGTCATACCAACCATTGTGCACTTCTGTAAACTTGTGCGCATGAAAACTTCTTTTGGCATTGATGTGGGCGGCTCTGGCATCAAAGGCGCCGTAGTCAATTTAGACACCGGCGAGTTTGTTGGAGACCGCATCAAGATTTCAACCCCGAAACCGGCAACTCCCGAGGCAGTCGCATCCACGGTGGCAGAAATCGTGGAGCAGGCAGGTTGGGAGGGCCCGGTTGGCATCACCTTGCCTTCCATCGTGAAAGGTCAGATGGTCCTCTCAGCGGCCAATGTTGATAAGTCATGGATTGGGGTGGATGCCTACGAGCTCTTCCACCGCCACCTAGGTTCCGGTAGGCACATTTCAGTGTTTAACGATGCCGACGCGGCCGGCCTGGCAGAGGTTGCTTTCGGCGATACCAAGGCAAAAGAAGGGCCAGTCATCTTCCTCACCATTGGCACCGGTATTGGTTCAGCCTTATTGCTGGACGGAAAGTTGTGGCCGAACGCGGAACTTGGACATCTCATCGTCGGCGATGATGAGGCAGAACACCAAGCATCATCGGCGGTCAAAGAAGACAAGGATCTATCGTTCAAGAAGTGGGCGAAGCACGTTAATCGCGTGCTGCACGAGTATGAGGCGCTGTTTAATCCTAACCTGTTCATTATCGGCGGAGGAATCTCGCGGCGCTTTGAAAAATGGGGACCGCATTTGACCATCAAGACTGAGGTTGTTCCTGCTCATCTACGCAATAAGGCAGGAATCATCGGCGCGGCGATGGCCGTTACTCGTGACATCGCGCCATAAGCAATTATGTTGAGTGTCCAAACCAATATTTCAAAAAGCGCTCTATAATAGTAAGAATGCCGACCCGTTCTGGCAATGATGTTTATTCATCATCTATACTGGGCGGTCGACCGTTCAATATTGAGCAACTCCGCACGCGATGGGATATGCAGTTAGTACTGCAACCCCCTCTCATCTGGCGGCAGGAAATTAAAACACCCTCTTCGGCGTTTTAATTATTTGTCGCACCTAGAGGGTGTAAATCCAGGTTTTATGCAATCTGCGTGTTAAGTTTCAAACAAATCATGTCTAGGCGAAAGGGCGTACGTGGCAGCCACTGAATCTTCAGACCAGGCTTTCAGCGAGGGTGCAGAGGAAGCTCCTGCAGTAAAGACCCCTGCCAAAAAGACGGCGAAGAAAACGGCCAAGAAAACCGCTAAGAAGACGGCGAAGAAAACGGCCAAAAAGACCGCTAAGAAAACCGCTCGCAAGACTACGGCCAAAAAGACTGTCCGTAAGTCTGCAGCTTCAAAGGCAACTTCTCCTGAGAAGGCTTCTGCAGAATCCGATGACGAAGAGGCATTGGAAGAGCAGGAAGTCGACGCAAACGAGGAAGACGTAGATCAGAAAGAAACTGATTTCGATCCTGATGCAGCGGAGATGGATGAGGGCGAATTCGGCGAGCCGGATGAAGAGCTCGAAGCCGAGGAGGATGAGGAAGAGTCCGAGGAGGACGCTGGCGCTAGCGTTTGGGACGAGGACGAATCCGCAACCTTGCGTCAGGCGCGTAAGGACGCTGAGCTCACCGCTTCGGCTGACTCCGTCCGTGCTTATCTGAAGCAGATCGGTAAAGTTGCGCTGCTGAATGCTGAGCAAGAGGTTTCTCTCGCGGAGCGCATTGAGGCGGGCTTGTACGCACAGCACCGTCTCGATGACATGGAGCGCTTGATTGCGGAAGGTGACGCGGCTGCGAAGCTGTCGCCTGCGCAAAAGCGCGACCTTCGTTGGATTGCCCGTGATGGCCGCAAGGCTAAGAACCACCTGCTGGAAGCAAACCTTCGTCTGGTTGTTTCGCTGGCTAAGCGCTACACCGGCCGCGGCATGGCATTCTTGGATTTGATCCAGGAAGGCAACCTGGGCCTTATCCGAGCAGTCGAGAAGTTCGACTACACCAAGGGCTACAAGTTCTCTACCTACGCTACGTGGTGGATCCGTCAGGCTATTACCCGCGCTATGGCAGACCAGGCACGTACTATTCGTATCCCGGTCCACATGGTTGAGGTCATCAACAAACTCGGCCGAATCCAGCGTGAGCTGTTGCAGGATCTGGGCCGCGAGCCAGCCCCGCAGGAGTTGGCGAAGGAAATGGATATCACCGAGGAAAAGGTGCTGGAGATCCAGCAGTACGCTCGTGAGCCAATTTCTCTTGACCAGACTATTGGTGATGAGGGCGATTCCCAGCTGGGTGACTTCATTGAGGACTCCGAGGCAGTCATTGCTGTCGATGCAGTCTCGTTCACCCTGCTCCAGGATCAGCTCCAAGACGTGTTGACTACTCTGTCTGAGCGCGAGGCAGGCGTTGTACGCCTTCGCTTCGGCCTGACCGACGGCATGCCGCGTACTTTAGACGAAATCGGTCAAGTTTACGGTGTTACTCGTGAACGTATTCGCCAGATTGAGTCGAAGACGATGTCGAAGCTTCGCCACCCATCGCGTTCGCAGGTTCTGCGCGACTACTTGGACTAGACGCCTAGTCCTCCCTGTCGTTTTAAGCCCTGATTCTTACTTCCTTCACTCGCCGTGGAGGTTCGAGAGTTAGGGCTTTTGGCGTGCCTCGAGATATTCGCTCCTGAGAATCCCCATGTGGATCTGTGACAAGAATTTTCCGGCGTGGAATGCAGCCGCGCGTCGAGTTTCTTCAACGACAAACCCAACACGTTCGTAGGTGCGCAATGCACGTGTGTTGAATTCCCAGACGTTGAGCTCAATTTTGTTTAGACCAAGTTCTTCAAAGGCGTATCGGAGCACAACCCGCATCGTATCTGTGCCGAAGCCTTGCTCTACGAATTCGCCGCCGATGATGATTCCGAGAGTTCCTGCGCGAACCACCGGATCTACTCCCCAGACGGCGACGTGGCCAAGTAGCTTGCCGCTCTCAATGTCTTCAATAGAGAAGCCAAATCCTCGAGGATTATCATTGCCACTCCAATTGCGGAACATCTCAATGGTTGATGCTTCGGGAGTTGGGAAGATGGCCGCTTGCTGAAGGACCATCCACGCAGGATCATTCCACCATGCAGCAAGCCGCGGAAGATCGCCTTCTTGCAGCGGGCGGAGGCGAATCTTTTCTCCCCGAAGTATTTCGGATGCGTACTCTTGAAAGTCCATGCCCACGTTTTCCAATCATGATTGCGTCGGGTGAGTCTGAACGGTATTTCTCATCATCTTACGCACGCGCCGTCTCAGATTTGGGCACGGTTTGGGGTGAAAACTTAAGTGGAGACACCAGGCTCGGGGGGGTGTCCTAGTGTCTCCGTGTCAGGGGGCTCGCTCCGGAACTATCGGGGGTGAAGGACCGGGGGCCGCGCGCTGACAATTACGAGTATTACATATGACTTTGCTCCTCGCCACCTTAATTAATCGATGTTTTTTCTCAGCGATCAATGGCGGTTCTCGGCATGATTTCAAGCACGAAAAGGTCTACTGCGGGATATATTTCACCCCAGTAATCCGCCCCCATAATTCCACCGCCACCTTTAGGGCACATTCAAGTGCAGGTCATAGGTCAACGTCCAGGGCCCATGTTCGCATAGCGAATTGTGACCCCATACTGCGCACATTGACTATATTGTCTCTATCACTACTTTTACTTCCGTTGCTTCAGTGGGAGATAGAGACCTCTCCTCTCCCTGGTTTCGGTCGTTAAAGACCTAGTTCGAAAGAGGCATGAATATGGGCATCCATTCGCGTTCAGAATCATCACATACCCCGGTAGCAATCGTGGGCGCCGGGCCGGCAGGACTAATGTTTTCGCATCTGCTCCACTTGCAGGGCGTGGAATCTGTGGTCATCGAAAAGCAATCCCGCGAAGAAGTTGAGACCACTGTGCGCGCCGGCATCCTAGAACAAGGCACCATCAACCTGCTGCGCAAGACCGGTGTGGGAGAACGCCTGGACCGAGAAGCAGAAATCGATGAAGGCATATCTATCTCCATCGCGGGTGAAAGCCACCGCATTGACTTTGCTAAATACACCGGCAAACATGTCGCGGTGTATCCACAGCACGAGGTGCTCATTGACCTTATTGCCAAGCGCCTGAGCGACAGCGGCGAAGTCTGGTTCAACACCGAAGTCACCTCCATCGAAGACCACGAGTCCGACAATCCGAAGGTGCATTACCGCACGGCCGATGGCAGCGAGTCGGTTCTAAGCGCCGACTATGTTGTGGGCGCTGATGGTTCCAATTCGCTTACTCGCAAGCTGATTACTGGCGAAGATGGGCGCCGCATGAAGCACGAGTACCCCTTCGCCTGGTTTGGGATGATGGTCCACGCACCGCAAACCGCACCAGAGCTCATCTATGCAACCCACCCAGAAGGTTTCGCGCTGATTTCCACGCGTTCGGAATCCGTGCAGCGCTACTACCTGCAGTGCAATCCCAATGACACACCTGGGATGTGGCCGGATGAGCGCATCTGGGAGCAACTGCACCTTCGCGCCGATTCGGACAGCGTGATTGTGTCCGAAGGTGAGATCACTGACAAGGCTGTGTTGCGTTTTCGCTCCGCAGTAACTGACCCAATGCAGCGCGGGCGGCTGTTCATTGCCGGCGATGCCGCGCATACCGTGCCGCCTACCGGTGCGAAGGGCCTCAACCTTGCCATGGCGGATATCTGCGCCTTGGCTCCGGGCTTGGTCCAGGCGGTAAAAAGTCTGAAAGCTCGCTGCTGAGCACCTACACCGAGCGGGCCTTGCCGCGCGTATGGAATACCCAGCACTTTAGCTACTGGATGTCATCAATGCTGCACTCGGTACCAGCAGAAGACGAATTGACCTCTGCCTTCCACACCGACCGCCGCCTAGCGGAGCTTTCCACCGTTGTGTCCTCCGACGCCGGCCGCCAGCTTCTTGCGCAGCAATACGTCGGCTGGGACTTCCCTGCCATCTAAGTCCCCTTCAAAAAGGAAGGCCTCCTAACGCATGAACTCATCTACTTCTACTTCTTCAGCCGCAGTGCGTGCCGCACGCGGCGCTAAGAAACCCGCTGTCATCACGGTGCTGTGCTGGTTGGCAATGCTGCTCGATGGATTCGACCTTGTGGTCTTGGGCGTTGCCATTCCGTCCATGATGGAAGACACGCGATGGAACTTTGGCGCAGCCGAAGCAACACTCGTCTCCACCGCCGGCTTGGTGGGCATGATGCTCGGTGCGCTCATTATCTCTTTCCTCACCGATAAGTTCGGCCGTCGGCGCGTTCTCATGCTGGCGGTAACACTCTTTTCCATCTTCATCTTCTTCCTCGCCTTTACTAACAGCGTGAGCTTGTTCGTCATTTTGCGCTTCCTCGCGGGCGCGGGCCTCGGTGGCGCGTTGCAAACAGCTATTGCACTGGTGACAGAATTCCGTGGTGCCACCAAGTCTGGTTCTGCCTCAACAACGTTGATGACTGGTTACCACGTGGGCGCCGTTGCCACCGCGTTTTTGGGCATCATCATGATTGAGCCACTGGGCTGGCACTCACTGTTTATTGCGGGTGCACTACCAGCGCTCGTCCTGGTCCCAGCAATGTACTTCCTGCTGCCAGAGTCACCGCAGTATTTAAAGACAGTTGGCAGGGCCGACCAGGCCAAGGCGATTGCCTCGCAGTTCAACATCCCATTGGAGGATGAATTGGGCGATAAACACGCGGCAGAAATTGAAAACAACAACACCATGAAGGTTCTGCTTGGCCCAACCTTCCGCCGCAACACCCTAGCTATCTGGGGCACATCCTTTATGGGTTTGCTCTTGGTCTACGGCATGAACACCTGGCTTCCGCAGATTATGCGCGACGCTGATTATGATTTGGGCAATTCCCTTGCCTTCCTCATGGTGCTCAATATCGGCGCTGTGGTTGGCCTGCTCATCTCTGGCCGGATTGCGGATAAGTACTCCCACGCAAGACGAGTTTGGTGTGGTTCGTGGCATCCGCAGTCTTCCTCGCGCTGCTTGCCGTAAAACTGCCGCTCATTGCGCTGTACATCATGATTTTCTTGACCGGCGTATTCGTCTTCTCTTCCCAAGTCCTGGTCTACGGCTTCGTAGGTGAAAACCACCCGTCATCCGTCCGAGCATCCGCGATGGGCCTATCGGCCGGTGTGGGACGCTTAGGTGCGATTTCCGGGCCGATGCTTGGTGGCTTGCTGGTTGCCCAAGGCTTTGCCTACCCATGGGGTTTCTTTGCGTTCGCCATCGTAGGCCTTATCGGCGCCGCAATTTTCTCCACCAGCCGCACGCTGAAGACGCGCCCTGAAGATATTCAAACCGCGTCTCCTACGGCACCTACATCTGGATAATCAAGTCGATTTAATTGTCCACCACAATTGCACTGCTAGGACTATGTCTCTTAGGCCTAGCAGATCCCCCAAAGCTGGAACGAGATCTCTCAACCTAAAGTTTGAAAATTCATTAGGGTGGGGGCTTATGACAAAGCATTTTGAAGTAAAAGTTCCGGGTGGAAAACTGGTGGTCGTTGACGTTGATACAGACGGCAGCACCATCACCGATGTAAAGATTTCGGGTGATTTCTTCATCGAACCAGACGAGGCGTTCTTTGCGTTGAGCGGGGCGCTCAAGGGGGCATCGACAAGCGATACTGCGGATCGTTTGCGCGACAAGATTGATGCCGCCCTCGCTGAATTCGACGGCGCGGAACTGCAGGGCTTTCAGCCCAGTGACGTGGCCCTAGCTGTGCGACGTGCAGTTACTGGCGCGAAGGACTTTACAGATTTCGAATGGGAAATCCTGCATCCTGGCGTCTTACCCACCCCAGTCAACGTCGCGTTGGATGAGCTGATCCTGGAACAGGTCGCCAACGGTGAGCGCAAACCCACCATGCGCATCTGGGACTGGGAAGACCGCGCCACCGTCATTGGCAGCTTCCAGTCCTATGTCAATGAGCTTCATCCCGAAGGCGTGGAGGAACATGGCGTGACCGTTGTTCGCCGTATGTCCGGCGGTGGCGCGATGTTTATGGAAGGCGGCAACTGCATCACCTATTCCGTCTACGCTCCGGAATCCCTCGTGGCCGGACTGAGCTACGAACAATCCTATGAATACCTTGACCGTTGGGGTCTGGCCGCGCTGAAAGAACACGGCGTGGATGCCTGGTATGTGCCCATCAATGACATCACCTCTACCGGCGGCAAGATTGGTGGCGCTGCGCAAAAGCGTCGTGGCGGTGCTGTGTTGCACCACGTCACCATGTCATATGACATTGACGCCGACATGATGACGCAGGTTCTGCGCATTGGCAAGGTCAAGATTTCTGATAAAGGTATCCGCAGCGCGAAAAAGCGCGTGGATCCGCTACGCCGGCAGACCGGCGCTTCCCGCGAGAACATCATTCAGACTCTCAAGTCGGTCTTTTCCACCCGCTATGGCGCCCAAGAAGTTGAACTCACAGACGCTGACTTGCAGGCCGTGCAAACCCTGGTGGATGAGAAATACTCCACCGAAGAATGGACCAAGCGCGTGCCTTAATCGCCCTATTTGATGATGCGGCGTTTTGCACTGCGGAGGGTGTCTTTCAAGCCCATCTTGACCTGCTGCCGCCGCGTCATGGGGTAAATAAGCTCGGCTAACTCCTCAGCCTGCTCTTTCTTTTCGTCGGCGTGCTGGGGCGAGAGCCCCGCGCCGGCCTCAACGGGTACAAGCAAGTCCGTGATTGTCCACGACGAGCCTACCGATGGATGCTTGACCGAGTAATACATGCCAGCATGAACGGAAATAGCAATGCCGGATACGCCGCGCGCAGCCGCCACAAGATGCGGATGAAAGCGGGTGGAAATCCAGGTTTGTCCTTGACGGGTGGGCAGACCAAATGCCCACAGCTCATCAAATGCGATAACTCGAGTTTCCCGCATGAGGTCTTCATCGATGTCTCGAAGTGCATCCAGTACCTTGTAGTCGTCTTCAGGGATGCATTCGATATATGCAATCTGGTGTCCTTGCGCACCGAAGTGCTTGAGCTGCCGCATGATGCGTTGTGCGAGTTCTTCGATCTCAATGCCAAGCAGGTCTGACTGCGCGGCTATGACAAAGTCTCGCTCGCGGGCATCGGCATTACCCCAGCCCAGTCCGTGGCGGGTTGTGGATTCCGCAGCCGCCAACCATGCATCATCTACACCCCGGTCCATCTGTGTGACGTCAGCGAACAACGCATGAGAAGGCTCGTCTCTGACCACAACATGATCAAAGCGCTTCAGCCACCGCCCAAGCTCATCTTTACTCTTCTCCCCCGGAATGAAACCCTGCCCGGTCATCACTTTCAAGTCTTTGCCCAATGAAGCCGCTCCGGCGAGCACTTTGAGGTGATGAGGCCAGGTGTCATTGAGCCAGCCACCACCGAGCACGTGCACAATATCGGCGGTCTTAGCCAAGTTCATCCCAGTGGTCAGCAAAGGCTTGGAGTAGGTATTTCCCAGCGATTCCACCACTTCTTCCGGTGAAGAGCACTTGAGCGCCAGGTGCCACAGGGTATCCGTCACCGTCAGGTGCGGATGCACATTCGCGTGCAGGATTGAGGCAATACCGGGTGTATGGCAGTCCAAGATGACTTGGGCATGCGGACGCCTGCGATATAGCTCGCGCAACCACGCTGAAACGATATATTCATCACCGAAATTTGGATGGCCAGCGGGCGCAACAAGATAAATCGTTGAAGGCATGAACACTATCGTGGCACAGTACAAGTTTCTGTGCAGGAAATACTTTCACCAATCAACCAGAGCAGGTGCGATCGCTCTGCACTTCTCGAAAAATTGTCCTCCAAAAAGTTCTCCAAGGCCAAAAGCCAAGCCGGGGGCACGGGGCTACTAGATTAAGTTCATTGCCCCCATCGTGCTCAAATCATGCGTGTTGCTCACGAGCCTTCCGCCCGGCGTTAAGAGTTTGACCTTGCCGCGGTGGCGTACCGTCCGGCCGCGTTTTGGTCTGGTGAAGTTCTTGCCCGGAACATCACCATCATCGTTCACACCGTTGTGATAAGCACACAGCGTGGAGAGATTCGAAGGGTTCGTCTGACCGCTATTCTTATGCGCATCGATGTGGTGCACCTGGCAGCGATCTGCTGGTACATTGCATTCCGGCCATGGACACACCAGATTTTCTGTCTTGGCCAGGGTTCGCTGCTTAAATGACGCGAAGCGCGCCTCGTACAGGTTGACTGGCCCGGCAGTTGGGTGGAAGAGGCCGGCGTAGATTTTGTCGCCGAGGGCGCCGGACATCGCAAGGTTAACGATTTCCGCACCAGTCATGGTGGTGCCGTCGGAGGCGCCGATGATGGACTCGTCGCCTTCGCCACGGATGATCTGCGCGGATTGATCCAGGCCGATAGCGATGACCGTGCGTTATTGCGGTTTGAGTATGCCACCGCCACCGTCAATAAGTTTCCAAAACGCTTCCAACAGTGCTTTCTTCCTCGGCTGCTCAGTGGTTTCTATCGCGTCGAGGGTTTTCGTAAAATCAGTGATGCGGCGTTGGGTATCAGTCACGGTCATAGTGACCATGCCGTTCTTAGCCTGGATCACTTTTACACCGGGCTCTTTCGGCTTCTCACCTTGGATTTCTTTCACCCGGCGATTGCCGTAGGCATTAACTTCCTTGTACGAGCCCTCGTGGGCGATAAGCTCGGCGCGCAGTTTCCAGGCTGCGCCGCGTTGTTTGAGCTTCTTAGCGTGTCTACTAACCATCACGAGATGGTCAAGACTTAACTGGCGTTGTTCGGCCAGCACTATTGATTCGCGCTGCAGGCGCGGAGAGTCGGCAGGGCCGAGAAGGCTATCGGCGAGCTTGGCGTATTCCTTTGCCTTAGGTAGAGCAATGCCGAAGCTCTCCAAGTCATACGGAGAGTGCTCGTAAGCAATGCGGAGAACGCCTATGCCCTGGGTATAGAAGTGTTTGAGTGTCTGAAGTAGTTCCATAACTTCGACGCTAAACCCACAGCGCAACCAGGCACCAAAGGAAGTCTGAAAATCTGTGGATAACTACGTTGACGCGTCCCGCAACAGGCGAAATTATCCACAGGTACGGCGTCTGAGCGCTGAAAACGGCCCTCATGCCGCCTACTGCTTTCCGGATTGCGCCGGTGCGACCTTTCGGACGGACTCAATCAGTGTGCCCAATGCGCCGTATTCCATCATCACGTTGGGGCTAAGTGAGCAATAGTCCAAGATTTGATAGCCAGCGTGCTGGATAGCGCGGTGCTTTTCCCAGTGCTGTTGTGCTTGTTCGGGGTGGTCCAGTGCCAAAGTTTGAATGGCGCGGCGCTCTGACAACAGCTCATATTGCAGGTCGCGGCGCTGAACCAGAGCGTCATCGGGTTTGCCCGTCAGAAGGCTGCCCAGCACGGTGGACATGGATTGGTAGCTACGCAATTGCAGGCGCATGTATTCGCGTGCCTTGGAGCCGTTGCTCATAAACCACAGCACCAGGAATGCGAATGCTACCGAGAGTGCGATTTCCGCGATGCGGGAGACAACCAAGTCACCGAGTGGTTCAGAAATACCACCCATGAGCAGCGCCAGCGGCGTGGAGAAAATAACACACAGGGCGTAATTCTTGACCACCATAATTTCCGCAAACAACTGACAGATTGCCAGCGCAGCCAGCAGCGTCCAGCCTTCAACGCCAAAGAAGTAGAACAAGGCAAACAGTCCCAGGCCCAAGATGGAGCCCAGCACGCGGTGGGTGCCGCGGATGGTGCCAGGGATTTTCTCTGGGCCGTTCTGCAGAATCAGCAAGGCCGAGATAACTCCCCAGTCGGGGCGGTTTAATCCCAAGGCCACACCAATGACGCCGGTAGCAAGGCCCGCTACCGCGACTTTCTTGGCGGTGACCATCGCATGACTGTCTGCTGTCAACGACCTATAGATGCGATACCGCGCGGTGGGTCGCGAGTGCGGCATGACGGTACGTTCTGGGTCGAGCAGGTTCGCGGATTCAAATAGTGCCTCGGATGAAGCGTCCACGCCAGAGCGATTGTGCTTAACGATGCTCCGCTGCGCGTTCAGTGTGCGCTCCACCAGGTCACTTTGCGAGGTGATAACAACGCGGCCGGCGCGGACGATGCCGGCATCGGCAAGAGCTTCCCACGCCGTAGCTAGCGCGGTCTGTGCCTGGTGGTGGCGTGCTAGTTCATCATCTTTAGATTCTTCAAAGACTTTAGCCGTGCGCTCCAGCGTGGCAACGGTGGCGCGTTCTGGACCGTGAGGATCAATAAGCGCTGGCAGCATACCCAGTACTAAGGCAGTGGCAATTGCGGTCAGTGGCCAAAATGCTGCTTCCAGTGGATCAATTCCCGAGCGTGCCAACATGGTGGAACCACCGGTGACCATGACAATGAAGAAGCCACCCGGCGGTGGCTGGCGCAACGCGTTTTGAATAAAGACAACACCAGCACCCAAAACGGTAACGAACAGCGCGGTGAGCAATAGCCACCAGTGCCCGTTGCCTGGAGCAAACACCAAGGTACCCACGAGCGCGCCGACGGAAGCGCCGAGCCAGAGCAAAGCGCCGGCAACAGCCATGACTTTCCACCGTTTGCGGTAGACAATGCCCTCGCCGTAAATAACGGTGAATGCACCGGCACAAATGAGCAAAATGGCTTCTTTGTCGCCAGTGAGCATGGCGATGCTACCGGGGATCAGTATGGCTAGTGCCGCGCGCAGTGCGCCCGGCCAGCGGGTGGCAGTGGAGTTGACGGCAATAAACGCGGTCCACCAGTCAGCCACTGTCAGTGTCTTCTTCTCTGGCTGTATCGCGTCACTCACTGCGTACCTCTCCCCTTCATCGCAACTTATTCGATTTGCTATTCGTATTGTCGATGAAATTGTTCGACTGTGCTGGCTCTTCCCACAGAAACAGCGCCTGCCACAGTATTTCGCACAAGCGAATCTGTGTCAGGCGCCGAGCGCGCACACGTAGTGCACAGTCTTGCTACATACTAGCTTTACTCCGAGCTATTGCAGGACGCAATTTACAAGCTAATTCAGGTGATTGAGGTTACTGCACGAGGCCTTCGAAGCACTCCTGGAACTCAACCTGGGTAGCTGCGTTATCCCAGCAGGCTTGTACCGCAGGGTCACCGAAGATTGCCAGCACAATTCCGAAGAGCAAAACGGTTGCGATGACACCAATGATGGAGAAAATCAGACCGAGGACAGACATCCAGGTGCGGCGGGCTTCCTTTGGCTTCTTACGGTTGACCACCAGAGCGATAATCGCAACGATGATGCCAACGAGGCCTGGGACGATGGAAAAGCCGGTGATAGTGGCCAGCAGGGAAATAATACCGATGATGAAGGCAGCCAAGGCGAGGCCGGACTTCTTCACTGGTGCGTCATCGAACCCGCCGCCCTGGTAGCCCTGGTATTGCTCATAGCTGCCAATATTTGGCTCTTGGTAGCCACCGGCACCTTGCTGGTAGCCGCCAGGTTGGGAACCTGCTGGGCCCTGTTGGGCACCCGAACCGTAGCTAGGAAGACCCGAGCCGGAACCATAGTCGCCAGCGCCGTAGGAGTCACCGCTTGGTTGTTCGCCATAAGGCTGCTGATTATCGCCGTAATTGCCTGAGTTTCCAGTGGAGTCGTACGGGTTATTGTTTGGGTTAGACATAGAAGATAATCCTTACGGTTGTTGGTAAATCAAGCTTATGGCAGATGGAGCCAGCTAGTGCCCGAGCGTGTAGTGAAACAGTTTACCGATAATCCCCGCCGCGTCACCGACCCGGGATATGAACTTGCTCCCACAGCTGCTGCGGAACACGTTCACATTCGGGCCCGGCGCGCGTGTTACCACTTGCGAAGGTATTCGATTCTCTCGCGAAGTTGGTCGGCGTTGCACAATGCGGTGGGCGGCCCGCCGCAGGCTTTACGTGCTTCAGTGTGGATGGCGCCGTGTGGGCGCCCTGTGCGTCCGGCAGTGATGGAGACAATCGTGTTGAGCTCTTTGCGCAACTCTGTTACTTCATCAATTGCTACTGGGGCATCGCCATCGGTGCTTGCGCTGTCACTGCCTGAAGCGCGACGCCGGTTAGCAGGCGAGGACGGCAGTCCGTGAATCTTGCGGCGGTGTTCCTCGGCTGCTTGGGCGGCGCGTTCTTCGCGTTCTTTAGCGGCGCGCTGATCCATTTCTTCTTCCTGCTTCTTACGCAGCAAGTCCTTAACTTGGTCCGCATCAAGCAGTCCTGGGATGCCCAAGAAATCAGCGTCTTCATCAGAATCCAGTGCCGCGGTGTTGAACTGGGAACCGTCGTAGATAAGTGACGAGAACTCAGCGTCTGCACCGATCGACTCATAGGACGGTTCCAGGTCGGGCTCGGTCTGTTCCTTGTTCGCTTGCGCGAGTAGATCATCATCCCAGCCGTCGTCTGGGCGATCCGGCTTGCCAAGCACGTGGTCGCGGGATTTCTCCATGTTCTCCGCCAGGCCCAAAAGGCGCGGCACGGACGGCAGGAAGACAGATGCGGTCTCACCAGGCATACGAGAACGTACGAAACGGCCAATCGCCTGCGCGAAAAACAGTGGCGTCGATGCAGAGGTTGCGTAGACACCCACGGCAAGGCGCGGAACGTCAACTCCCTCAGACACCATGCGCACTGCCACCATCCACTCATCGCGGCTATCAGAGAATTCCTGAATGCGGTCAGAAGAGCCCGGCTCATCGGACAAAATGACCGACACTGGCGTGGAGGACAGCTCCTTGAGGATCTTCGCGTATGCACGCGCGGTCGTCGTGTCAGTAGCGATAACCAATCCACCAGCATCAGGCATGTTGCGGCGCATCTGCATCAAACGCGTGTGCGCGGCCTGCAGCACCGATGGAATCCAGTCGCCGCGCGGGTCCAGCGCAGTCTTCCACGCACGCGCAGTTTGTTCAGGATTGAGCGGATCCCCCAGGCGTGCAGCAAACTCTTCACCCGCGGAGGTACGCCACCGGGCTTCACCGGAATAGGCGAGAAAGACTACGGGGCGAACGACGCCATCGGCAAGCGCATGCCCGTAGTCATAGGTGTGGTCAGAGCGCGATACTAAATGCCCTTCCCCATCTTCTTCATAACGCACGAACGGGATCTGCGAATCATCGGAACGAAAAGGCGTACCGGTCAAGGACAAACGGTGCACCACATCGTCATATGCCTCACGCACACCATCGCCCCAGCTCTTGGCGTCACCAGCGTGGTGGATCTCATCCAAGATCACCAAAGTGCGCCGGGCAGATGCCACCGCACGGTGCTTAAACGGGTGCATGCCCACCTGCGCATAGGTGACCACGATGCCGTCGAAGGAAGGGTTAACGGCAGACGAGTTGGTGAAATGCGGATCGAGCGACAAACCAACGCGTGCGGCTGCAGCCGACCACTGCACCTTCAGGTGCTCTGTCGGCACAACCACGATGACGCGCTCAACCGTGCGCGAATCTACAAGCTCGGTTGCAACGCGCAGCGCGAAAGTAGTCTTACCCGCGCCCGGGGTTGCCACCGCCATGAAGTCTTTCGGCTTGGTGGCAAGAAACTTATCAAGTGCGGCTTGCTGCCAGGCACGTAGTTGACCCTTGTTCCTGGAAGTCTGTGCACTCACTTTCGACGCAGGCCCTTGTAAATCCGTTCGCAATCAGGGCAGACCGGCGAACCCGGCTTGGCTTGTTTGGTCACCGGGAAGGTCTCCCCGCACAACGCAACAACCATCTTGCCGGACACAGCGGAGTCCACAATCTGGTTCTTTTTGACGTAGTGAAAGAACTTAGGGGTGTCATCGTCGGTGTTGCTTACATCCTCACGGATGTCTGGTCTCTCAATAGTCTTTGTCGTCGTACTCACACCCTCTATCTTGCCCCAAAACCCCATCAAATGGGCAAGCCGCAGGTAGGGCCGTATCGAATTTGGGCGGTGATTGGGTCTAGGCTTGAAAACCATGAGTTCCGGTCAAAATAAAGGCAAAGGCAAATCCAGTGCCAAGCCCTGGTGGAAACGTAAGGAGTCTGTGTTGATCACAGACGCTGAGGTTTCACCTGGGCAAGACCGTCATCGCAGGGAGATCGGCTATGGCATTTTGATGTTTCTGCGTGTTCCCTCGCTGCTTCTCACGGTGTGGGTCATCTATGCCTATAACGCGTGGCTTTTGGGCGCGTTCATTTCCGCTATCACCATTCCCCTGCCGTGGATTGCTGTGGTCTTTGCCAATGCTCGGGGCCAAAAGCGTGACCCGCGTGAGCGCAACACCTATAAGCCAGCGCTTGCCCGCCAGGCCCGTGCAGAGGCATTAGCGGCGGGTAACAATCCTCAGTTGGAATACACCGACTCCCCGCGCCGTGAATCTGACATTATTGACCATGTAGATACCGATAACCCCAATTCTTCAAAGGACAAATAGATGCCCGATTTTTGCCCGCCACTTAACCCGCAGGTTCCACTTCATTCCATCGCGCAGGAATTGGTGGATGTCTTTGCAGAAGCAGGGTTTAATACCCATGGCATCGCCGCGCATTTAGGCCCGCAGGCAACCGAGGCGCTTTATCGTGGTGAGCCAGCAGCGGTCGAGGTCGCCACCAGCGCAAACACGCAGATGGATCTGCTCATCAGGTTATTTTTGTTGCATCAGCCGGCACCAGCCACGGATTTGGCCGCGGCGGTTGGCTCCGTTCTTGCAACAAAGCTTGTCGATGCCAACATTGCCCTTGCTGATCCCAACGGGGTAATCCGCATTGCTTTGGATATTCGGTCCCACATCATCGATGGCACTAACCGCTGGGTGTTCTCCGACGTTGATGCATCGGTAGTCGAGCATGTCCCTGGCCCTGACCACGTCCTCGGCGTTGGGGCGGCGAGTTTGTCCCTGCTGCGCACCACCCCAACCACCCCGGTTCACTCCGTGCTGGACTTAGGCACTGGTTCTGGTGTGCAGCTACTCGGTCAGCTTGGCAGCGCGGAGAATATCGTGGCCACTGACGTCCACGAGCGAGCGCTGGCCTTAGCGCAGGCAACGATTGCCACTACAGGTGCGAAGAACGTGGACTTTCGCCACGGCAGCTGGTTTGAGCCAGTCGCAGGAGAGCACTTTGACCGCATTGTGGCCAACCCACCATTCGTGGTCGGTCTGCCAGAAGTAGGCCACGTCTATCGCGATTCTGGCCTCAATCTAGATGGTGCCAGCGAGCTGGTTATCTCCGAAGCCGCTGAGCACCTCAACCCCGGCGGTACCGCGCACTTGTTAGCTGCCTGGGTGCACACCTCCGATGGTGCATGGCAGCAGCGCGTTGCTTCCTGGATTCCGAAGACCGGGGTGAGCGCTTGGATCTTGCAGCGCGATGTCGCAGACCCAGCACTGTATGTGTCCACCTGGCTCAAAGATGAATCCATCGACCCGCGCAGCGATGAAGGCCGTGAACGCGCCCGGCTGTGGCTGGAGCACTTCCGCGACAATGACGTCACCGGAATTGGCTTCGGATTCGTCGCCTTGCAGCGGATCGATGACTCTTTGACTTCTGAGGTCACGGCGGAAGAAATTTCGCAGGCTTTCGACGACGCCCTAGGGCCAGAAATCGAGGAGCACTTCATGCGCTCTGCCTGGCTGCGCAATCTCCTGCCTGATGAAATTGGGGATAAGCAATTTGGCCTGCGCCCGGGTGTTGCCCGCGAGGACATTGCCTTGGCCAATGCTGAAGTCGGCTTCGGTTTCAGCCGCACAACCATGCGCTTAACCCGCACCGAGGGACCACGGTGGACCCATGAAGTGGATGAACACGTTGCCTCCATCGTCGCCGGACTCAACCCCCAAGGGCTCAACCTGCGCGAGACCATCGAGCTATATGCCGTGGCCAATGACTACGACTCTGAGGAGCTCCTCACCGCAGCGCTGCCGGCCATCACCGACCTCGTGCGCCATGGCTTCCTCTACCCCACCGAACTCGGCCCGGTTCTCTAAAATCCCAAACTCTGACCACCTAAGTTCCTAAGAAAGGACGCTCTTCCACGTGCGTGCAGTACTAACCCGTTGTCCTTCTGCTTCTGTCACAGTCGACGATGAAGTCGTTGGCTCTTTCGACGCTCCGGAGACTGGCGGGCTGCTGGCGCTCATCGGAGTCTCCACCGAAGATGTCGAGGCGGGTAAAGACGATCCGGCGGTGTTGGACAATAAGATATCCACCATGGCTCGCAAAATTGCCGAGCTTCGAATCCTCGATGGCGAGACTTCCGTGGAGTCCGCGGGCGCCCCCGTCCTGGTAGTGAGTCAATTCACCCTATATGGCCGCACTGCCAAAGGCCGTCGCCCGTCATGGTCCGATGCGGCGCCTGGTTCTGACGCTGAACCAATCATCAATAAAGTGATTGAAAGTATGCGTGCGCGGGATATTCATGTCGAAGAGGGACGCTTTGGCGCGATGATGAAAGTCGCTTCTGTCAACGATGGCCCCTTTACTGTTCTTGTTGAGACGTAAACAATTTAGGTAACCCTTACCCCAAATTAGGGTGTCTTTTTCCGGTGTGGGAGAACAATTTTTATCGCGTGGGAACTAATCAGCTTTCAGTGCCGTTGGATATTATGTAACCGGCGATTAATTCAGGAGGCCAACGATGACAGACGCATCTGCCCAGAATTCCCATGACGCTTCAGAGAAGAACGAAAAAGAAGTTGACCGCGGTTCCCGCCGTGGCCAAACCAATGACAATCCTTCCGCAGACCTAGTGCGTGTTTACCTCAACGGAATTGGTAAGACGGCACTGCTTTCTGCAGAAGATGAAGTTGAGCTGGCACAGGCGATTGAAATCGGCCTTTACGCCGAGTACAAGCTTGCAAATGCAGACAAGCTCACCCGCGCAGAAAAGCGCGACATGAAGATTTTGGTGAAGGAAGGCAAGAAGGCGCGCTCCCACCTACTGGAAGCAAACCTGCGCCTCGTAGTTTCTTTGGCCAAGCGCTACACCGGCCGCGGCATGCCGCTGCTGGATCTTATCCAGGAGGGAAACCTCGGCCTTATCCGCGCAATGGAGAAGTTCGACTACGCCAAGGGCTTTAAGTTCTCCACTTACGCAACCTGGTGGATTCGTCAGGCCATTACCCGCGGCATGGCTGACCAGTCACGCACCATCCGCCTCCCAGTCCACCTCGTTGAACAGGTCAACAAGCTCTCCCGCATCAAGCGCGAGATGTACCAGTCCCTGGGCCGTGAGGCTACGAATGAGGAACTGGCAGAAGAGTCCGGTATCGAAGAGAACAAGATTGAAATGTTGCTTCGCCAGTCCCGTGACCCAGTGTCACTCGACATGCCGGTCGGCGCGGATGAAGAAGCACCACTGGGTGACTTCATTGAAGACGCCGAGGCTACCGATGCTGAAACTGCGGTTGTCGCTTCCATGCGCCACTCCGATATCCGCGATGTCATCGAAACCCTCGAGGAACGTGAGCAGGATGTTATCCGCTTGCGCTACGGCCTCGATGACGGTGTGCCTCGCACTTTAGACCAAATTGGCCGCAAGTTCGGCCTATCCCGTGAGCGCGTGCGCCAGATAGAGCGTGAAGTAATGGCCAAGCTGCGTGACGGTAACCGTGCCGCACGTCTGCGGGAGTACGCTCTGTAAACTACAGACGGCAAATCTTCGCTTAGAACGAACTGTCCATCGGCGCCACTTCACGGTGAGTGCCGGTGGATTTTCCGTTCCCGTGAGGACTTATCGGCATAAAGTCCAGCGCATCCCACACAATGGCACTGATTCGCCCCTGTGTGCTAAATATAAAGAAAAGCTTTTATATCCGCCGTCATCTATCAAATAATCCAATAACACCACATAGGCACAACTTTTGCGCTAAGACTAAAAGTCAGTCCTAAAAGTCCCTGCGGGAAAAGTGCGCTAGTGTGTAAGTAATTAACTATTTTCTTTGTTGCTGAAAGGGTCGCCACGTGAGGGACTTAGTCGATACCACTGAGATGTATCTGCGCACCATCTATGAACTTGAAGAAGAAGGCATTACCCCTCTGCGCGCGCGCATTGCCGAGCGCCTCGAGCAGTCCGGCCCAACCGTATCCCAGACGGTCGCCCGCATGGAGCGAGACGGCTTGCTGCACGTGCTTCCAGACCGCAGCCTTGACTTAACCACCGAGGGTCGCGAGCACGCTACCTCCGTTATGCGTAAGCACCGTCTGGCAGAGCGCCTGCTCACAGACGTCTTGGGCCTTGATATTCACCAGGTGCATGATGAGGCGTGCCGTTGGGAACACGTGATGAGTGAAGACGTGGAGCGCCGCGTGGTTGCCGTCATCGAGGATCCATCGCTTTCTCCATTTGGTAACCCAATTCCAGGTTTGGAAAAGCTCGGAGCAGTCTCTGCGCCGTTTAATGACGATAAGCGCGCGATTGACCTGCCGCATGGTGAGGACGTTGAGGCAACCATCACGCAGATCAATGAGATCATCCAGTACGACGGTGATGCATTTAAGAACCTGCACGCCGCCGGCATGAATGTGGGCGCGACTGTGACGGTGCGTCAAGAAGGCGGCGTTGTCACTCTCACCAATGCTGAGGGTGAAACGGTACAATTGAAAGACGATTACGCCCACGCGATTCGCGTGGCAGTACGCTAGTCTTCCCCCGCTCAATTCTTAGGGCTCACTGCCCTAGTGCTCTGGGGTTCGAACCTTTAACGGGGTTCGGGCCCCTTGTGGTTTTTAAGTGAAGCTTCAGCGCAGCGTAGTTTTCTTTCCTTTGTTTCCAATGTGTTTGGTAGGTCTGACATGAAATTACTCGTTACTGGTGGCGCCGGATATGTCGGCAGCGTGTGCGCCGCGACTCTGGTGGAAGCTGGCCACGATGTCACCATCATTGATAATTTTTCGACTGGTAACCGGGAAGCGGTTCCTGCCGAGGCGACACTGGTGGAAGGCGACGTTGCCGACGTAGTGGCAGAAGTACTCGGCCAGGGTGGCTTTGATGGTGTTGTGCACTTCGCAGCACGTTCACTTGTTGGTGAGTCAGTTGAGATGCCAGCGGAATATTGGCAGCACAATGTTGTCACGACCTTGACGGTGCTGGAAGCAATGCGCGCCAATGAGGTGAAGAACCTGGTGTTCTCCTCCACCGCCGCTACTTATGGCGAGCCTGAGCAGGTTCCTATCACCGAAGACATGCCGACCCAGCCGACCAACCCTTATGGTGCGTCAAAGCTTGCCATTGACTACATGATTACCTCTTATGCCAAGGCTTATGGCCTGGGTGCGACCTCGCTGCGCTACTTCAATGTTGCCGGTGCTTACGGCCAGATCGGTGAAAACCGTGAGGTTGAAACCCACCTCATCCCAATCGTGCTGCAGGTTGCACTGGGCCACCGCGACAAGATTTTCATGTTCGGTGATGACTGGGGCACCATCGATGGCACGGCGGTGCGCGACTACATCCACGTTCGCGATCTGGCTGATGCCCACATGTTGGCGCTGGAAGCGAACGCTGCCGGTGAGCACCGAATCTTCAACCTGGGCTCCGGTGATGGTTACTCGGTCAAGCAGGTTATTGAAACCTGCCGGGAAGTTACCGGGCATCCTATCCCTGCAGAGGTGGCTCCGCGCCGTGCGGGAGACCCAGCAACCTTGATTGCCTCTTCTGAGCGCATAAAGTCTGAGCTGGGCTGGAACCCGCAGCGCACGGATCTTCACACTATTGTCTCCGACGCGTGGGAGTTTACTCGCCAGCTCGGAGATCGCGCGCACTCCGCCAAGCGCGTTAAGTAAGAGTCAAAGAGTCACCGCGCCGAGCCCGGCGCGCTAGGCTGCGTCGTCGAAATCAGGTGTGTCAGACTCCCGTGATTCACGGGAGGAATCGCCTGAGCTTGGAGGGTTTTTCTTGCCCTGATTTTTCTGCGCCCGTTGCCTGTAATGATGGCTGCGGGCATTCGTGCTTCCCTGGTAGATATTGTCCACGCAGTTATTAGCTAGGCCGTTGAGGTAGCACTGCAACATCAGTGTGGTCAGAGAGTGACTCCGGTCTGCTCCTTGGGAAGCTCCGAGTGCCATTCCCGCGTACATCGGCATGCCGCGTTTAATCTGTGCCGCTGCGTAGATACACAGGGCGTTGTTGCGGATTTCTCCGGTGAACGATTGTGAGGTCGCGAGCATGATCGCTGCGGTTTCCTCAGGGTGGTCAAGATATGTCGCTGCAGTGAGGTCACGGACGTAGTTATTTCCCATTGTCATCGCGGCAACTCCAAGCAGCCCAATGTCATGCAGGCAGCTATCGGCCGCATCATATCCATAGGTAGACGCCTGGAAGATGAGCTCCTTGCATTCATTGAGCAGGTCTGCCAAGTCGTAGCCATAACGTGGATTGTCAAGAGTGTTTTTGTCTTGCATGATCATTGCTGCATGCAGTGCCTGAGCTCGAGTGAGTTCCAAGGTGTCGGCATCGATGATGCGATTGCGCGTGTGCAGTGGCGCGTGCGCTTCATCACGGTCAAAACCTGGCAGGCGCCCTTCGCGGATGAAAGGCTCCATTGTTGCTGAGTTCACGATGTTCTCAATGCGTCCCCTCTTCCAGTGTTCAGGGAGTTCTTCCATGTCGATGAAGTCTGGGTGGATATCGTTCAAGTCCCGGGCAATCATTCCAAAGGGCTCTCCCTCTGCAATCTCGGTGGTGTGCCACATCCCCGTGATGGGCATTTCCAACAAGGCTGCCTGATTGAAGATTTCGTTGGCGATGCTGTGCAGGTCTGTGTTGGCAGAAGTCGTGATGGCAAAGGGCATGATAAAAACGCAACGGTGATAGTCGATGGCTGCGAGAGCTTCAGTCAATGTGGAGCTGACATCTGCGATGTCGAATCGAAGGGTCGGGCCAAGGGTGAGCGCCCCGTCGCTTTCTTCAAAAGCCATGAGGACTATAGAGTCTGAAGGATAGAATCCGAGGATTCCGGGAATGTTGGATAGTAGCTGTCCTGGTGTACGAAGAGTAGATGAGTTTGTCATAGTTTTAAGCTTCGTAAATCACGCAAGCCCACACCAGAGCAAAAGTCCTTAGCCCTATCAATCTGTGGATAACTTGGCCAGTTCGTTGACGTGTCACCATAGTTATCCACAGGCACGGAGGCTGGCGCGGGCGAATCCTTCACAGCTTGGCACATATTCGCGAACGAATGGCCTAGAATAGTTGGACAAACGCCGCGGATTGCATGCAGCCAATGCTCGGAATACTTTGTCCGTGAAGTGTGTTGAACGTGGTAGTAAGAGGAGGTTAATCATGCAAGATAACGAACGTCGCATGTATGAATTGGAATATCCCGCACCACCGGTAGACGAGGGGCCAACATTAGTGGTGGCAATGCACGGCTACGCCGATGCCGGACTCGCGGTTGAATCCAGCGCTGATCACCTCAAGGCTGCCCTGGATTCACGCCCGCTAGCAACATTTAACGCTGATGAGCTCATTGACTACCGCTCACGTCGTCCTGCTGTGACTATTGATATTGATCAGCCGGTCGAAGTGGAATCAATGGACTTGGACATTCGTGTCCTCAAAGACACCGATGGCAAACCTTTCTTGTTGCTGTCTGGCCCAGAGCCAGATTTGCGTTGGGAGTCTTTCACCAAGGCCGTATCCGAGCTAGTGACTCGCTTTGATGTGAAAAACACCATCTGCCTTTACGCAGCTCCTATGCCAGTGCCGCACACGCGTCCGCTGGTTGTGACTGCACATGGTAACCCTGCGGAATTGGTCTCACGCATGGTGCGTATGGAATCCAAGATGATTGTTCCGGGTTCTGCTTCCTTGTTCATCGAAAAGGAACTGGCAAAACGTGGCCGCAACGTCGCAGGCTATACCGCGCATGTACCGCACTACTTGGCGTCTTCGTCATACCCTCACGCGACCCATGAGTTGCTGGATGCTATCTCAGAGGTTGCAGGATTAACCCTGCCGCTGAAGTCTTTGGAGCACGACATCGAGCGCGTTAATACCCAGCTTGAAGAGCAGGTAAATGACTCTGAAGAAATCGTTCAGGTTGTTCACTCCTTGGAAGAGCAGTATGACGCCTACATGGAGCGTTACCGCCACGAACATCCGCAGGCGATTATGCCGGGTGAGCAAAATGTTCCAACCGGCGAGGAAATTAGTGAAGAGTTCCAGCGCTTCCTCGCGGACTTGGACACTGTGGATGACTTCTTGTCCGAAGATATTGATGACCGTGAGGACTCCGGCTCAGAAGACGACATCTAGTCAGGATGACTTCTAGCAACTGAGGTAGCTAAGCTGGGACGGGTGAACTTATCCCAGATGTTGCCTGACTTGGAAGAAGTACCCGAATCCCTCGTTGAGGACGCGGTATGGGACACCTTCGTGTCCTGGACTAGCCAACGAGGGATTTCTTTGTATCCCGCGCAAGAGGAAGCATCGTTAGCCTTGCTCGCCGGTGACAACGTTATTCTGGCGACCCCAACCGGCTCTGGTAAATCCATGGTTGCCAACGCTGCGCACTTTGTAGCCATGGCGCGTGGACAGCGTTCCTTCTACACCGCTCCGATTAAGGCGTTGGTAAGTGAGAAGTTCTTCGCGCTGTGTGAAATCTTCGGCCCAGAAAACGTCGGCATGATGACCGGTGATGCCACCGTAAACGGCAACGCACCGATCATCGCCGCGACTGCGGAAATCGTCGCGAACATCGCCCTGCGCGACGGCGCTGAGGCAAACATCGACCAAGTAGTGATGGATGAATTCCACTACTACTCCGAACCTGACCGCGGCTGGGCCTGGCAAGTACCGCTGCTCGAGCTGCCCAAAGCCCAGTTCCTTTTGATGTCTGCGACATTGGGCGACACCGAATGGTTGGAAAAGGATCTCACCTCACGCACTGGACGCGAAACCACCTTCGTTGGCGGCACCACTCGGCCCGTCCCCTTGGACTTCTCCTATACCTTCCTCGCGGTCCATGAAACAGTCCAGGAACTGCTGGACTCCGGCAAAGCACCAATCTATATCGTGCACTTTTCCCAACGCGAAGCCTCTGAACGCGCACAGGCCCTAACCTCTCTGTCTGGGCTCATTACGCCGGAAGAAAAAGAGCTCATCGCCCAAGAAATAGGCACCTTCCGCTTCACCACCACCTTCGGCAAAGACCTCTCCAAGCTCGTACGACGGGGCATCGGCGTGCACCATGCCGGCATGCTCCCCAAATACCGCCGCCTGGTAGAGCGACTTGCTCAGAAAGGCTTACTCAAAGTCATCTGCGGCACCGACACCCTAGGCGTTGGCATCAACGTCCCCATTCGCACTGTGCTCATGACTGGCCTGGCCAAATACGATGGCCGCCGGGAACGTATTCTCAAGTCCCGCGAATTTCATCAGATCGCTGGTCGCGCCGGGCGTGCTGGATATGACACCGAAGGCACCGTGGTAGTTGAGGCACCAGAACACGAGATTGAAAATGCCAAGGCACGCCAAAAGCTGTCCTCTGATCCTGCGAAGCTGAAGAAACTCAAGAAGAAGTCCGCCCGGGAAGGTTCTGTAACCTGGTCGGAGCAAACTTTTGACCGCATTATTAATGCCGAGCCAGAACAGTTAACGTCCCAATTCCGGGTGTCGAACTCGATGCTGCTCAATGTCCTGGCGCGCCATGGCAACGGCTATGATCACCTGAAGCACCTTCTGCGCACCAATCATGACACCCGCACCCAGCAAAACAAGCACATCTTGACTGCGCTAGACCTGTTCCGAGGCCTCCTCAATGCTGGTTTGGTGCAGCGCTCCACCAAGGGCCTGGATATCTACGGCCGGCCGTATCACTTGGTGCGTGAACTCCCCCGTGACTTCGCACTGAACCAGCCGCTGTCCCCCTTCGCGCTCGCAGCACTATCGCTGTTGGACAAAGAGTCCCCCACTTTCTACCTCGACGTGATCTCTGTCTTCGAGTCAATCTTGGATAATCCCCGCCAGGTGCTCCAGGCACAGCAGTCACAGCGCCGCGGTGAGGAAATTGCTGCGCTGAAGGCCGAGGGCGTGGACTACACCGAACGCATGGCCATTGTTGAGGATGTCACCTGGCCAAAGCCACTCGAAGAGCTTCTTGAGCAAGGCTATGACACGTTCGCGGAATCCAACCCGTGGGTGAAGGAGTTTGAGCTTTCCCCCAAGGCGGTCGTTCGCGACATGTTGGAAAACGCGATGACGTTTTCGGACTTGGTGGCCACTTATGGGTTGGCACGGTCCGAAGGCGTTATCCTGCGCTATCTCACGGACGCCTGGCGCACGCTGCGGCAGTCCATTCCGGATGAATACATGACCGACGAGCTCGCCGATGTCATCGAATGGCTCGGCGAGATGATCCGCCAAGTGGACTCATCTTTGGTTGATGAATGGGCTGAGATGACCGGTGAGGATTCGCCGATTTCGCAGGAGACCCTCGACCGCGAGCTTGCCTTCGGCGTGGAAGATCCATCGCTTCTGACCTCAAACCGCAGAGCGTTTACTATCATGGTGCGAAATTATCTCTTCCGTATTGTCCATCTCTTTGCCTTCGAAAAGGAAGACCGCTTGGAAGAGATGCTGGAATACCTCGAGGACATGCCAGACTTCGGCGCCGCGTTGGATAGCTACTTCGACGAATATGACGACATGGAAACCGGGCCAGAAGCGCGCGGAAAGGAGTTCTTCCGCCTCGGTGATACTTCCGGCCGCAGCTGGGAAGTCCGCCAGATTATTAAGGATCCAGCTGGCGATCTCGGCTACCAGCTCGTTGCAACCATCGATCTAGATGCCTCGGATGGAGCAGGAGAAGTTCGCCTCTCCAGCCTTCATATCGAATACTAAGCTCGGCTCTTTTAACTCTGCCTCGTGCCATGTATTGCTTGGCCCATCGTGATAACCACGATGAGTACAAGCAGCATGATCTGAACCGGGTTAATAGTTGACCCCAGCAGCGTCTCAGTAGCCATAACGACAGCTGGCAATGTGGCGAGAATCAACGCGGAGATAAACCGCGGTGCCAGGACAACTCCCCATTGCAGCAACAAGATGGGAAGAGTAATGCACAGCGTCGACAGTATAATCAGCTGTCCGTTGTTGCCCTGCAGTTCTGTGAAATCCACTGAAGTAATAGCGACTATCCCACTTAAAATCCATGCCAGGTGGAAGCGGATCGCGGCAATTGCAAGCACGCCCAGGCCTTGGCTTGACGCCCAGCGCGACGAATATAGTACGCCGACTGCCGAAATACCAGCACCCACCGCAAGCAACACGCCGCCATAAGTTTCACTCGTGGCACTAACATCTCCTATGAAAAAGAAGGCGAAAGCGACGATGGCAAACGTCGGAATCAGAGTGCTGTTAAACCTTTTGGCCGTGAGCGCTAGAAGCACGGCAACCACGAAGGGACCGACCCCTGTCTCAATCACACTCGCCGCCGTTGGCTGGATCATCGTGGCGGAGATATAGAACAGACAAAATGCACCAGCCGAGAACAGGTACAACGCCAGTGCGGGCTTAACCCGCTACGACTTCGTTGCACCTGGCACTTCCACTACACGCTCTGAATTCGCATTCTGCTTTCGATGCTTTACAGCGAAGTAGCCAATGGTTGCAAGCACTGCAGCAATGAGGAAGGCCGAAAACGTCGTGAAAGTAGATAGATCCGGCGCAACCCGCATACCAACCACAGCGGTACCGATTCCCTGCCAAATGACGGCAACAGCAACAATGACCGCTCCAGTCATTGTCTTATTCGACGTATTCATATCCCCCACTCATTCATTGTGGACCTCAACTTGCAATGTGGTTGCACTGTCAATAGCGCAAATTGCCATGCTAACGCGCGAGGACGATAAAAAACTTTTAATTCATTCAGGAAGGTTCTCAGTTTTTAGAGCCGTCTCTATGTGAATGGTTTGCGCAATAGCTTGGATAACAGAAGCGATCTTGACGGCTTCCCATACCTGCAGCGTACTCAGCCCCTGTTCTTGGACATCGCGGGAGTGTGCTTGCGTGCATTGTTCGCAGCCATTAACTATCGAAACAGCAACTGCCCAAAGCTCATAGTCTGCTTGGGTGACACCAGGTTTTAGGAAGACACCATTGCGTAGTCCGAAGCGTAGGGATTCAAAGTCGTGGCCCAACCAATGCTTGGTCCGGAACCCATAGTTATTCAAAGTCATCGCAGTTGTACACGCCAGTGCCACGTCAACAGCGTTTTCACTTAAATGCTCGCGGGCTTCAGCGTGGACCTGTTTTAACACCACATCGTTGCGCGACGTCGCGGCAGAGACAAGCAAGCAACCCCACAACTGTTGCTGCGTCAGCACCGAAGAATTGATGAGAGCATCGAGGTTGCGCCGCTGATCCTTGGCGTAGTCGGGAATCAAATGCTTAAGGTTGTCCAAAGCCATTACGACGGCCGTCCTTTAACGTGGATATGAGTGGTTTTCTGGCATTAATAGTAGTGACAGGCCAAAACCAATAGGCGAATCCGCCCATTGAAGCCACTCCTTCAATCGCCTAACGATTGCCATTAACCTGCATCTAGTTGAAATGGTTATCAATAGTTATTGGATTTATAGATTTCTTTAACAGTAGGTGTAGAGTTATAGGCATGTTCGATAAAGAGTACCGCCCCACCCTGGCGCAGTTGCGAACCTTCGTGACCATTGCGGAGAACAAGCATTTCGGTACAGCAGCCCAAAAGCTCAAAATTTCCCAGCCCTCCCTATCGCAGGCGCTGGTTGCACTGGAGCAAGGACTCGAGATTCAACTTATTGAACGCTCCACCCGCAAAGTCATCGTGACCTCTGCTGGGGAACGTCTGCTCCCCTACGCGAAAGCCACCCTCGAGGCGGCAGATATCTTCCTGACGCACGCACGAGGCACGCACGGCGAGCTCGCAGGTCCCTTAACTATTGGCATGATCCCTACGGTCGCGCCTTACGTGTTGCCGCAGATCCTGACTGAAATCCAGACCCAGTTCCCAGGGCTTGAGCCACGTATCGTGGAAGAACAGACTACTCACCTGACGCAAGAACTTCGTGATGGTCAGCTGGATATGGCGATCATTGCGCTTCCTGCAGAAGGTTCAGGGCTGGTGTCTGTCCCTCTTTATCGTGAACGTTTCTCCATTGTCCTGCCGGATGGCCATCCCTTGGCGGGCCATAATGATGTTTCAGTGGACGAGATCAAGAACCTAGAGCTTTTGCTTCTCGATGACGGTCATTGCCTCCGTGATCAGATCATGGACCTGTGTCGTCGCGCGGATGTGAATCCTTCTGACGCCACGAATTCCATCACCCGTGCATCGTCACTGACCACCATCATCCAGCTAGTGCTCGGCGGCTTGGGTTCAACGCTGCTGCCAGAATCCGCGATTGCTACGGAGTACTCCAACGACAAGTTGAAGCTTGCTACTTTCCGGGATGATGTCATCGCTGAGCGCGAGATTGGCTTGGTCTTCCGTGCTTCTGCTGCCCGTGGTGAAGAATTCCGTCACTTTGGCGAGCTGGTCGTGCAGGCATATGAGGCTGCAGTCGCGCGCTCACGCAGCGTGCTCGCTGAAAAAGTCGGATAGCTAAGTCCCCCAACTCCCCCCAGCGCAAAGCAACGGCCCAACCAGGAGTTGTAGAAATTGT
>OMJG01000234.1_pt1 | contig 42946 bp, 29 predicted proteins | sample 1646431 | NCBI WGS metagenome assembly OMJG01 (sample SAMN03771674, study PRJEB25209) | food metagenome | isolation source: Cotija cheese | place: Mexico:Jalisco,Michoacan | collected 2011-12-12
CTTTCAGCGATTCTTCGCGCCCTTTGCGGGCGCTCACTTCGCCTACACACAGCCCCACTGGGCTGTGTGCTTAACGGCTCAGCGGCTCAGCATAAAATAGCGTGCATGGTTAGGGCGGAACCGTCGGTGAGGCTGGCGACCTGGTCTATGGCGACACGCAGACGCTCATCGTCGTTGTCGGCCTCGTACCAGTCATCGAGGAACACCGTCTCCAATGCCTCCGATGGGCGTGGAGAATTCTCCATCATCACATCCACCAAATCACGAACAATCTCGAGCTGCCTGTCATGGAAAGGTTCGTGTTCCCTCGGAGCCATCACGAAAAACACCGAAATGCCCTTCAACGCGACGATTTCGTAAGCCGTTTCATCAGGAATCACCACCGAAGCCGTGTAACGAACCAGTCTGCCATTGCCGTAACGTTCACGGGTGGCACGCTCCACCGAGCCTGCGAAACGGCCAATCAAAGCACTCGTGATGTTTTTCAACTGCGCCAGTGCACTCCGCGAACCATTGAAATGCTGAGGGAACATCTCCAATGACCTCAACCGTTCCAGCGCAGCGACCAGTTCGTCCGCATCCCACTGCTGCCCGTACCATGAACGCGTCAATTCAACGATGGCATCGATTACCTTGCGGTCCCCGAGAGACAAAGGATTGAAGGAACCGGCGACGATGGCGTCCTCCATGTCGTGCACGCTGTAGGCGATGTCATCCGACAGGTCCATCACCTGGCATTCCATAGGGCGGTCGGTCCTGTGACCGGGCCGTTTGAGCCACTCGAACACATCCATATCATCCGGATACACGCAGAACTTGGCGCTGCGCTCCCCTTTCGGGTGCTGCGAAGCCTCCGCAAGAGTCCAAGGATATTTCACCGTCGCATCCAATGCGGCACGAGTGAGGTTCACCCCGGCACTACGTCCGTCGGCGTGAAAAATCTTCGGCTCCAGCCGTGTCAGCAATCGCAAGGTCTGAGCGTTGCCTTCGAAACCGCCGATATTCCGGGCGATATCGGATAGTGCACGCTCCCCATTGTGGCCGAACGGAGGGTGCCCGAGGTCATGGGCCAGACAGGCGCAATCAACAACGTCCGGGTCGCAACCGAGCATCGAGGCTATCTGGCGACCAATCTGCGCGACTTCAAGCGTGTGAGTCAGTCGAGTACGAGCGAAATCGTCGGTTCCGGCGACAAGTATCTGCGTTTTGGCTCCGAGCCTACGAAGCGCCGATGAATGCACCAGACGGGCACGGTCTCGCTCGAACGCCGTCCGCACGCTGGATTTCGGCGGTTCAGGCGCCCAGCGCTCCTCGTCAACCGGTCCATACCCCTCACCTTCAAGCAAGGACTCACCGTGCTCATCGAACTGTCCACTCTGCACCTAGGCACCCCCAGTCGAATCATCGTCACGAAGCTGTTGCACCCTCAGGCTACCGCACTGCAACCATTACGACGTGAACATTCGGGACCCCGTGACGATAACAGGGATTCGGTGCTGTCTATGCGGCACCCTCTTCGGCCGAACGGTTCAGTGAGCGGCGGAATACCAGATACACCACCAATCCCACGAGTACGATGCCGGCAAAGATGAGGAGCAGGTTCGCATAGTTCGCGGCAGCGCCGCTTTGGCCTCCGATGCTACCGGAACTGAGGAAGCCTGTTCCCATCAGACTGCCGAATATGGCGATGCCAATCGAAGCCGTGACGTTCATGGCGAGATCGTTCATGCCGATGCCACGTCCGGTTTCGGAGGAATCAAGCGTGCCGAGAACGGTGTCCACCACTGGTGAATACAGCAATCCCATGCCCGCATAATAAATGCACGCCGTAATCGCAAGCAGAGCCATATGCTGGTTGACGCATATCGCCGTCGTCAGCAATCCCACCACCATGAGTATCGCGGCAGTGATGATGGCAGCCTGACGACCGATGGCCCGGACAATCATTCCCGAAGACGTGGCGACTATGGTGGCCACGATGAACGCCCATACCAAATACAGCGAAACACTGGCCGAACTCAGTCCATACAGTTTTCCAATGCCGTTGAACAGTGGCGTGAAGCAGTAATTGATTGCATAGAACACCAGAATCAGAGTGATGCCCTTGAGCCATCGAGTGTTACGGAAGAAGGCCACCGAGATGAAGGGATGCCGGGCTTTGCTGATGTACACGGCAAATACGATGAAGAGCACGGCGCTCGCCGCCAGATAGAGCCAGTTGATATTCGAGAAGAATAGGGTCAGAGCCGCGATGGCCAGACCGAAAATGCCGAAACCGAGAACATCTATTCTGGAGCCCTTCACCGTGCCCGATGGCAGATTCCGGAACAGGAATGGAACCACGAAAATGGACAGCACCGGTATCAGGAACAGGTACGCCCAATTGATAGAGCTGAGGAAACCGCCTGCGAGAACCCCTATCGCCGTTGACAGCTGGTAGCCTGCGGTAAAGATGCCGAAGTATACGACTTTCTCGCTGCTCTTCAGATATTTGGCAGCTATCACCAGATATACGGAGCCCGCCACCTGGGCACCGGCGGTCTGCAGCGCACGGAACACAATCACCAATATGATGTTCCCATTGAACAGGAATCCGCATATCGAACTCGCCAAGAGGACAATAAGTCCGACCAAGACCATCTTCTTGAGCGAGATGAAGTCCGTGAGCGAACCATAGACAAAGCACACTATTCCGAGCACGATGCCCGGTATTGCAGTAATCAGCGAAGCCTGTTGCGAAGCGCCAAGAGAGTCGCCAATCTGCTGAAAGACCAGATTAAAAGCCTGCAAGCATAATGTTCCTAGAATGAAAATCACCAGCAAAGGAATCAACGCATGCTTGGCGTTTCCGGTGTAACTATCAACGCTTGCCTCCCCTGGTTTCCGAGTATCCTTCGCCACAACCTGTGATTCAGACATGTGTATCTCCTTCAACGATGAAACAGCGGCTTACAACGCTTAGCCATGCACCAAACACGACATCGCCACGCCAAGGCATTGACCTCTGAATATGACCCCAGTGCCGGCATAACGTTTGATGTTCGGCATCTGCCTGCACGGTGAAGCCGAAAACCGTGCAAGCAGATGCCCACTCAGCAGTCTCAGTTACTTTGCCTCGTTACTGTGCTTCCCGCTCACAGCCACGGAAGTACGGTGCATGAATTCCTTCAGGAAACGCGGCACATCCACACCAACGGCAACGCGCATGGTCTTATGAGCGTCGTTCAGCCGCTCACCATCGCCTATGGTTCTTCCGCGTGTAGGTCCTTCGACATCGACTTGCATATTGATAGGCAACACCTTTACCAGGCTTGGGTCGACGGCAACACCGACAGCCAGAGGGTCATGCAAACCGCACCCGCCAAGATGGGGAGCCGTCGTCTCATAGGCCTTGATGTAGTAATCGGTCATATCGGCAAGGAAGATGCTCGCCTTCGTGCCGATTTCACGCCATTTTCTGGTGTCGTTGTAGGTAAGAAGCGTTTGCAGAGTCACGTCCAGACCGATCATCGTGGCCGGGGCACCTGAACGGAACAGTGCATTAGCCGCATCAGGGTCCTGCGAGATATTGGCTTCCGACCAGGCAGAAACATTACCCGGAACAGTAAGTGCACCTCCCATCAGCACGATGGAGCCGATGCTGTCTCGTATTTCAGGAGCCTTCTTCAACGCGGCATCAATGTTGGTCATAGGGCCGGTAGGCACGTACACCAGGTCTTTGCCATAGGTTTTTACGGCATCGATAATAAAATCGACTGCGGAGCCCTGCTCCACGCTGCGTGAAGAATCCGGAATGGAAACATCACCGATCCCGTTATCGCCGTGGATGAAGGCGGAAATCGGCTGAACTTCGAAAGAGTCTTTGCGACTCGCATGTCCGAGCCCCTGGTACACCGGCACGTTCGGGAAACCTAATACATCCGTTACCGCCAGTGCGTTTCGCACACCTTGTTCCACTCTGACGTTGCCATACGTTCCTGTGATGCCGATAAGGTCGACCTCCGGACTCCCTAGCGCGTAGGCGATGGCGAGTGTGTCGTCAATTCCTGTGTCGAGGTCAAGAATCAGTTTCATTGCTTCCCCTTTCACTGTTGTTGCCTCATCGCAACTGACTCTCACTGTAGTCGGTAAAGCGATATCGTGCAGAATCAACGAGAACAATCGATAGGCTCTCGTAACTCAAGAACCACGGACAACAACCATGCAACCGCTATGCCCGACAACCATGTCCAACAATGCAAAACTGCTTCACAAGGACAGTTTGCGCGGCAGATTTCACCGCAAAAACCGTCCTTGTGAAGCAGTTAGTTCCTCAGTGCGCTATCGACGCTTGCGCAGGAGCATAAACACCGTTCCTGCGCCAACAGCCATCAGCGCAACGAGTGCAACACCTCCCACGGCGGCACCGGTGCTGGAGAGATGCCCGGACCTCGGCTTCCTCGCGGCAGAGGCAGCCGAGGTGCCGTTGCTGGTGTCGGCAGCCGGATTCGCAGAGGTTCGAACCAACAGCTGCTGTGCCTTGAGCAAAGCGGCATATGCGCTGTTAACCTGATCCTGCGTCGCGTTCCCATCGGCGAGAACCTGCTCGGCCTGCTTCATGGCAGTTGCGAAAGCAGACCAGGAATCCGTGGTGTAATCCTGGCTATTGAGCGATTGCGAACTGTCATGCAGGCTCTGCAGCTTGGACTTGTCGACCTTCGCGGAAATCTTGACCAGGCCGTTGATCGCAGTGTTCAACGCGTTGTACTCGGCGTTAATCTGCTGGTTGGTGGAGCTCGCGTCGGCAAGTACATCATTGGCGTCGGCAAGCGCCTTGACCAATTGCTTCCACGATTCAGGAGTGTACTTGCTCTCGTCGAGGCCCTTGGTGCTATCGACAAGATTCTGCAAGTCGCTGGTATCACGCGCAGCCACGCTTTGGATGTCAATCACCGGAGTCGAATCCTTGGCCACGGGAACCGAGCCATTGAGATGCAGCAGCAGTGCCTCGGGCTGTGCCGAAGCCGCCCTCTGCTTACTATTGCCCTCTTTCCCATCCACGGCAGTCTTGAGATGAGCTTGAATCGTACCCGGCTTGTCGGCCTCCACTGCGGAACCCGAACCGTTCTGCCCGCTCGTTCCGAACCACAAATCAGGGTTGATTGGGTCGAAGGATGCCACATCCGTGGTGTCTACCAAGTAGGGAGTGTCAGCAGCCTCGGCGAACAGTGATTCGGTCTGGGCGTAGAAATTCATCGGCGCCGAGGTCGTGTCCTTGGCAACGCCCAGTGCACTGAGCTTTACCGGCAGCAGAACGACGTTCGAATCGGAGACGGTGGAGTCGACAACCGCTTCCCTATCGATGACTGCCCTGTCACTCAGGCGCTCGGTTTCAACCCAGACGCCATCGGTCAACGCACCGTTCTTCATGGTGTTCACACCGATGAGATAATCTGCACGGCCATCGTTATCGCTATCGAGCACGATTTCCGGGAAGAAATTGTTGCCCAAGCGCGACCAGGTCTTATCGGTTTCAATGCCGAAAGTGAGATAGCCCTGCGACTTGTCATTGATCTGAGGGGCCGTGGACGAGACTCCCACTGCACGGATGTCCGCAGCAGCGAGGCTTCGTGCCGAATTCTGGGAAGTGTATCCATCGACAGGGTCCTGCAACGCAAGCTGCATCGGTGCGACCTGTGACGTGTACCCGGTAGCACCTGTGCCGTTCGCGAAGCCCTTGCCGCTGACGACCACTTGACCATCCGTCGAACCCTTTGAGAATTCAAGGCTCGTAGTGGTCTCCGATACGGGCTTCGGCGCAGCGACCATGGATACGCGCAATGCCGAGAAGGTGCCGTTGCCGGTGTCTTTCGGCACCAACCGCACGATACCGCTGGCATCGGTGACGTAATTGCTGTCATAGTCCGCCGAAACAGGATTCTTGACCGGCTGGGTGGCATCACGGGTGTGGCGCAGCTTGGACTGGTCGGGAATGCTGAGCTTCACCGTGAAACTTGCCCTACCGTTTGCAGGAACCGTGAGGGAGGTCTTGTCGAGTTGGTAGTCAACGCCGTCAGTCTTCACTCTTGCCTCATAGGACAGCGCGTAGGTCACCGGCTTGTCTGCCTTGTTGGTGACGGTGAAGGACTTGCTCTTGCTGTATCCGGCTCTCGGCACCTGAACGATACCGAATTCACCGGTTACGGCTGTTGCGTCATCCGTTGCGGCCACAGTCGCCTGATTGTTCACGGCTTCATAGGCGTCGATGCGGCCGGTTCCAACTCGCAGCGGGCCCATCTTCGTGCTGCGGTCTTCGCTGAGCACGTCGTGATCCGCAGTGTTCATCAGCTGCGCCTTGATGGCCTTCGCAGTCCAACCGGGATGCGCCTGATACGTCAAGGCCGCGATACCGGAGGTCATAGGTGTCGCCATCGAGGTGCCGCTCATCACTTCGGCTTTGGAACCACTGCCTGCAGAAGCCGAGATGATGCCCACTCCCGGAGCTGAGACATCAGGCTTTACGGTACCGTCCGCAGAACCATGAATACCTCGCGAAGTGAAAGACGCCATGGTGTCCTCGTATTTCGCGGAGTAATCGACCTTGGTGCTCAGACGCTGGTCCGAGGAGAGTTTGACCGTCAACGTACCCGCATCAAGCGCGGACTGTACCTTGGTGAGGCCGGCAGGTGTGACCTGGAAACCGGGCAGAGTGGCATTGCCAGCAATTCCCGCATCCGGTATGTCCTTATCGGACTGGAACAGGATGGCTGTGGCACCGGCTTCTTGGGCGTTGTCAAAACGTTTCTTGGAACCGCAGACCAGATTGTTGTCGTCCCAGCTCACCCAGGCGATGTTGCCTTTCACCGCAGCGGCGTCAGCATCGGAATAGGTGTTACAACCGGCGAGGTTGTTGGGGTCTTGGACCTTGACCACCTTGCCTTCGACATTGATGTTGCTGAGGTCCGCATAGTTTGCAGAATACTGCCCTGCAAGCTTGGTTCCTGCCACACTGCTGGGCGCGGTGGCTGTGATGCCATCCTGCAGAGTACGGCCTGAGCTGCTCGCCGCGACCGTCAGAGCGCTTTTCGCACTTCCCGGGGAACCGAGCACATCGGTGAAATCACCTTCGTTGCCGGCGGCGATAACCGAAAGCACACCTTTTTCAGTCAGTGCATCGACCTTCGCCGTATCAGGGTCGTCATCGGAACCATAGGAACCACCAACAGACATCGATACGATGTTGATGCTCTTGCCATCGGCGATCTGCTGACCAACCCAATCGAGGGCTGCGCCGACGAGTCCGGTGGTGCCGCCGTTGTCTCCGAAGACCTTGAGCGAATACACGCCGGCTTCAGGAGCGGAACCGGGGCCGACTTCCATGGACTGCAGTTCGGATTCGGAGAGCTTGCTGTAATCACCCTTGTAGGTCTTGCCGTCCGCAGTGACTCCGTAGCCAAGAGCGGTGCCCGCCACGTGTGTGCCGTGGTGCCCGCCATGCCCATCGATGGGGTTGTCGTCCGGGGTCGGTTCTGCAGTGCTGCTATTGTCCGGATTGTAATCAGTTCCGGCGAAATCGTAGCCGCCTTTGAACTTATCCTTATCGATGAGCTTCTGCAGTGACGGGTCAGTCAGCGGGTCGCTTTTGGATGCGAGCGCCGTGTCGTAGGCCTCTGTCGTCCCAGCTCCGCCGAAATCGGCGTGGGTGTAGTCCAGGCCGGTATCGACGACGGCGATATTGATGCCTTTGCCCGTCTTGCCGGTTTGCGCCCATGTTTTCAGCGACTGCACCAAGGTATCGCTGTTGGCGTTCTTGGGCTCGGCGTTGGCGATGGATGCGTTATCCGAAGCCGTAGCCTCAGGCGTCGTAGCTGCAGCGGAACTTGAAGCACCGTCGTTGGATGCAGCGGCACCGGATGGGGTTGAGCTTGGTGTTGCTGCATCTGTTTCGGCTGAACTCTTGTCGGAGTCGCTGCCCTGTGCAGCGGAATCCCCTGATGTATCGCTCTTGGCGGCAGTACCGTCACTGTCGGCTGAGCCGGTGGCGGCAGTGCTGCTCGCGCTCGGGGAACTTCCGGCTGTTGCGCCCTCGGAATCCTTCGTGCTTTCTGCACTGTCCGCAGTCTTCTTGAAGCTTATCGGGTTGATTTTGCTCACCGAATCCGATTGCTCAGCCAGCTTGTTCAACGCAGCCGCATCGGCGTATACGGCGATACCTGGGACGGTATAGGCCGTTGAATACAATTCGGTTGCCTTCGGATCGAGGCGTTTCAATTCGGCAAGCACATCTTTTGAGGTGTCCTTTGCTTTATCTGCCGCGTCTTGGGCTTTATCCTGCAGAGCCTTCTTGCCTTTGAACGCCGATGGGCTTTTGCTATTGCTCACTGACAGAGCACTCTTGCTCGTCGTCTGGATGAACACCGGCATTGTGCCGGAACCTTTGCTGATTTGAGAGGCGACCTGCACCTTGGCGGATTGCGGAGTGTCCGCGTACGCTACCGCAGTTCCCGCTGTCGGCAGAAGCATCGCCACCGCGATGACGAGTGCGCTCCACCGTCCCTTATGTCGTTTTTGCATGGAGTTTTCCTGTTCCCTTCCAGCATGGATATCCGATCCACGCTTCTTTTCCCCGGGAACAAGTTATCTTCGTTAACGAACGGTTATGTTTCGGTGAACAGTCAGGCCCGACGTTGCAACGACATTTCGGCATGTCGGCGATGGATGCCGCCGTGGCTGCAGTAGCCATTAAGGCGGATAACTGCACTAAAAGGACAGCAATGCGGCAATAATTTCTCCGAAAAGCTGTCCTTTTAGTGCAGTTATCGAATTAGATGGATTTTTTCACGCCAAAATGCGAAGAGACCACTATGGAGACACCTCGAAGGAACTCACGCACGACAAAACCCCCGCCACGTTGAGACGTGACAGGGGTCTGGTGAAGGTTACAGCAAAAGCTTTACTCGAAAGGGTCCGTGTCCACGACAACAACCTCAGTGGGCACATTACCCGCGGTTGCCTTGGAGTAGGGGCACAGTTCCTGAGTGCGGTCGACGAGCTTGGCCACGGTCTCATCATCGACATCGGGAACGAAGACCTCAATCTTCGCCTTGATGCCGAATGACTCGCCTTCAGGGCCGATGGAGACGTGCGCACGCACCTTGCTCTTCGCCAGCTTGCTTCCGGCGATTCGCAACTCCTTGCCCGCAAGGCCGAGTGCACCTTGGAAGCACGCACCCCAACCGATGGCGAACAACTGCTCCGGGTTGGTGCCGTTGCCCTTGCCACCCATGGCGACAGGAGTGTCCAAATCAAGTTCAAGGTCAGGCTCATGACTTACGGCATGGCCATTTCGACCACCGGTGACATTGGCCACGGCGGTGTAGGCAATCTCTGACGGTTCATTTCCTTTGTATTCGCTCATACTGCTATGACACCACCTTCACTCGCTTGCGGCAAGTTATTACGCCGATAGAGACTATGACGCATCGCACATTATGACGGAGCCAGAGCCATGCTTTCAAAGCACGGTTCGGAGCACAGTTCGAAGCGTGGTCCGAAGCGCAGACAGCCCGGTTCGAAGCGTGATTCGAAGCATGGGAAGCCCGGGCGGCACCAATACGCCGTTACAGAATTGACTCGGGAGCAAGTTTCTCGATGTCCTGCCTGGGTAGAACAGCCTCGGCATGCATGTAGAGCCTGGGGATTCGGCTGCGCAGACAGGTGAATATCTCGTAGCATATGGTTCCTGCCGCACGAGCCCAGTCATCCGCGGTCGGTTCGCACGCTTCCTCACCGCGCCCGGGGCCGAACAGCAGCACGGTATCACCCTCGTGCACGCCAAGCGTATCGGCGTCACCGTGGAGGTCGAGCACACACTGGTCCATGCACACACGGCCTGAGACTCGCACCAACTTGGGGCCTGCATCGGTCATCACACGAACCGGTCCGCCAAGATGCTCCTGCCCCAGGGAACCCTCAATATCCGAACCGGAGGCCGAACGGTGAATGCCATCCGCATAGCCGAGAGGCATCACCGCTGCGCTGGTCTCCTGCTCCGTCAGATAGGTACGACCGTAGGAGATGCCGTGACCGGCTTCAAGATGCTTGACCGTGGCCAGCTGAGCCTGCAGGCTCATGGCGGGCGTGAGGGCATACTTCGACGGAGTGCCCATTGAGGGATCGGGCTCATAACCATACAGCCCGATTCCAGGCCTGGTCAGGTCATAATGAATCGCCGGACGGGTAAGCGTTGCCGCCGTATTCGCCAAGTGCCGTATCTGCGGGGAAAGCCCCGCCTGACTCATACGCATGGAGAACTCTTCGAAATTGGCTATCTGCTTGTCTGTAGACGCCACGAAAGCGGGCTGTCCGGGCATATCCGCTACAGCGAGATGGCTCCATTGACCGATAATCTCGATGGCTCCCTCGGCTTTGAAACGACCGAGCAGACCCAGGGCATCGTCAAAGGCTTCCGGGGTGAACCCGTTGCGGCCAAAACCGGTATCAACCTTGACATGCACACGAGCAGGTTTCCCAAGCTTGCGAGCGGCTGCGGCGATCGCCTCGATGCCCGCCAGGGAGCCCACGGAAATATCAATATCCTCGGAGATGAGGTCTTCGAACAGTGCCGCCTTGCCGTTGTACAGCCACGTCAGAATATGGCAACGTTCAGAGCCTATTCCAGCTTTTCGCAGGAGCAGCGCCTCACGGGGCTGCGCAGTACCCAGCCAAGTCGCACCACCCGCGAGCGCCGCCAGCGCCGAGGGAACCAAGCCATGCCCGTAGGCATCGGCCTTCACCACTCCCATAACCGCCGTACCGGAATTCGCACCCCCGCACACCTCTACCAGATGTTGCATGTTGCGTTTCATGACGGCCAAATCGACTATCGCCTGGCCGGGGTATTCACGGCAGGCACGTAGGTAATTCGATTCTCCGGCTTCGGAAGAAAACTCCAGCTTAGGTGCAGCAGTCAATGTCATAACCCCCATTGTGAACCACAACGGTCAAATTTGTGTAAGCTTCTGTGCGTTTCTTCAAGCAATACTCACCCGAAGCCGAAAAAACCGGCGAGAAGTTTGCCTGCCACACACTTGTGTAGGGATTTTGAGGGAGACCGTATGTATTCGAATATCACTGGTATTGGAATTCCGCTATTTACGGCTTGAAATCCTCTTGTTCTATTCGCGAATCCCTACACAAACGCTCTGCAGGCCCGGAACTGGCGGTTATCGAGGTGAAATACCGGTTAGCGCACCCAGTGATAGGCGATTCTTTCAGCTTCACCGACCCGATGATTGGTGAGATGAATGATGCCGCAGCGTTTGAAGCCCGCAGACTCGAATACGTGCTGCATCGCCTTGTTATGCTCATGGGTATCGCCGCGAACATTCTTGTACCGCTTCGTGACCCAGGCCATGCAGTCATGCGACACTCCCTTGGCCACTCCCGCCGATGCCACGCGGTGCAGCGCCACATACGGTTCGTCATTCAACCAATGGCCATCGGTGATGGTCCCGTATGTCGAGTCTTCGCCTTCGCACACGGAGAACACCGCAAGAATACGCTCCTGCTCGTCCTGCCCTTCATTGTCGACCAACAGCATGGTTCGATGCTCGTGCAAATCTTCCCTGACGGTTTCGGTCAAGGGATACACCGACCCCCATTGGCTCGGATTGCCGTTCTCGGACATCAGCCGGCGTGCCCGCGCGAAAATCGCTTGAATTGCATCAAAATCATCATCATTCGCCTGACGAAAATGCCGAGTGCCGTTGGCGAGGGTTTCCTGGTTCGCGGGGACCGCCGATTCCTTCCCTGAAAGCCGTGCCAATGACGGCGTCAGGAGAACAGGAACGGTGAGATTATTCGGCTCCACTGTTTCCGTCGATACCGCATTCTCTGGTACATCTGCTGATGACGATTCGCTCACGTGCTCACCTTTCCGATAACCCACAACCGCATTCGGGCGAATCTTCCATAGAAGAAGCATCCGCAACACCTATCAGGCCTTCTGTAACCGTGCAACCATAAAGGTGCCCACGAACAATATCACTCAAAGTGCTGCAAACAAACTGGAGATACCGTCGATAGCCGCTGGATTGGCATCCTAGGACCCCCTCCTGGACGGACCTGTCGCTGGGGGCTGAAATTTCACAAACCGTGGTGATTATGCCCATGCCAGTCTGCATGCGTTGCCCTCGTCAGTTTTCGAGGGCAACATCCCTGCTGCAGCGGTGCCGGCAGTCCTCATGGACGCTCCATCACGCATTGTTCGTCCGGAACGTTCGTCCGGAACGTTCGTCCGGAATGCTCATCCGGAACGATACTTGCGGCCTCCCTCATATTCACGGCGAGACCGCTTCAGACGACCTTGCGCTCGAATGGGTCGGAGCTGATGCCCTCCGCGAGAATGTCCTTGCTCCACTGCTTGGCGGAGAACAGGCTGTGGTCGCGATAGTTGCCGCAGCTGGTGATTTCGGTTCCCGGCACATCATCCCATGTGGACTCGTTGGCGATGAAGTCCAATGCTTCCTTCAAGGCCTTGGCGATGTCGGCAGTGTCATGCTCACCCCACGCCAGGAGGTGGAATCCAGTGCGGCATCCGAACGGAGAGCAGTCGATATAGCCTGGAATACGTTCACGCAGAAGGACGGCAATCATATGCTCGATGGTGTGCAGACCCCCCGTAGGAATGGCGTTCTCATTGGGCTGCACCAGTCGCAGGTCGAAATTGGAGATACGGTCGCCGCTAGGACCCTGCTCCACGTCAATCAGACGCACATACGGAGCCTTGACCTTCGTGTGATCCAGCTCAAAACTTTCTACAATCGGTTTCGCCATAATGATTCGTTCCCTTCCTACAATGATTCATTCCAACGAGTGCGAAATGCATCCGCCATTGTCTTTTATGCTAAGCCCACGCGAGAATATTCATAGACTATCCGCGCGCTGCTAAATGGTATGGCTGCGAAGAAAGTGTCTGAACTGTGCATGATGGCACGCGAGACGTGGTAATTCCTGTGCTCCGCGTGCTTTCATGCACAGTTTCGTTTAGGGCACCACCGAGCGGATGTGCAACTGTGCGTACGAGCATGTGAAGCACGCCGATTTGCTGGCTCAGCATGCCGATACGCACAGTTTCTAGCGAATGCATTCCTTTGAGACGAAACACGCATCCACGCAGGAAACTCACGGGCACCAGTTCATGCATGGAACTGATATGGGCTGACTATCGTTCTTGGTTACATCACTCAGTGCTGCGGCACATAGAGTTGGTCTCCCGTCTGGTGGAATTCGCGGCTCATCTCCTCCATGCCTTTGCGAATGAATTCCTCCTGCTGCTGCGCGTCGCCGTATTCGCTGCGAATGTTCTGCGATATGGCCATCGAACAGAATTTCGGACCGCACATCGAGCAGAAATGCGCCATCTTGGCCGGTTCCGCAGGCAAGGTGTCGTCATGGAAGGCGATGGCCGTGTCCGGGTCATAGGAGAGGTTGAACTGGTCCATCCAACGGAACTCGAAGCGTGCCTTCGATATGGCCAGGTCTCGGTCCTGTGCGCCTGGATGGTGCTTCGCTATGTCGGCTGCGTGCGCGGCTATCTTATAGGTAATCACACCGGTTTTGACATCATCCTTGTTCGGCAGCCCCAGATGCTCCTTGGGTGTGACGTAGCAGAGCATCGCAGTGCCGTATCGGGCGATTTCCGTGGCCCCGATGGCTGATGTGATGTGGTCGTATCCGGGGGCGCAATCCGTGGTCAGTGGTCCGAGCGTATAGAAGGGAGCCCCCTTGCACAAAGCCTTCTCCAGTTCGATGTTCATGCGAACAGTGTCGAATGGGATATGGCCGGGCCCTTCAATCATCACCTGCACGTCATGGTTCCAGGCCTTCTGCGTCAGTTCGGCCAGTGTCATGAGTTCGGCGAATTGCGCCTGGTCGTTCGCATCCGCCAGACTGCCCGGGCGCAGCCCATCCCCCAGCGAGAAGCAGACGTCGTACTGTTTGAATATCTCGCACAACTCCTCGAAATGCGTGTAAATGAAGCTCTCCTGATGATGCGACAGACACCATTGAGCCATAATCGAACCACCGCGCGACACGATGCCGGTCACGCGGTTGGCGGTCAACGGCACATACCGGAGCAGCACCCCGGCGTGGATGGTCATGTAGTCCACGCCCTGCTCGCACTGCTCAATCACCGTGTCCCTGAACAGTTCCCAGGTCAGTTTGGTGGCATCCTCATCGACCTTCTCGAGGGCCTGATAAATGGGCACCGTGCCGATCGGTACGGGTGAGTTGCGCAGAATCCATTCTCGCGTGGTGTGGATGTCGTTGCCCGTGGACAGATCCATCACCGTGTCGGCACCCCACTTGCACGCCCAGGTGAGCTTCTCGACCTCTTCGTCGATGGACGAAGTCACCGCGGAATTGCCCATGTTGGCGTTAATCTTCACCAGGAACTTCTCGCCGATAATCATCGGTTCGGCCTCAGGATGGTTGATATTCAGCGGCATCACCGCACGCCCTGCGGCCAATTCCGACCGCACCAGCTCAACGTTGCAATGCTCGCGTTCAGCGACGAACCGCATTTCCGGAGTGGTGATGCCCTGGCGTGCGTACCACATCTGCGTTATGGGGTGTCCGCTGGCTTTCAGCGGATTGCGCCGCTCCCCCTGCCATTCCTTGGACGCCTCACCGCGTCGCACCGCGGCTTTCCCGTCATCTTCGAGGTCTCTATGGCGGCCCTCATAGGACACGGTGTCGCCACGGTCGGCGACCCATTCCGCACGTATGGGCGGCAATCCCTTGAGCACGTCATGCTCGGGGCCTTCGGTGTTGTAATCCTCAAATGGCGCATTTGGTGTGGTGGTCGAAGCACCACCCGGCAGGAAAGCGGGTGTTACGGTATCGTCGAGCGAAATTCTGGTGCTCGGAATACCGAGCTGATAGTTTCCGGAATCATTGGAAAATGGCACGGTACGCGTTACACGGATATGCGATTGGTCACGCTGCTTGCTGGACCTTGCGGCATCGTCCACGCGATGCTGTTTGGCGTTGGGGTCCGCATACTCTGCAGATGCCTCAGATGCCTCAGATGCCGCGGATGCGGCAGACCTGGCGGATGCGGCAGATGCCTGTGATGAGGCGGTTGACGGTGCTGTTTGGGATGACAGCTCTGACATGGTGTTCCTTCCCTCGCCGGAATTACCCGGGCAGGTTCTAACGGTGCTCGGGTTGCCCCGATCTCAGCCCTTGCGGGCGCCCGCGGTGATTATTGGTTTATCCTGATGCGGATTCATGTGCGATAAGGAATCCCGTGGCATCCCGAGGCAAGCGCACGGCATGCCACTGGCCCGCTACACGGTGGTGATGGCAATGAGTATTGTCATGAAATCAGTCCTTACGGCGGCATTACCCGCATCAAGTTCACGGTCGAAGTCTGTTGACTTCCTCTCAGCCTGCACACAAGCTCCCGTATTGCTTACACCGCCCATCCTTGCCCCAGGGGCCGACGGCCGTCACCTACCGGGCTGCAGAATTACGCGATTCTGCCTTGGAACAGCTCATCATGCGAAGCAATACGCACCAACCGAATAATCGGATTCGAGTGATGAGGAAGATACAGTACAAGCACATCAATTGCGCCTTCGGAAAGATGAAACTCCCAATGCCCGTTGTAATTGCCTCCAGGATTGGCAAGCATATGTGGCCGGTACGCATCTGGAACCGTTCCATTGACAGCCAGTTCTTCAATGATGAGCTCATCTAACTCATCAGCGAGTTGAACATGGTCATGTCTCAATTGTGCGTATTCTCTAGTGAATTGAGAATCGAATCTGATGCGATATTTCATCAATCAGGCCTGACGCGATGCCTTGTGAAGCTCGGCCACCGCCTCAACCGGATCATCAAAGGTTACGGCATCATCAGAAAGCAAGCCCGACTCCTTTGCCTCCACTTCAATCATGCGTCGCCATGTCTGTTCGGTGGGAATGCGCGATGACGCTTTAAGCTCGAAAGGGACTTTGCCCTCATTCACCAATTGCCTGAGGGCAAGTTTGACGTACATACTCAGATTCAACCCGATTGAATCCAGAACCGCTGTGGCCTCTGTATTGAGTGAGTCCTCGATACTGATTGTTCTGTTGGTCATCCAGCTCACCTCCAAATGTTGCAGGTACAAATACGTGTATACCAAGTGTATTACACGTTGTTCTCACGTAATGAACTATTGCTGGCTGCGAAGATAAGCGACCCAACCAGCAACATGGCATCGCCTTGTCACTTCTGCACAGATGCCTCGATTCATTACTTCGTCGATGCGATGACCTCGATGAAGCGCTGGCCGTAGAGTTCGAGCTTGTGCTCGCCCACGCCGTTGACTTCGAGCATGGATTCCTCGTCGAGAGGCCTACGTTGCGCCATATCACGCAGTGTTTTGTCCGAGAACACGATGTATGGCGGCTTGCCTATCTCACGGGCAATCTTGGTGCGCAGCTCACGCAAAGTCTGGAACATCTCCTCATCGGCAGGGTCCAGGGTCACGTTCTGACCACCGCCGTTCGTGGACGCACCTGCACCGCTTCTCGTACGTCTTTGACCATGCCCGTCATCGGATGCTCCCAGAACACTCGAAGCTGGGACATCACCTTTGCGAATCACACTGGTGATGGCATATCGGAAATCAGGAGCAACGGTACGGACCGCCAGATTGCCGAACTTCACCAGCGGCAGACGCCCTTCGGTGATGAGCAGATAGTCGTCGACGCTCATCTGGTTGATGACATCGCGGATTACGGCTTCGCTGGTGTCGCGAAGCTTGCCATAGCTCGGGCAACGGTCCAACCCCCGCTTGAGGACATCCTGCGACTGCGAACCGCGCAGAACCCGGACCGGCATTCCCGCGCCGAAGTTCTGCCCGACATCATGCACGCAACGGCTCACCATCCTGGCGATATCCGTCACGTCAACGGATTTCACCGTTCCCAGACAGTTCGAGCAATTGCCGCAGCCTGTCGGCGCATCGTTCACCGCCGTCTCGACCTGTGATGGGTTGCCACTTGCCGTCATAGCGTCAGAGGTATTACCGGTATTGCCGTTATTCTCTGTATCGTCGACACCGCCCACGGAGACGGCGGAATCATTGATGGCGGTATCAGCAGCGGCATCGCCACTCTGCTGCCCAAAATAGCGCAGGATGTATTCGTGCAGACAATCCGCCGTCCGGCAATAGCCAATCATCGCGCCCAGCAGTCTGCGCCGATGCGAGCGCACGAATTCGCTTTCTTCCGCACTGAGACGGTCATTGGCATTGCCCATATCCAGCAGCCGTCTGCGGGTCACGATGTCCGACTCGTTCCACAGCAGCGTGCAGCGTGCAGGCTCACCATCTCGTCCCGCTCGTCCAGCCTCCTGATAGTAGGCTTCTATGCTTTCCGGCATGTTGTGATGGATGACGAAACGCACATTCGATTTGTCGATTCCCATACCGAAAGCGTTGGTCGCCGCCACCACCTGGACCTCGTCGTTCACGAATGCGCGTTGTGCACGGGCACGCTCTTCAGGCTGCAAACCGGCGTGGTAGGCGGCGGCCGTCACCCCTTCTCGACGCAGCTCCTGAGCGACCGCATCGGTCTCCTTGCGGGTGGCGCAATAGATGATGCCGGAATCGTCGGCATGCTCGTGCACATAGCGGGATATCCACTCGGACTTCTGTTTGGTACTCAGACGAATGACATCGAGGAAGAGGTTCGGCCGGTCGAAGCCCGTCACCGTCATCACGGGGTCATGCAAGTTGAGCATACGCACGATGTCCGCACGCACTTGTTCGGTGGCGGTCGCAGTGAATGCCGCGACGATAGGGCGTCTGACAAATCCCTCGATGAATCCACCGATATCCAGATACGACGGTCTGAAATCCTGACCCCATTGCGAGACGCAGTGCGCTTCGTCGACGGCAATCATGGAGATTTGCAGATGCTCGCACAATCCGCGGAACGACGGGGCCGAAAGCCGTTCGGGCGCCACATACAGCAGGCGCAGACTGCCTTGAGCGGCCTGCGAAATCACCGCGCGCTGCTCTTCGGTGCTCTGCGTCGAATTCACGAAGGCGGCGGCGATGCCCGCATCGTCCAAAGCATCCACCTGGTCTCGCATCAAGGACACCAGCGGAGATATGACGATGGTCACCCCAGGGAGCACGGTTGCGGGCACCTGGTAGCAGATTGATTTCCCTGCGCCCGTGGGCATCACAGCCAGGGAGTCGTGCCCTGTCAGAATCGCATCGACCACTCGGTCCTGCCCCAAGCGGAAGGAATCGTAGCCGAAATACGTGTGCAGGGCATCAAGCGCTTGGTCTACTGGGGTCATATGCTCAGTGTATGAGTTCGCGGGCTCCTCCGCATGTCGCATTCGGGCCTCTCTGGCGGCACCTCGACGTTTGTGTAGGGATTCATGCAATGCCAAGCTTCTTCAAGGTTCCGAAACGTTGACATTGCATTACGGCCATTGCTCGAATATTTCTTTCTTGCAAGAAATCCCTACACAAACGACATCAGCCCAATAACAAGTAGATTTCAGCCGCGCAGGGAGTCCAGTGCCTGGTCGATATCGGCGATAAGGTCCTCTTTGCCTTCCACACCGACCGAGAGACGAACCAGATTGTCCGGCACCTGCAACGCCGTACCGGAAACCGAGGCATGGGTCATGGCCGCAGGATGCTCTATCAGCGATTCCACACCGCCCAGGGACTCGGCAAGTGTGAAAATCTGCGTGGCACCCACGAAACGCTTGGCCGCATCCATACCGCCTGCAAGCTGCACGGAAACGACTCCACCGAAGCCGCCGCGCATTTGGCGCTTGGCGATGTCATGGCCGGGATGGGATTCGAGACCCGGGTACCAGACGCGCTCAATCTCGGGACGCTGCTCCAGATGTTCCGCCAAGGCCAAGGCGTTCTCGCTATGACGCTTTACCCTCAGCTCCAAGGTCTTCAATCCGCGAATCGCCAGCCATGAGTCGAAGGGCGACGGCACGGCTCCCGCCGCGTTCTGCAGGAAGGCGACCTGCTCATGCAGGTCATCATCATTGAGCAGCACCGCACCACCGACCACATCGGAATGACCGCCGATGTATTTCGTGGTCGAATAGACCACCACGTCGGCACCATCATCCAGGGGATGCTGCAATGCGGGTGAGGCGAAGGTGTTGTCCACCACCACTTTGGCTCCTCCGTGCTGGCGTGCGGCCTTCACCACGGCCTGAATATCGGTGATGCGCAGCAGGGGGTTCGATGGTGTTTCCACCCATACGACCGCATAGCTTTTGGCCGCCAGCCGCTCGGTGACCGCATCGATATCCGTGACATCAACCACATCAAGACCCACGCCCCAGGGGCCGAACACTTTGCTGAGGAGTCTGTAGGTACCGCCATACACATCATTGCCAAGCAGAATATTGTCCCCGGGTTTGAGGAATGACCTGAGCAGGACATCAATAGCGGCGAGACCGGAAGCGAAGGAAATCGAATGCTTCGCCCCTTCCACACCTGCGAGCTGCTCATCGAAGGCGTCACGGGTCGGGTTGGTCGAACGGCTGTACTCGTAGCCTCCGCGCAGACCTCCCACACCATCCTGCTTGAAGGTCGATGACATGTATATCGGCGGAACCACCGCACCGGTCGTCGGGTCCGGCTCCTGCCCTGCGTGGATTGCTCGTGTGGCGATGTTCTGCGTTGCGTAATCGTTGCTCATGATGTGGTGCTCTTCCTGTGTGTCGTAACCAATGAAATAAGAAATTGTGAACTTCGTTTTACCGGGTTCGTTTTACCGAGTTCGTTTTACCGAGTTCGTTTCCGCCCAGCTCCTCACCTTGAACCAAGGAGGTCGGCGAAGTGGAAGCGATTGTCGCCCGATGCTTCGTATCTAATGCGAGGTGCTCACTTCTGCGCTGTACTCATTTCACCCCTTCGATTGCCGTCGTGCGTTGATGCTGCCTGCTCAGCACATCGCCGAAACCGTTCTCACGCATCCATTCGTCGGAGAAAATCTTGGACAAGTAGCCGCGACCAGAATCGGGAAGCAGCACCACCATCAGCGAATCGCTGCCGAGCCCATGCATTCGTGCAGACTTCAAGGCCGCCGCCACCGCCATACCCGATGAACCGCCGACCAGCAAACCTTCCTCACGTGCCAGCCGACGCGTCATCTCGAATGCTTCGGCATCGCCGACCTGCACTATCTCGTCGGGAATCGACGGGTCATACGCCTCGGGGTAGAAGTCCTCTCCCACGCCTTCAATCTTGTATTGATGCACATCATCCGGATTGGAGTAGATGGAACCTTCCGGGTCGGCGCCTATGACCTGAACGGCACCATTCGAAGCTTCCTTCAGGAAGCGGCCGGTGCCTGTTATGGTGCCGCCCGTGCCTACACCTGCGACGAAGTGCGTGAGCCGCCGGTCCGTGTCACGCCAGATTTCCGGTCCCGTGGTGCGATAGTGGCTTTCCGGACCGTTGGGGTTCGCGTACTGGTTCGGTTTGAAGGCACCGGGAATCTCGCGGGCGAGCCTATCGGAAACCGCATAGTAAGAACGTGGGTCATCGGGACCCGCATCGGTCGGGGTGACGATGACTTCAGCACCATAGGCACGAAGCACTGCCCGCTTGTCTTCGGAGACCTTGTCGGGAACGACGAAAACCGTGCGATATCCGCGTTGCTGAGCTACGAGCGCAAGACCGACCCCGGTGTTGCCGCTTGTGGGTTCGACTATGGTGCCACCGGGTTGCAGCTGCCCGCTGCGTTCGGCCGCGTCGATGATACGTTCCGCGATGCGGTCCTTCGACGACCCGCCGGGATTGAAATATTCGATTTTCACTACGACCCTGGCCTCCACATCATCGGTGACGCTGTGGAGTTCGACCAGTGGGGTGTTGCCTATTAATGCTGTGATGTTCGTTGAGATGTTCATCGTTCCTCGCTTCATTCGGTGCTTGTGCTATGTGTGCGGAGCGCCTTGCGAGAGCTGCGGATGATGACTGATATGAGATTCCGGAATGGTGACTGATGAATTCGGATACGCCGCTGGCGACTACTGCGCCGATTGCGCCATATTGCTTGGCACATGCCTCTAAGCGTGTCGCTTCACATCAATGGGAGTGCCCTGAACTTCTGGATTATGAGCCTGTGCACAGAGCACCACGATGAAGAACATCACGTTCGGATATGGCCACTGCGCCACAACATTCCGGTTCCTATCTCAAATTATGCGTTGTCAACCGCGAGCCTGCAGGCTTCGGTCAGCGACAACAACATGAGAGATTGGACATGCTGAACACAATAGCACACTATGCGGCCTCTGGGAGATAACTGCACTAAAAGGACAGCTTTTCGTTGGAATTCTCCTTGAATTGCTGTCCTTTTAGTGCAGTTATCAAATTATCGAGACCGTGGCCACCCACTGCGCCGGATTTCGTGCTGACCATTCAACAACCGACCTGGCACGCCCCACCATTCGGACTTGTCAGAGCGTTGCCGCCGCAATCAGGGCCTTGGTGTACTCCTGTTGCGGCTCCTCAAGAACGGCTTCGGCAGAACCGAATTCAACAGCCTCACCGTCCCGGAGCACCAGAATGGAATCCGCGATATGCTGAACCACTCCAAGATCATGCGACACCAGCAGCATGGTCATCGTCTCAGAGTCCTCCCTCATGCGCAACGATTCCAAGGTCCGAAGAATCTGTATCCTCGCATGCATATCGACCGCACCCATCGCCTCATCCGCAAGCAGCAGTTTCGGACGGGAAATCAGCGCACGGGCGATGGCGACCCGTTGGGCCTGACCTCCTGAAAGGTCCATCGGATACCTGTCGTACAGTGCCGCATCGTCGAGACCCACCCGTCGCATCACCCGACGCACCGATTCCTCGATATTCTCAGTCAGGTCGTCGTGAGATGCGGCCCAACGGGTGTCACTAGACATCTCGACTCCACGAATACGCAGCGGTTCCGCGATTGACCGAGACACCGTCCACCGAGGGTCAAGAGAGGAATGCGGATTCTGGAACACTATGGCGGATTCCCTTCGTAGTGCCGCGTATGCATCCGGATGCTCCCCTATCGCCTGTCCTCGATAGCGAATCCTTCCTGAATCAGCCTGTCTGATGCCAAGAAGGATTCGGGTCAGCGTGGTCTTTCCTGAACCCGAAGCCCCGATTATGGCCAGACACTCCCCTTCGCGCACGCTCAAGGACACATCGCGCAAGGCGATGCCGCTGTCGACGTCGGGACCATGCGCACTAGGGCCATGCACACCGGTGCCGGATCGCAACAAACGTCCCAATAGCCTGCCGGAAGGCGCACCGTAGCGTTTGGCGATGTGCTCCGCTTCTAGGATGGGGACCGGATGCTCAACGCTCACTGCGACCTCCCTGTCGATACCCGGCGGATACGGAGGTGTGCTCGTCACCATGGAATGTCAGCATTCGCGCAGCATCCACCAGGCCGCGCGTCGTCTCATGCTCCGGAGATTGCAGCAAATCCCGGGTGCGCCCGCTCTCCACAATGCGTCCTCCATCGAGCACGTAGCAGCGATTGGTTGCCTGTGACAGCACCGAAAAATCATGGGTGATGAACAGCATGGAAGCTCCTGCATCATCGACAAGCGATACCAGCAGATCGACTATCTGCCGTTGGGTAATCGGGTCCAGAGCCGTGGTGGGCTCATCGGCCACGATAAAACGCGGGGATGTCACCAGAGCCGTCGCAATGGCCACACGCTGCTGCTGTCCGCCGGAAAGCTGGTGGGGGAATCTACGCATCGCTTCCAGCGGCACATCAACTTTGCGAAGCATGGCGACAACCCGTTCGTGTATCTGTTGCCGATTCAACGAGTAATGCAATCTCAGGGGCAGCGCTATCTGATCGGCTATGCGCTTCACAGGATTAAGCGCGGAGGCAGGGTCCTGCATGACCAGGGCGATGGCTTTGCCCCGCATGTCTGCGAGCAGGCCTTCATCCGCCCCAACCATCTCCTGACCACCGATGCGTATCGAACCCTGAAGCTGCATGTGCGGCGGCAACAATCCCAGGCAGGCTCTGGAAATCATCGACTTCCCGGAACCCGAAACACCTATCAGCCCGACGCGCTCGCCGTCGTCTATCTGCAGGGACACGTCATCCAGAAGCGTTTTCCCCTGGACTGCAAGGTGCAGATGCGAGAGATCCACCGTCATGAACGTCCCCTCACTGTTGTCGATACCTGTGTCCGATGTTCTCGAAGACGCGGATTCGTCAAGGGGTCCACGGCGTCGCGCAGTGCGTCACCGAAGAGATTCAAGGCCACCACGACGAGAGTCACCACCAGACCCGGCCAGACAACCGCCAGTGGATACACATTGATGAAGCGCACGGATGTGGTGAGCGAATGCCCCCAAGATGCCACGCCGCTGGGCACGCCGATGCCCAGATATGTCAGCCCAGCCTCGGCAAGTATGACCGTGCCGGCGCACATCGACAGCTGTACCAGCAGCATCGGCAGGATGTTCGGCACGATATGCGTTCTGAATACGCGAAATGCACTGGCGCCACTCGACAGCGACGATTCCACGAATTCCGAGCGTGCCACCAGCAGCGCCTGCGGGCGAACCACACGAGCGAGATTCAAGGAGTATCCGAAAGAACAGGCCACCACTATCACCATCACACTCGGCCCTAACGGAACGGCAAGAATCAGCGCCAACAACACGGTCGGCAAGGAAATCAGAGCGTCGATGATGACAACACTCGCATGCGCGAGCATCAGATGCGACGACAGCATCGACAGCACGAACAGGCATCCCAAGGTCGCGGTGAGCAGCACCGTAAGAGCGACAATGCCGAGCTCCGTTGCCGACCCCGCCATCAGCCAGCTCATTATGTCAGCGCCGCTGCCGTCGGTACCCAAGAGGTGAGCCCATGAAGGCGATTGCCAGACGTGGAAACCGTCGGTCTCCCACAGGGAACGCGGCGTCCAGACCAGGGAAAGCACCGCAACCAGCATCCAGCAGCACAGCACGATTATCGAGAATCTACCCGAGCCGCCCTCCCATATCGAGGACAGCACCGTCAACATGCGTCGTCTCCCCGCACCGTGACGAGGATTCACCGAAGGCGCGAGCGTCTCAGATGCTCTTTGCGGGCTCTTGACTTTCTGCGTCATCTCCCCTGCTCCCAACCTTGTATCCTCAAGCGCGGATCGATAATCTGATGCACCATATCGACGACGAATCCTATGAACAGGAAGAAGGCCGACAACAGGAACAACTCGCTCTGCACGGTGAGCAGGTCACGATTCCCCACATCGGTTATCAGCATCGAACCGAGACCTTGCAGGGCGAAGAGATTCTCCACGACCATCACGCCGGTAATCATTTCGGCGAGGGTCAGACCCACCACGGAAACCAGTTGGGGGGCGATGAGACGAAGTCCGGTACGAAGCACCGCCTGCCTCCTGGTCATGCCGCAGGCCATGGCGAATTCAATCCTGTCCGAATCAACCACCTCCATCAACGCCGATCTGGTATATCGCATGATGCTGGCGGCGACGATGATGCCCACGGTCAACGCGGGCAGCAGCAAGGACGCGAGGGCTGTCAAAGGATGAGCCCAGGTGTCGAGCGGAAAGCCTTGGGACGGCAGCACTCCGAACAATCCCACTCCCTTGCCGAACAGCAGAATCAGCAGCAAACCTGCCCACAGCGCAGGCACCGAACCGCCGACGATGGCCAACACCCTGAAGAACTGACGCATCCTCGGATGTGTGGCCAGCGCGCCCGCACATCCCAACGGCAGACCTATCAGCAGGGCGATGGCAAGGCTCATGAGAATCAAAGGGAAGGTGACCTGCGAGCGCAGCACGATCTGGGCGCTGATTGAACGACCCGTGAGTATCGAGCTACCGAAATCGCCGTGGAGGACGCCGGCAAGCCAGGCGCCGTACTGCTCGATTGCAGGCCGGTTCAAACCGAGTTGCTCCCTGAGAGCCGCGACTCGTTGAGGCGATGCGTTGACGCCCGCCATCACCGACGCCACATCGCCGGGAAGAATGCGCAATGCCGCGAATATAATCAGCGACATACCGAACAATGCGCCGATGAAGAGGCACAGACGTCTGACGACCGCTCTCATGCGCATTCCTCCAAAGCTCGTTCCGGTCCTTTCACCGACCGACCGTTAACGACTGTACTCAACATCTAGCGCCGGTACTCAACATCCCACAGCGGCAGCAGGGACTGGTTGAGATTCACCGGGAATCCGGTGACGCCTCGGGCATACGCGGTGGTCACTCGATAGTTGAACAGCCAGTCCGCAGGAGCATCCTGGCTGACTATCCTGGCAGCCTGTCTGAGGTACGCCGCCTGACCTTCCTGCGTGGTCGCCGCTTTGGCTTTGGCGTACAGTTCCTGCACTTGGGAATTGTCGTAGTTGTAGTAGTACGTAGGGTCGGCCCACTGGTAAAAATCATGGCTTTCGTTGTGGTCGACCAGAGAAAGGTCGTAATCCTTGTTGGTGTAGACATCCTGAAGCCATGCCGAAAACTCGACCATACGCACATCGAGTTCGATGCCCACCGCCTTCAGTTGGGATTTGAGCTGGTCGCCGATTTCCGAACCGTAGATATTCGCATACTCGAATCGCAGCTTCAGCGGTTTGTCGGTGCTGTAGCCGGCTTCCTGAAGAAGGGATTTGGCCTTGTTCGGATTGTAGGGATACAGATCGGACAGGTCCTCGTAGCCCGGGTCCAGAGATGGTATCGGGCCGCCCAATGCTGCGTCCGACCCGCCTCGGGAGGCTATGAGTTCCTCGTTGTTGATGGCGTATCGTATCGCCTGGCGTACGGCCTTGTTGGATGTCGCCGTTCCTGTGGAGTTGAACGCCAGAACGAACTTATCGGTATCGTCGCCCGCCTTGACCGTGAAATCGTCGTCACCTTTGAAACTCGCGGCCAGATTCTCCGTAATGGGCGCCAAGACCTGAACGTCGCCGCTTTTCAGCGCATTTACCGCAGCGTTGTCGTCTGGAATGTATCGCAGAACCACTTCCTGCGTTTTCGCCTTGTTGGTGCCCCAATAGTCGGCATTGGCCTTAAGCGTTATCGAGTCGCCCTGTCGGAAGGCATCGAGCAGGAACGGTCCCGAGCCTATCGCCTGGGTTTTGGCATCGTACTTCGCGTCCTCGTCGAACACCAGTCCCGCTCTTCCCGTCAAGGACCACAGCAATCCTGAATTCGCCTTGGAAAGGGTGAGCACGACCGTGTCGTCGTCCTGAGCGGTGACGGATTTCATGTCTGCAAGCACTTCGGAGTCGGTGTACTGCTGGTCGACGAGTTGCTGAATCGACCATGCCACGTCCTTGGCATCCAGCACATCACCATTGGAGAACGTCATCCCGTGATTGAGCTTGAAGGTATACACCAGACCGTCATCGGATTGCGTCCATGATTCAGCTATCGCGGGCACCACCTGATTCTGCGATGACCGGGCCACCAGTCCCTGATACACATTGCCGATAAGAATCTGATCCAAGGCGGAACCCGACTCGTGGCGAATATCCAGATTGGTGGGTGCCAGTTTGAGCCCGATCGTCACTTTCTTTGCGGCGCTTGAGGAGGACCCGCCCGTACGGTCATCCGACGAACGAAGCGCCGAAATCGCCCACCCTCCTGCCGCCAGCGCGACAACCACGGTCACCGCGATGATTGCCCAGAGCCATGGTCTTTTCCCTTTGGGGGCTTTGCTGAAGGCGTTCAAACTGGTGTCGGTGCTGCCCAAATCGCTCTGACGTTCCGACGAAGCACTGCCCTGGCGACGCTGGTCCGCGTCCGGAGCCTTGCCAGTTTCCGAAGCATGGTCTGTTCCCGAAGCATTTTCCGAGGCATTGTCTGTTCCCGACATCGTTTCTCTCTCTGTATGGGCGCTGCAAGGCACGGTACAGACGGGCGGACTATGCACGATTTCCGTATCTGCATGCCCGTCTTGCCTACCATGACTGAAACGCCTGATTGATTGGCCGCCTAAGTAAGGTCGACCACCATGCCATCATCCTAGCAAGGAATCGAAGCCCTCACCACAGACCCGAGAATTTGACCCGAGCATTATGAGCTAGGCAGGAGTCCGGTTACCCTTGGTGTGCATGGCACGACGGACGGGGAGCGATCCGAAGATCAGCCATCTGCCGTGGAATGACCCGCATTAAGGAGATTGTCATGCTTGTCGCCGTTGACATCGGAAACACGAACATCGTTCTTGGCTTCATGGATAATTCCGCCATCGTCGGAAGCTACCGTATCACCACGAAAACCAGTCGTTCATCCGACGAATACGGTTTGATGATCAAGGAATTCCTGAACATGAGCGGTTTCGAGGCCGATGATGTCGACGATGTCATCATCACCTCCGTGGTGCCGAAAGTGATGTATTCATTCAGATCAGCCATCATCAAGTTCTTCGACATCGATCCGATGGTCGTGGGCCCCGGCATCAAGACGGGCATCAACATTCGCATGGACGATCCCGCCTCTGTCGGCGGGGATATCCTTGCGGGTTGCGCCGGTGCGTACTTCGTCTACGGCGGCCCGGCACTCGTCATCGATTTCGGAACCGCCACCACCTATGCCTACGTGGACGTTTCGGGGGCGCTCACCGCGGGGCTGATCACCGTGGGCATCCAATCCGGCGCCGCGGCACTTTGGGGGCAGACCGCGCAGCTGCCCGAGGTGGAGATCATCAAACCGGACACGATTCTGTCGTCGAGCACCCGTTCCGCAATGCAGGCAGGCTTGTATTACAACTTCCTCGGCGGCGTGGAACGCACCATCGAACAGTTCCGACAGGAGCTCGCCACAGATTTCAAGGTCATCGCCACAGGCGGACTCGGCAGGGTCTTCGCACACGACATCGATGCAGTGGACACCTTCGACCCGAATCTGCTGTTCAAGGGAATGGCTCTGATCTACGCCAGGAACACACAGCGCTGAGCATCTCAATCTCTCGTATTCAACGCTCCGTACTCCTTCATGGTTGCGTTAACATTTAGTTCTCGCTATGCTCATGCTCAGGGGAATCACGAGACAATGCCGTACTCGCGATAAACCTCACCCCCTTTCATTGCATTCATGGGGAAACCGCATCTCATTGCGGTTTGAACAGAGAAACAGCTGCGCAAAGTCGCACGGCTGAAGGAGGAATTGATGTCATTAGCCAAAACATTATCCGCCTCGACGACATGTGTCGTCCTATGCCTAGGAGTCACGGTACTGCCTGCCGGGACGACGATGGCAGCGGAGACCAGGGCGACAGCCACGGTCACACCCAATCCTTGGTATGCCAACGGGCCTTTCAAAGGCTGGGGCACCTCGCTTGCATGGTTCGCCAACGCCACAGGTTCGTACGGCGAAGTAGGATCGATATCGCGCTCAAGCGGCGACACACAGACCGACGAGAAAGCCCTGGAGTACGGCAAAGAGCTCCGTTCGGATTTCTACGAGAGCATTTTCGGCAGCGACGGGCTCAATCTCAATATGGCTCGATACAACATAGGCGGGGGCAATGCATCGGATGTCGCCTATGGCTACCCGTTCATGAGACAAGGTGCGGCGGTGCCCGGAACCTGGGCCGACGACCCCGATGGCTCCGCAGGAATCTATGGCGGCATCGGAACGAATCAAAGCGACAAAGCCTCTCTTGGCGCCGCTTTTGACCCCACCAACGACAAGCAGTATGACTGGAGCAAATCGAAAGCACAGGAATGGTGGGTACAGCAAGGAGCCAAGACCGGCGACATCACGCATTGGGAGGCTTTCGCGAATTCGGCACCGTGGTTCATGACCGAAAGCGGATATGCCACAGGAGGATTCAACGCCAACGCCAACAATCTCAGCGATCCGGAAAAATTCGCAGAATACCTGGCGAAAAACGTCGAACATCTGGAAACGCAATACGGTATCAATATCGACACCGTGGAACCTCTGAACGAGTCTGAAACCGGTTATTGGAGCACTCCCGGGAAGATGGCCTCCGACTATCAATCCGGCAACGACGCGAACGCCACCCTCATCAATCGCTATGTTTCCCGGCAATATCAGGACAAGAATCTGAGCGCCACCCCCTACACCACGGATCTCAAGAAACCTCAGGAAGGCATGCACGTCAGTAGCACGGTCCAGATTCCGCTGATCAACGCCCTACACGCCTCGCTGGCCGACAACCCGGGAACCGTGGTCAGCGCGACGGACGCCTCCGTACAGTCCCAGTTCGTGAACTCGTACAAACAATGGGTCGCGAACGACCCCACGATCATCACCCAAAACAAAGTCGGTCAATACAATGTCCATTCCTACGGCGCCGACGCACCCCGCCAGGTACGCGACATCGCCCAAAGCGACGGAAAGGTTCTTTCCATGAGCGAAGTCGACGGCTCTTGGCAGAGCGGCGGGTTCAACCCCTTCGGTTTCGACAACGCATTGGGCATCACCGGAAAGATCAACTCGGACATATACAACCTGCAGTCCCAGGACTGGACCTTCTGGCAGGTTGTCGAAGACCTGTACAACATGCAGGAAGGCTCGACGGACGATGAGGGCAACACTCTCAATCCAGCCGGGGAGAACACCAACTGGGGAACGGTCCTCATCGATTTCGACTGCACCGTGGCCGGAACCGACGGCAAGCTCTACTCCCAGCGACGAGTGGACAACAACAACGGTTCCACACAGGGCATCTCACCCTGCCAGGTTCTGGTGAATGCGAAATACAACGGCATCCGCGCCTACACGCAATTCGTCGGCGAAGGAGACACCGTCATCGCCAACTCGAGCCAGAACGACAACTTCACCTCACAGTCCGCGGACGGCAAGGTACAGACGGTCATCCACACCAACAACACGGCTCGTGACCAGCAGTTCACCGTCGATCTTTCCAATTACGGGCATATCGACGACGACGCGACAGGCACGCTCTATCTCACGCAGACCTCCTCCGACGAAGACATCGCCAAAGGCGAGCAGTATGCGACGCCGGAGGTGCTCAACAAAACCAGCAACGTCAAACAGTCGCACGATGCCGTCACCATCGATGCCGAGAAGAACACCGCAACGCTCACGGTGCCGGCACATTCCATCGCCTCCCTGCAGCTCCGGGGTGTGACCGGAGTCGCCGACGACGCCGCAGCGGTAAAGGACGGCGAAAGCTACCAGATCATCGGCAAACACTCCGCCAAGGCACTCTCCGCGGTTTCCACCGGCGATTCGGCATTGTCTCTCCGCGAAAGCGCATCGAATGCACAAGAAGCGGGGACGCAAATCTGGAAATTCACGGCACTCGATACCTCAGCCGGTTCCAGACCCAATCTACGATCCTACGTGTTGCAGAATGCGGAAGGCAAGGTGCTGGTATCCAACAACGGCACGAATGCACTATCCGACATGACACTGCAATCCGCGCTGAGTGACCCCAGAGCAACATGGATTCTGAACACCGAGAACGGGAGGGAATGGAGTCTGACGAACTCCGCCGCACAGCAATCGCTGGATGTGGACGGCCAGAAGACGGATTCCGGGACGAAAGTGGGGCTCTGGACCTCCTCAGGCAGCGACAGCCAGGCATGGACCTTCGCGTCAACACAACCCCAGGGGGTGCGGACACCGACCATACAGACGCCTATATCGGTGGTGCCGCAACTCCCCGACACCGTCACGCCGTATTACTCCTGGGGTGAAGGCACACCCGTCTCCGTGCGATGGGACGATGCGGCCGTACGAAGGGCGGTGGATACGGCAGGCAGCCATCGCATAACCGGCGAGGCCCGGGATATCTTCGGCAACGAGATTCAAGCCACCCTCGTCGTAGCGGTCGGAGCATTTACGGTCAGCGATCCAAGCTCTCTCACCGTCGCTTCGGGCACTGCGGCATCCGAGGTCGAATCGAAGGCCCCGGCAACGGTGACGGCACACGTTCTCGATTCTCCGGGCACGCCCACCCCGGTGACCTGGGACTTCTCGGGTCTCGACGACGCCAAGCTCTCCACAGTCGGCACCCTCACCATCACCGGTGTCGCACAGAACGGTGCAGGAGGAACGATTCCGGCCGTCCTGCATGTATTCGTCACCACTCCGCAGATTTCCGATGGGGATAACCTCGCGCAGATATTCTGCTCTCAGGCCATCGCCTCGTATACCGAAGGAACGAATACAGCCGCGAAGAGTTGCGACGGCAACATCAATACGGCATGGTCGAATTGGAAAAACGGCGGCGGAGACAACGCCCCTTCACTGCAATACACCTTCGACACCCCAAGAAAGCTGAACTCGCTGGCTCTCGTCTCATACGGAGAGGCCACGGCCAAGAGCTTCTCCGTACACTATCTCGACGCAACCGACAATACGTGGAAGGACTCGGGAATCTCGGCAAGTACCGGCATCAACATCAATCGTGGCGATACGACCACCGTTGACCTGTCTGCTCTCCCCTTGACAGCCGGCATACGTCTGTCATTCACCTATGCGGATAACGCCAACTATTACACCAAAGTGGCCGAGGTCAGGATATTGGAAAGCAGCTCGGCCCCTTCACCTGCACATGTGGCGGACCTTGACGACATCAGATTGAACGGCGTTCCTCTGTCGGGCTTCGACCCGGCGGTCGTTACGTACGACTCCGCTCTTGCAGGCGACGCCTCGTCCTATCCACAGCTGACCGCATACGCGAAGGACTCCGCGGCAACCGTGAACATCGAACAGGCCGACGCCGGCAACGGAGGAAAGGCAACAATCACCGTCACCGCAGCCGACAACAGCACTCAACGAATATACAGCGTGAATTTCGGAGTACTGCCGAAACTCACCGGGCTCAAGGTCGATACGGCAAAGACGCATTACGCCAAAGGCGAGGCACTGGATATCCACAAGCTGAACATTTCAGCCGTGTATACGAAGAACGGTGAGACCAGCGCCACGACGACGCTCGATCCTTCAGACCCTCGTATTTCAATCACGGGCTTTGACTCATCATCTTCCGGGAAGCATGTGGTGACGGTGCGCTTCACGGACAATGGGGTTCAGGTAGAGAGCAGCTTCGAAATCATCGTTGACGACGATGCCCAGCCTTCCCCCGCTCCTTCAGAACCTTCCAATCAAGCCAATCCAAGCAATCCGGCTGATTCATCAGCCTCGACATCCGGCACATCGGTCACCAAGCACCTCGCTTTGGCCCGGACCGGTACGAACACGGCTCTGATTGCCGTGACTGCCACCGCCCTGGCAATTGCCGCAGTCACGATGCTCATCGCGCTCAGAAGACGTCGATAGCTCGTCAGACAGCCCCGTTCATCCTGATTCATTGCTGAATGCGGATGAACGGGGCTGTCTCATGTCCTGACGATGGAACCCGACGGAGCGCCCAGGACGGTACCGCGTTGAATCCACCACGGCTGGCAGATAGTGTTGGATACGCCGTGCTGAATGCATGACGTTCCATACACTGCGTTCCATACACAGCGTTCAGCACACAACGTTCCGCACACAGTGCTCCGTACACAACGTTCCGCACACAACGTTCCATACACAGTGCTCCGTACACGACCTTCCCCACTTCGAAAAGACGCTTCACGTCCGGGCATCCGACTCCGTGTCGAAAGGGCCGCATTGGACGTCACAAGACACGTGCATGGATCGCGCTGTCGAACCACTCACCTTGCAAGTCGTCTGACATCATCAAATCCCCATCCAGCCGTTCGCACCATCTGAAGGCCGTATAACCGTTCCGCCTTGCTCCGGAGGCCAACAGAGTCGTGCCGCCCCGAGGACGTATGCCGGTCGGGTCCCGGCCCGCATGGACCGGACCGCCCGTCAACCACACACCGAGAACCCGGCGCACGTTGCGTCAGCCGCGAAGGCGCACTTCGCCCGTAAAAAGAACCTAAGGACGCAAGCCGGACCGTGCACCTCCCTGGTCCGTCAATACGACAAGGCCGTAGGAGACACATGTCCCCTACGGCCTTGGCAAATCGACCTTGCGCTTGTCGTTCGACTATCGCAGACCTGCTACTTCACCGTGTAGCCCTGGCTTTCGGCGTAGCTCTTCAGATTCTTCTGCCACGCCGCAATCCCCTGCTCCAGGGTGATTGATTTATCGGTGAACGCTCCACCGGCATCATCGGCGAAGACACCGCGTGCATACACCTCGAAGGGAAGGAAGGTGTATCCGGTGACCACATTCGATGCCGCCTTCGCCAGTTCCTTGTTGAATTCCTGTCCACCGAAGTACTCGTTGTCCTTGCCATCGGCATCCTTCACCGACGTCATGCCTAGGAAGTCGTCGGAAGCGAGGGTGTTGTTGTCGGCGGGGAAAGCTCCTCCATCGACGCGTTGTTTGATGCCGTCAGCGTTATGCGTGGCATATTCCAGGAATTTGTATGCCGCCTTCACCTTCGCCTCGTCATCGGATTTGATGATGGCCAATGAGGAGCCGCCGTTCTCGGAATTCTCGGTGCCACCCTTCTCCCAAGTCGGCATCTGAGCTACCCGCCACTTGCCGGAGCCGTCAGGTGCACCGGAGAGAAGATTGTATGGCATCCATGCACCGGTGAGCAGCGAGGCGATGGAACCGTCGTTGAGTCCCTTGTTCCAATCGTCAGTCCATCCGGCGGTTTTGGTGTCAATCAGGTCCTCGTCGATCATTTTCTGCCAGAACTCGGTCCATTTCTTCACACCCGCGTCGGAGGTGAGATTGATGCCGACGGTCTTGCCGTCCTTGCTGGTGGAGAACGGAGTCGCTCCGGCCTGCCACGTCATGGAGTCGAAGAAACCCGCATCACCGGAATCCGACGTGATGTACGAACCCGTGGCGCGGATCTTCTTCGCCGCTTCGTAGAACTCGTCCCATGTGGTGGGAAGTTCCGTGACACCGGCCTTGTCGAATACCTCTTTGTTGTAGAAGAAGGCCATCGGACCCGAATCCAGCGGCAAGGCGTATACGCCGCCGTTCACGTTGACCGAACTCCACGTGCCTGGCGTATAGAAGTCTTTGTACCCGGAGGCGCCGAGGTCGGAAAGCTCCTGAACATTTTCCCTGATTACGTATTCCGGCAAGGCGTAGTACTCGATCTGGGCTATGTCAGGTGCACCCTTCCCTGCTGACATGGCGTTGTTCAAGGCCGTGTACTCATCCTTGTTGGTTCCGGCATTGGTGATTTTGACGGTGATATCGGGGTTCTCCTTCTCGAATCCGGCCACCGTGCGAGACAGCGTCGAATCCCACGCCCAGACCAGCACCCTCGGTTTTGCCGCTTCCGGAGCCGCTTGAGTCACTTCCGGAACCACCGCACGCAGCCAGTGGGAACAGCATCGCCACGGTCCCCACCAGTGCAATCGCTCGCTTACTGAACATCATCGTTCACTCTCCTTGTTCTTTGAGAACCGCCGAATCGCCGTCGATTGGCAGAGTCCCCTACAACCTGAAACACATTTTCAGTGCGTATTCGACTTCGAACACACGCTGTATTTTCGTTCACGTTAACGATAACATCATTATATATGTTTACGCAAACAAACGCCAGATTCTAAGAGAGAGCACAGCAATGATCGATCAGGAACCCCAAGGCACTTCCGCCGTAGAAGCTCAGGGACATGTCACGGATTCACCGACGTTCCCGCCCGACGACCTGTCGGACACCGCCCTCGTGCATGCGCCGACCGCCGTGGCCGACATCCCCTCCCGACTGTTCGGTTCCTTCATCGAGCACATGGGACGTGGCGTGTACGGGGGAATTTACGAGAAGGACCACCCTACGGCCGACACCTGGGGATTTCGCCATGATGTCATCGACATGGTCAAAGAACTCGGTGTGACCTGCATCCGCTATCCGGGAGGCAACTTTGTCTCGACCTATGACTGGAAGGACGGGATAGGTCCACGAGACCAAAGGCCCGTCCGACGGGATCTCGCGTGGCACAGCACCGAATCGAACGAGGTCGGCATCGACGACTTCCATCGGTGGAGCCGCATGACCGGCACGGAAATCATGCTCGCGACCAACCTCGGCACCAAAGGCATTCAAGAATGCCTCGACGAGCTCGAATACGTCAACGGTGCGCCGGGCACGGCCTGGGCCGATCTCCGGGTACGTAACGGCATCCCCGAAAGCATGGATATCTCCATGTGGTGCCTGGGCAACGAGATGGACGGCCCGTGGCAGGTGGGGCATATGGATGCGCAGGAATACGCCGCCACCGTCGCCAAGGTGTCCCATGCGATGAAACTGGCGGAATCAGGTCTGCAACTCGTGGCCTGCGGCTCTTCGAGCGCGCACATGCCGAGCTTCGGCCATTGGGAACGCACCGTGCTGGAGAAAGCCTATGAGCATCTCGATTTCATCTCCTGCCACGCCTATTACTATGATCGCGGTGCGGCCAGCTTCCAGGATTTTCTGCTGTCGTCAGCCGACATGACACACTTCATCACCACCGTCGCCGAAATCAGCTCTTCGGTCAAGGCGCGCAGACACACGAATCATGAAGTCGCCCTATCCTTCGACGAATGGGGCATCTGGTACTCGGATGAATGGAATCGTCAGGAGAAGCGGTGGATAGAGGAGGCCGCCGCAGGACTTCATCACGATCCATGGCCCCAGGCCCCGCACCTGCTGGAGGATCGTTACACGGCCGCGGATGCGGTGGTGGAGGGTTCGCTGATGATCACGCTGCTGAAGCACTGCAAGCAGGTTCGATCCGCTTCGCGAGCCCAGCTGGTCAACGTCATCGCGCCGATCATGGCCGAGACCAAGGGACCGGCGTGGAGGCAAAGCGTGTTCTATCCCTTTGCGGCGGCTGCGAATTTCGCACGGGGAGTCGCCTATGCCCCGATCATCGAAGGCCCGAGGCTGCACACCCAACACTTCGGCGAGGTTCAGGCCATTGACTCCGTGATCACCTGGGACGAGAAGCGAAAGCAAGGTCTGGTGCTTATCGTCAACCGCGATGAGCAACGGCCACATACCGTCACCGTCGATTGCTCGTCAATGCCCAGCATGGCTGGCTCCCGGATGATCATTGATTCCGCACAGATGCTTCACGAGGACGACCCGATGAAATGCAATTCTCCGGAAGAGCCAAACGCGGTAGTCCCCCGACATGTCACCCCCTGGTCGAACACCGACGGCTCCATCACGCTCGACATGCCTGAAATCTCATGGGCGGCGATTCGATTCCACGGCTCGCAGGCATAAGCTCCCATAGTCGAGGGGCCGGGCGCTCGGAGAACATTCCGAACGCCCGGCCCCGCATATCGCCCCGGAACATCGACCAGCCGCAACAGTCCACGCGGGCCGATGATTCGTCTGTTACCGCTTCATCACCAGAAGACCATTCGCCTTCAGTGTCGCGGCCGACCCGTCGTCGTGGACCGTGGCACGCGAAGTCACCAAAACCGTGCCCTCGATGTCGACAGTCACATCCCGGTGCGCCCTGTTGAACAGAAAGACGAATCGCTCCTGTCCGCCGGTGCGGACTCGTTCGACCCTCAGCACGCTGGCATCCGAAGCTTCGTCGAAACCCTTGACGCACATCCGGGCAAGGAGGTCCGGCAAGGTTGTGGCCAAGCCTTCACGACCGAGTCTGCAACCCACATAGGCTGCACGCCCTTTGCCATAGATGTTGAGCGTTACGGCAGGAACGCCGCTCATCGCGGTCCATTCCTCCGCCTCATACGTCGCCAGAACCTTCGCGGTGTCGGCGACCGAGGTGATGACGTCGGCAAGGTCGTGCGCCACCGTGCCATTGCTGAGATCGAGGTGGTCCAGAACCCCTTCGATATCAGTACCGAGAGGAGCGAAGTCCTCCGACCTGATACCCAGCACATCACGTATAGCACCGGGATACCCGTCCAGCCATATGTGGTCGTCGCCATCGGCAATGCCCGTGTAATACGTGGCGAACAGCTTCCCGCCGGCGGCGACATACTTCCGCACACGTTGCGCCTGACCTTCATCGAGCAGATACACGCTGGGCAGCACCACTGCCTCATACGAATCCCAATCTGCCCTGATGGGCACCACATCGGCGGTTATCCCACAATCCGCCAAAGCACGGAACCAATCCAAGGGTTCGGTCCAATGACGAACCTCCTGAGTGGGGGTCGCGGTATGTTCGCTCGCCCACTCGCTCTCGTAGTCGTACACCACGGCGACCGATGACTTAGCAACGGCACTCTCCGTCAAACCCGCCTCGCCCAGCCGTTTGAGGTCCCGACCAAGCTCGCAGACCTCTCGGAAGGTTCGGCTATCCTCACCGGCATGCGGCAGCATTGCGGTATGGAACTTCTCAGCACCGGACCGAGACTGCCTCCACTGGAAGTAGCAGATGGCATTCGCCCCCATGGCCAGGTGAGCCAGGGAATCCCGAATCAGCTGCCCCTCTTCTTTTCGATAGTTGATGTTCCGCCAATTCACCGCACCCGTGGATTGCTCCATCAACAACCAGGGACGCTTACGGGCGATCCCATCAACCAACGAGGAGCTGTAGGCCAGCTCGTCCAGATGCTGCTCCCCCGGCATGAAGTAATGGTCGTTGGAAACGAAATCGACCTCCGCTCCCCAATCGTCATAATCGAGCGTGCTGTTACCGGCGCTGACCATGAAATTGGTCGTCAGCGGAATATCAGGGGTGATTCGCGCCAACACGTCGCGCTCGGCCCGGAAGAAGCTTTTCAGCGCATCCGAAGAGAAGCGCTTGAAATCAAGCAGCTTCCCCGGGTTCATGAAATTACCCTCGCCTATGAACCGCGGAGGAAGAATCTGCGAGAAATCCCCCATCTGCTGTGACCAGAATGACGTCCCCCAGGCGGCGTTCACCGATTCTATGTCACCGTACCTGTCCTTGCACCACTCCTGGAAAGCCCTCATCGCATCATCGGAATAGTCGAAACGATTATGACACCCATACTCGTTGTTGACATGCCATGCCACGATATACGGATTATCCCTGTAGTGTTCGGCCATCGCCCGGCATAAGGCCAGTGCGTATTTCCTGAAGACCGGCGATGTGGCACGCCAATGCTGACGAGCACCCGGCCAGCACACATCTCCTCGCTCATCGCGCCAAAGCACCTCTGGATGCGCTTGGGTCAGCCACATCGGCGGAGAAGCCGTGGCGCTGGCGAGATCAACGGCGATGCCGGCAGTACCGAGCTTGGCGATGATGCGATCCAGCCAGTCGAAATCCCACGAGTCCTCGGCCGGCTGCAGCTTCGCCCAGGAAAAAATACCAAGAGAGACCAGATTCACACCGGCCTTGCGCATCAAGGCCACGTCCTCGTCCCACACATCCTCCGGCCATTGCTCGGGGTTGTAGTCTCCCCCGTACCAGATTTCCTGCCTGTTGCCCTGCAGGGGTTGCGGCCATCTGAATGGTCTGTGCTGAGTCATTGAAACTCCGATTTCTCTCCATAAAGAGCGTTAAGGGCATAGCTACCCTGGTCGTTTTGCGATATTCCGACTTGCCCGCACCACGAAGGGTGCGTTCACACCGAAACGGGAACTGCGGCGCACCCCTTCGTGCGGTGTAAGGCATCACCGGTGCGGTGCGGTGTCATTCCTTGACCGCGCCTGCTGCGAGCCCTGATTGCCAATAGCGCTGCAGAAGCAGGAAGGCGATGACCAAAGGAATGATGGTCACCAGGCTGCCGGTGATGACGAGGTTCTGGATGGCCTGGCCGCCGGCTGTGCTGGCCTGATCCTTCCATTGGTTCAAGCCGATCGTCAGAGGATACCAATCCGCGTCCTTCAGCATGATCAGCGGCAGGAAGTAGTTGTTCCATGTCGCGACGATCGTGAACAACGCGGTCGTCACGATGCCGGGCGCCAGCAGGGGCAGGCTTACCTTCCAGAAGGTCCGCCATTCCCCGGCCCCGTCCACACGAGCGGCCTCCAGAAGCTCCACCGGAACCGCCTGTTCGCTGAAGATCCACATCAGATACAGGCCGAAAGGACTGATGAGACTGGGAATGATCATCGCCCAGGGGGTGTTGGTCAATCCCAACTTCGCAAAGAGCAGGAACTGCGGTACTGCCAACGCGATTCCGGGCACGCTGATAGCGCCGATCACCACCACGAAGACCGCTTTTCTGCCGGGGAAGCGGAACTTCGCCAACGCATAGCCACCCATGATGGCCAGCAGCGTGGCACCGCCGGCACCCACCGCGACGTACAACAGGGTGTTCAGCAACCAGCGCCCGAAGATGCCGTCCTGATAGGTGAACACCATCGTCAGGTTGTCCCACAACGCGAAGGACCCGCCGAAGCCCAGACCGAAGGTCGAGGTGAAATCCGCCTGGGTCTTGGTGGCGTTCACCAGCAGGTACACGAAGGGGAACAGGCAGTACACGGCGAACAGGGCGCATACCAATGTCATCAGGGTCGAACGCCGGGGATTGGCCGGATTCGAGAATCCGGAACGCCCTGCCCTGCGCCGCTCCTCACGCTCATCACGCGCAGTGCGTTTCGCGCGATCCCGCTCAGTCACGGGCCTCGCCACCGGGCCTTCATGCGCACCCCTGTCCATTCCCGCACCACCGGACACATCGGATGCCACCGGGGCCACATCATGTGTTCTCAAGCTCACTTCATCTGCTCCTTCATGCTGCGCAGCTGCACTGCATACGCGATGGCCATCGTGATCACCGCCATGACGATTGCCAATGCGGCGGCGTAATTCGACTGATTGCCCGAGAAACTCAGATTGTATGCATACATATTCGGGGTGTAATACGTTGTCACCGCGTTGCCCGGCACCATGTTCTGCAGAATGCTGGGCTCGTTGAAGAGCTGGAAGCTTCCGATGATGCTGAAGATGACCGTAATCGCCAGCGAACCCCTGAGCTCCGGCAACTTGATACGACGGACGATCTGCCACTCACTCGCCCCGTCTATCGCCGCCGCCTCATACAGGGAATGCGGAATCGTCGAAAGGCTTGAATAGAAAATCAGCATGTTGTACCCCGTGAACTCCCACGTCACGATATTGCCGATGGCCGCCAGAAGCACCGAGGGCGCCAACACATTCAGATTCGTACCCAGAACATCGTTGAGCGACCCCACCAGACCGTACTTGGCTCCATACACGAACCCCCATATCAGCGTCGACACCACTGCCGGCACCGCGTACGGCAGGAAGGTGGAGATCCTGAAGAACTTCGAACCATGGAGCTTCATGCTGTCCAACGCCAAGGCCATGGCGGCGGCCAGAAACAGCATGATCGGCACCTGCACCACCGTGAACAGCGCGACTCTACGCACACTGTCCCAGAACTGGGCGTCGGCAAACAGACGCCCGTAATTCGCGAAGCCCACGAACACCGTCCCACCGATCATCTTCTTCTGGAAGAAGGATATCCACACCGCATACACGATCGGCACGATGAACACGAAAGCAAACACCACCGCGAAAGGCAGCATGAACTTCCAGCCACGCCAATCACGACGACCACCACGAACCGAACCCGGAGGCTCCGAACCCCTTATCACCGGCACACTCGGCGCAACCATAACCACCACTCTCCTTCGAGCGAACCCACAATTCGTCGACTATGACTTCTGCGGGTGTATCACTGATTCATGCGCAAATGTTTACGCAACCATTCACATCGTACACTGGATTCCCGCTTTCCACTACTCGTCCTCGCACAATGTCGCACAAAAACTAGCGAAGTAGGGTATACAGGAGGCATGGCAAGCAAACGAGCCCGATGGGCATCCATGCAGGACGTCGCCCGGGAGGCGGGCGTATCTCCGCAAACCGTATCCCGAGTGTCCAACGGCAGCGAGGCGGTCAGGCCGGAGACGCGCGAACGCGTGCAAGCGGTGATGCAGAAGCTGGGATACCGTCCGAATTTCGCGGGACGCGCCCTCAAACACGGTCGCTTCAAGGATATCGGCGTCGCCATGTTCAACATGAACACCTATGGCAACATGCGCATTCTGGAGGGCATCAGCACCTGTGCCGCAGCCAAGGGCTATGCGACGACCGTGCTGACGATGCAGACCACGGACGAACACCCTCTGCGCCACGCGGTCGAGCAGATGAAACAATTTCCGGTAGACGGCATGATCGTGGTCTTGGAACAACGGGTGGCGGATTTCGCTGATTTCACACCTCCGAAAGACCTGCCGGTAATCATGGTTACCGAAGGACCCTCCAACCACTGCCCGACCATCGACGACGACCAGTACGGGTGCGCCGCATCTGCAAGCGAATATCTGCTCAGCAAGGGGCATCGCACGGTGTACCACATTGCCGGACCCCAACACTCGCAGGCTGCGGTGAGCCGTGAGCGCGGATGGAAGGACACCTTGCTTCAGCAGGGCCTGAGGATTCCAGAACCCTACATAGGCGACTGGAACGCCGACAGCGGCTACGATGCCGGACGACTGTTCGCCGCCGACCCTCAGTGCACGGCCGTTTTCGCCGCAAACGACCAGATGGCCTACGGAGCGATACAAGGCATAGAAAGCACCGGAAAACGCGTCCCGGACGACATCAGCGTCATGGGTGTCGACGATTCCCTGCACGGCACCGTCCCCCGCTTGTCTCTGACGACCATGCGCATGCATTTCTCGCAAATCGCAGAGAACGCCTTTTCCATGGTGCTGCGGGCGTGCGAGGGTGATTCGCCTGCCGTCGGCGTCAAAACCGTCATACCCGCCGAGTTGATCGAACGCTCCTCCGTACGGGATCTCACCGTATAGAGCACCGCTTCGGTACGCGAAGTAGTACCGAAGCGGCCAGCCCTCGTGTCGGCGGTCACGCCTGCACCCGTCATGCCGCTGAGTCCCCGAGCTTGGCGAATCAGCGAGGCCCGCTGGACGACTCGGCATATTGCGCATCCGACTGAGGAACCACGAGGGGGATTGCCGATGTGAAACGGTGGAGTTCGCCGCTGTACGGGTCCACGAAGGACAGGCTTCTCGCCACCAGCTGCAAGGGTTGTGAGAAATCACCGACCGGTCTCATGTTCAGACGAGGATAGATGTCATCGCCGAGAATCGGTAGGCCGAGAGCATTCATATGCACACGCAGCTGATGGGTCTTGCCGCTTGCCGGATGCAGCTTGTATACCCTCAGCAGCGGCGCATCCCGACACCCTCGACTCCCCTTCGCCATGCAAGGACGCGAATGACGGGCATTCGAGAACAGCACCGCATCCTGACTACTGGCGATGTCGATTCGCGTACGACTGTTCGCCACCCCGGTGCGTTCGTAGGCCTGGATGGTGCCTCTGTCCTTGACGATGCGGGACACACGCAGCAGCGGAAACACCGCAGGCGGGTCAAGGGGACGAACCACTCCGTATCGAGGCCTGCGCAGCACCGAGGCAGGTGCGATGCATTCATAGGTTTTTTGCGTCTCGTGGCGCTGAAACAGCATCTGATAGGCGCCGCGAGCGGCCGGGTCCCTGACGAACACGACCACACCGGCGGTTGAGCGGTCGAGTCTGTGCGCCGGAATGATGTCCGGCTCGTCGTACCGCTCACGAAGACGCATCAGCGCCGTGGAACGAAACCACATGCCGCGGGGCGTGGTGGGAAGAAAATGAGGTTTGTCCACGACGATGATGCGTTCGTCCTCGTAGATAATCCTCAAATCGAACGGAATGTCCGGCTCATCGGTCACCCAACGGTGGTGACCGGCCCTAGAAGGTTGAACACAGTCATTCAAGCGACAACTCCAAGCCTCTGAAAGCGGCTCCTCGCATTCTGGCGTGCAAGAGGCCACCTCATACGATAACTGCATCACCAGGACAGCTTTTCCCGATAAATCTCAGCACATTGCTGTCCTGGTGATGCAGTTATCATCTCAACGGTATCTACTCAACGGCTTTTACTCGACTGTCACCGACTTGGCCAGGTTGCGGGGCTTGTCGATGTCGTAATGCTTGAGCTTCGCC
>OMJG01000236.1_pt1 | contig 42751 bp, 38 predicted proteins | sample 1646431 | NCBI WGS metagenome assembly OMJG01 (sample SAMN03771674, study PRJEB25209) | food metagenome | isolation source: Cotija cheese | place: Mexico:Jalisco,Michoacan | collected 2011-12-12
TACGGTCTCTGTATGCATATTGATATGATTTCATTACTTGTTGTTTTGCAACTTTAAACAAGCGATGTTTCGCTCCGTAATACCCTTTAGCTAGCTTTAAAACGCGATTACGGCGTCTGCGAGTAACGACTCCACCTTTAACTCGTGCCATTGTTGATTTCCTCCTTAGTTACGCTGCAATAGATCCGCAGCGCGCTTACCATTTCTTATTTCATTTTTGCAAGTTGTTGTCTGATACGTTTGTAGTCACTTTGTGAAACTAAAGTAGATTTGCGCAAGTGACGTTTTTGTTTTTGAGTTTTGTTTGCAAACATGTGGCTGCGTTTTGCGTGGCTGCGTTTTAGTTTGCCAGTACCTGTTCTTTTGAAACGTTTTGCTAACCCTTTATGTGTCTTTTGCTTAGGCATTGTTGATTTCCTCCTACACTTATCTTATTTCTCAGATTTCGGTGCAAGCATTAAGAACATGCTACGACCATCCATTTTAGCTTTCGATTCGACTTGTGAAATGTCAGACGTTTCTTCCGCCATACGTTCAAGTACTTCACGACCGATTTCTTTGTGAGTAATTGCGCGTCCACGGAATCGAATAGATACTTTCACTTTATCGCCTTTGTCCAAGAATTTACGAGCGTTACGCAATTTCGTATTGAAATCGTGGTCATCAATAGTCGGACTCAAGCGAATCTCTTTGACGTTAACGATTTTCTGATTCTTTCTTGCTTCACGTTCTTTTTTCTGCAGTTCATAGCGATACTTACCATAATCCATAACACGAGCCACTGGCGGTTTAGCGTTTGGTGCAACTAGAACTAAATCTAAATTGGCATCTTCAGCTAACCTCATTGCCTCGTTGCGTTGGACTACCCCAATCTGTTCACCGTCTTTGCCGATTAGACGTACTTCTCGAGCACGAATACGATCATTGACAATCATGTCTTTTGCTATGGTGGTTCACCTCCAAAGTATTTGCGAGAAAGCTCAGACAGAAAAAAAGACGGAGCCTTTATAAAAAGCCCCGTCTTTATCTCCGCTATCAGATCATAATCTGATATTCAAGACAACCAAATGACCTGCATAAGGCTGCCTTGAGTTATATACGTTCGATATCTGCCCTAGGACCAAAATCCTAAAGGCGAGAAGCGGGTGCTTCTGCTTTGTTTTCTCAACTTTTATATCTTACCACTTATTCATATTTTTGTCAACAAGTGTTTTTTATTTTATTGATTCTGCGACAATCTTTTTAATGAAATCTTCTTTAGAATACGTCACCGTTTCTTTTTCACCATACTTACGTACGCTCACACTGTTATTTTCGACTTCATTATCTCCAACTACGATTTGATACGGGATCTTCAATGTTTGAGCATGGCGAATCTTATAGCCCATTTTTTCATTGCGGTTATCGATCTCAACTCGTAATCCTTTAGACTGCAGTTCATTGTTCAATTCATTAGCATAATCAGCATGGATATCCAAATTGACCGGAATGATTTTCCCTTGGACCGGAGCCAGCCAAGTTGGGAAGGCACCTTTGTATCGTTCAATCAGGTAAGCTACGAACCGTTCCATTGTTGAAACAACTCCGCGGTGGATGACAACTGGTCTATGAGTATCATTTCCATCTTCCCCAACGTATGTCAGATCAAATCGCTCAGGAAGCAAGAAGTCTAGTTGTACGGTAGATAGTGTTTCTTCAATACCTAAAGCCGTTTTAACTTGTACGTCCAGTTTTGGTCCATAAAACGCTGCTTCTCCTATAGCTTCAAAGTACTCAAGTCCCATTTCATCTAATGTATCTTTCAACATGGATTGAGCTTTGTTCCACATAGCATCGTCATCAAAATATTTTTCTGTATTTTTGGGATCGCGATAACTTAAACGGAAACGATATTCATGGATATCGAAATCTTCATAGACCGCCAGCATTAATTCTACTACGCGACGAAATTCTTCTTTGATTTGATCAGGACGGACAAAAACGTGTGCATCATTCAGTGTCATCTCACGAACTCGTTGTAATCCAGATAAAGCTCCGCTTTTTTCGTAACGATGCATTTGACCAAGTTCAGCAATACGAATCGGCAAGTCACGGTAACTTCTAACGTCGTTTTTGAAGACCATCATATGATGCGGACAGTTCATCGGACGCAGTACCAGCATTTCCCCATCTCCCATGTCCATTGGCGGGAACATGTCCTCGTGATAGTGATCCCAGTGTCCGGATGTTTTATAGAATTCGACATCTGCCATGATTGGAGTATAAACATGCTGATACCCCATGCTGATCTCTTTATCTGTAATGTAGCGTTCAATGACGCGACGGATCGTTGCCCCTTTAGGAAGCCAGAAAGGTAATCCTGAACCAACTTCTGAAGATAGCATGAAAAGATCGAGTTCTTTGCCCAGCTTACGGTGGTCACGTTCTTTTGCTTCTTCACGCATCTTAATAAACTCTTTTAATGCTTTTTTATCAAAGAATGCTGTACCGTAGATACGCTGCATCATTTTATTGTCAGAGTTTCCTCTCCAGTAAGCACCTGCTAGTGATAACAGTTTGAATACTTGAATACGGCCAGTTGAAGGAACATGAATCCCGCGGCATAGATCAACAAATTCTCCTTGTTTATACACAGAGATGACTTCCTGATCCGGCAGATCTGTAATCAATTCTACTTTATAAGGATCGTCTTTGAATAATTCTAAAGCTTCTTCACGAGAAAGTTCTTTACGAACGATTGGAAGATTCTCTTTTACGATCGTCATCATTTCTTTTTCAATTTTTTCAAGATCTTCATCGGTGATGGGTGTTTCAGTATCTGTGTCATAGTAAAAACCTGTATCGATTGATGGACCGACACCGAATTTCACATCAGGATAAAGACGTTTGACAGCTTGCGCCATCAAATGAGCAGTGGAGTGGCGCAAAATGCCTAGTGCATCCTCATGATCAGGAGTAATGATTTCCAGTTCTCCATCTTCATATAAAGGTTTATTAAAATCAACCTGAATTCCATTCCACTTTCCAGCTAGACCTTTCTTTTGAAGTGACTTGGCAATACTTCCGGCAACATCTTTAGGTGTTGAACCAGCTTCAACAGTTTTTACTGAACCATCTGGTAATTTAACGGATATATCTGACATTCAATTTCCTCCTATAGTGAGTTTATTCTGTTATTTGGACTAAATCTTTCATAACTGCAAATAAAAAGTCCCATTGAAAAAGAATAGTTCTTTTTCAATGGGACGCAATGGTTTACGTGGTTCCACCCAAATTTATAGAAAGCAAGGTGATTCCTGTTTCTATCTTCATTCAGCTCTTTAACGCAGAGAGACGGCCGTTTCTACTTCATTCAAAACAGCACTCGAAAGGGGTCGATGATTACTCATTTTAGAAGACTTGCAGCAACTGTCTTCCTCTCTAGAAAAATGACAGGAAATCAAAGATGTCTTTCTCAAAGTTTTTTCATTCAATTAATAATAGTAGAATATCATGCTTGTTGTAAAGTTTCAACCGTTATTTCTATTACCCATTTCTACGGTTGTCCCCTGTCATTTCCACTTCTTCTGCCAGGAATTTGATCCGTTCCATAATACGTTTGGCTTTCAGCGGTTCAGTTTCTCCACGTTGAGAAACACGGAAATGTTCTTCTTCCAAATGGGCCATATCAAAGTTAGAGGAGAAAAAGGTCGGCAGCTGTTCCTGCATCCGATACTGGAGAATAACGCCTAGGACATCATCACGAATCCAACTGGACATTGAATCAGCACCTATATCATCAATCATCAAAATATGTGCTCTTTTAAAGACATTCAACTTTTCTTCTGTTGTATTCTGTCCAATAGAGTTTTTCATTTCTACTGCAAATGTTGGAAAATGTACGAGCGTAGAGGTATGCCCCTGCTCTGAAAGTTCATGAGCGATGGCTCCAAGTAAGAACGTTTTTCCTACTCCGAATTTCCCATGCAGATATAATGCTTTATGAAATTTGTTGGGATCTGTCAAGAAATGGTCAATGAAATCATAAGCCTTCTGGACTGCATCGACTCTTCCAGCTGTACTTTCAAACTGTTCCATACTGAATTGTTTGATATCTTTAGGCATATACATCGAGTGGATCCGCTCTTGCACTGCTTCCAGTTTCTGACGATTCAATAAATCCGCAGAGGGTTCGTAAGCAACGTCCACTCTTCGGTTATTGATCAGCAGTCTAGGCACATATCCCGGCATTAATTCACCGCTTTTGGCAGCCGCCTTCTTTTTTTCAATGACGAACTCATATAATTTGGCTGCACTTTTTTCGATTGCTTCTTTATCCAGAATATTTTTATGTTCTGCAATAAACTGGCGAACATCAGGATCAGAGAACACTTCATTCTTCATAATTTCTCTGAAGCGCTGATTCATTTTACTCGTATCCATCATATTTTCCAGTTGGCTGCGAATACTTTCCATTATTGCTCACCACCTTTGTTCCGATTTCGAATCCGTTCCAGTCGTTTTCGGAATTCTGCTTGTTTTTCCAGGTCAATCTCTTCCCCTTTATTTTCTTCGGTCGCCCATTCAGGAAGCGTTTCTTTTTTTGCATTTGATTGATTCTTATATCTGGATGGCTGTTTTTTCTGAGTTTTCCGTTGCGTATTGTTTCTGGACTCAGCGTATAGTGTTTTCACTTTTTTAAGTGCCGCTTCCGGGGAAGCAATTTGATTTTGAGCCCAATCATTGGCCACTTTAAGAGCCAGATTTTTTTCCAGCACAGGAGCGTTTTTACCGATCAGAATATAATTGATCAAGATATTCACTACGGATGAGGGTAAAGACGACTGTTCAACCAGCTCTTTGATGACCCACATTTCATTGCTGGAGACAAACCCGCCTTTTTGAGACTTGATTGAGCTGAGATATTCGCCAGGTTTTACTTCTTCTGCGTGAAGGATCACTTCGATCTCATGATCATTAAACCCCTCTTGTTTCAACCGGTAGCGACGATTGGAAGATTGTGTTTGTTCAGATTGGATTGTTTCGCCTACATAATCATTCAACTGAACTCGATTGGCTTGCTGGCGATGAAAGGCTTGCTGTACAATTTGCGCCAATTTATCCTGATCTACTTTTGAGGTCTCGATATTCGTTGCCTGCAAAACGTATTTTTGCAAATCCAATTCGTTCAACCCATAAATCTCATGAAGGGAAAGGATCACGGCTCTGACTTCTTGGTTAATAGAGCTCTTGTCAATAAACTGACGATTCAGCCCGTCCATAAAAAATTTCCAGTCAATTTCACTTTGTTCGTTAAGTTGACTGCCGGGTGAAAAATCCGGCTTCTCGTTCAAGATCGGCTTGATTGGAATCGCGTTCAGTTGATTATGTTTCTGTATATTAAAATGGTAAACATCCAGAAACGATTTTGTAATTTCTGTATAGTCTTGTTTATTCGGTTCGTCTATTTCAAACTGGCTTCTGATTTCATTGAATAGTCGTTCACCGACTTTTTCAAACAGAATCAATCTCATCATATGATCGTTGAAAAACTGAACAGCAGACAATGGCGGCTTCAGTTCAAAAAGATAATGATCTGTTTCCTTATTGCTTTTATATACATTCAACAACCCGAGTCCTTCTAAACGGATACGAGCTTGATACAATTCAGGAATCCCCATATCTAAAACCGCCAACAATGTAGATAGCGGTTTTGGTTCCGTCCAGCTGTTTGCTGAGTGGATAGCAGCTTTCAGCTGCATATACAGTGCATAAGCTGCATTCCCTATAAGCGGCTGATAAATCGCCGTTAATACCTGAACATCCTGATCAGAAAGGGGAGTTGACTGTTTTAATGTGTAATGATCTTTTGGACTAACATATTGCCATGGGTAATTCATTTCTTTCCCCTTTCTTTGAGGTGGATTAAATAGATTTCTTATTCATGTTCTTTTCGTTTCTTTTCTAGTTCCTGCATTTCTTTCATGAATACTTCGATATCTTTGAATTGTCTATAAACGCTTGCGAAACGAATATAAGCTACATCATCTAAATCGGCCAGTTCTTCCATTACGTATTCTCCGACTTTTGTAGATTTCACTTCGCTTTCTCCATGATCTCGGATCTTGTATTCTACTCGATTGACAATCCGCTCTTGTTCTTCAGCTGTGACAGGACGTTTTTCGCATGCTCTTCTCAATCCACGCAGCAGCTTTTCTCGGCTGAACTCTTCTCGATTGCCATTTTTCTTCACCACTAATATTGGTGCTTGTTCCAATCGTTCAAATGTTGTGAAACGATATCCGCATTTTTCACATTCTCTGCGTCTGCGAATGGCTTTTCCATCATCTGCCGGCCGACTATCGACTACTTTGCTTCCGTTATTTTGACAGCGAGGACATTGCACAGTTATCAGTCCTTTTCTATGATCTTTCCGATAATTTGATAATGCCTATTATACCACAGGTTTATTCGCTGTAATACCCTTTACGAATAAGCCAGTCCGTTACTTGCGCTTCTGTTTCGGCAATGGTTCCATCATTATGAATCACTGTATCAGCTTTTTTCGCTTTTTCAAATAGCGGTATTTGCGCTGCGATTCGAGCTTTAGCTTCTGCTTCTGTTAACTGATTTCTTTTCATTAAGCGGTCCAACTGCGTCTGCTCATCTACATAAACAACCATTACTTCATCAACTTCCTGATCATACCCTGCCTCATACAGCAAAGGAATATCTAGAATAATCAAGGATTCGTGATTTTTTATATGTTTATTTTTCTCTTTGATAATCCATTTCCTAATATAGACTGCTAAACATTGATCCAGCGCATTCCGTTTCACTGGGTCGCTGAAGACCATCTGTCCTACTTTATTTCGGTCCAGCTGACCTGTCTCTAACAACACTTGGTTTCCGAACAGCTTTCTGACAGCTTCCAGCCCAGGTGTACCAGGTTCCAATATCGCTCGAGCACCTAGATCGGCATCGACGATTTTAAATCCGTGCTTAGAAAATAGGCGGCTGACTGTTGACTTGCCTGTTGCAATTCCGCCGGTTAACCCCAATACATATGACATACTTTCCCACCTTCGACCTGCTCAATATAAACCTGCACCTTAATCAAAACTACTTAATTCTGACAATCAGGACAAAAATGCGTGCCTCTTTGAGCGACTTTGATTTTTTCAATTGTATTTCCGCATCGCCGGCAATTTAAGCCACTTCGTCCATATACGTTTAATTGTGCTTGATAGGCACCCGTTTCTCCAAAAGCATTCTGATACGTACGAATTGTTGTTCCGCCAGCAGCTACCGCTTTCCTCATAACATCGAGGATCGCCGTCCGCAAGGTTTGCACTTCTTCAACCTTCAGTGAATCAGCATATCTTTCAGGATGGATGCTGGCTTCGTATAAAATTTCATCCGCATATATATTCCCAATACCAGCCACAATCGTCTGGTCCAACAGAACAGCTTTGATCGATTTTTTCCGTTTCTTTAAGTTTAATTGAAATGGTTCAATAAGCAACCCTTCTTCAATAGGCTCGGGCCCTAATTTTTTCAAGGAAGGATGATTTTCCAGCTCGCTGTGCTCAATCAATGACATACGTCCGAACTTCCTGACATCCAAGTATCTTAATTCCGCTTCTTCATCCAGTTCAAGAATCACATGCGTATGCTTAGAAAATGGAACATCTTTCTTTTCTATACGATACTTTCCTTCCATTCTAAGGTGAGAAATCAAAACATCTTTACTCAAATGAAAGATCAAAAATTTCCCCCTTCTATCAATGGAGTGAATGGTTTGTCCAACGATCCGCTGCTCAAAGTCTTCTATACGGTTGGGTTCTGCTATGATCCGGGGCCATAAAACTTTGGCATTCGTAATCTTTTTACCTTTGATCAATTTTTCTAGACCTGTTCTGACACTTTCTACTTCTGGTAATTCAGGCACTGCTTTCTTCCTTTCTTTTTTCAGGATTCAAAGGAAAGAAGCAAGAAAAAGCTTAATATTCCGCTTTGATTCTTGCTTCTTTTATTTAATTATTTTGCTTCATACCAGCTGTCTCCCCAGCTGCTTTCTACTTTAAGCGGTACAGATAAGTTAACGGCCGTCTCCATGACTTCTTTGACTAAGTCTTTCAATACGGGGATTTCTTCTTCCGGAGCTTCAAAAATCAGTTCATCATGAACCTGGAGCAGCATTGTAGCCTGCAGTCCTTTTTCTTCAATTTTATCTGCCATATTGATCATTGCTACTTTCAGTATATCGGCAGCACTCCCTTGAATCGGCGTATTCATCGCCGTTCTTTCTGCAAACGTCCGCAGATTGAAGTTGCGAGAGTTGATTTCAGGCAGATATCTTCTTCTGTGGAATAAGGTATCTACAAAACCTTTATCTTTGGCTTCTCTTATAATATTATCAATAAATTGTTTAACACCAGGGAATCTGTCAAAGTACGTATCAATATATTCTTGCGCTTCTTTTCTGGTAATATTCAGACTTTGTGATAAGCCGTAATCACTGATTCCATAGACGATACCAAAGTTAACGGCTTTTGCATCTCTGCGCATATTCGCCGTTACTTCGCTGGGATCCTTCAGATCAAAGACTCGCATAGCTGTACTGGTATGGATATCTTGTTCTTCAATAAATGCTTGCTTCAGATGGTCGTCATCTGAAATATGCGCTAAGACTCGCAATTCGATTTGTGAATAATCTGATGCGAAGATTTTCCAGCCCTCTTTTCTAGGGATAAAAGCTTCCCGAATCTTTCGGCCTTCTTCCAGACGCACTGGAATATTTTGCAGATTAGGATCTACTGAACTTAACCGTCCTGTACGAGCTACTGTCTGCAAGTAACGAGTATGGATCTTGCTTGATTCTGGATGAATCACTCTCAACAAGCCTTCAATATAAGTGGATTGAATCTTAGCAATCTGTCTGTACTGCAAAATATATTCAACGATCGGTGCTTCGTCTTTTAATTTTTCCAGAACATCTTGAGCTGTAGAGTAACCTGTTTTTGTTTTCTTAATAACTGGATATCCCATTTTTTCAAACAAGATTACGCCCAATTGTTTAGGGGAATTGATGTTGAATTCTTCGCCAGCTTCTTCAAAGATTCTTTCCTCGATTGAAGTTAATGTCTCTGCAAATTCTGCTTTCATTCTTTCAAGACGGTCGGCGTCTACTGTGATTCCTTGAATCTCCATCTCTGCTAATACAACTGCCAGCGGAATTTCCATGTCTTTCAACAGCTCTTCTTGCTGATTTTCCAATAGTTGAGCATTCATCTGGTTAGAGAGCGTCACAATTGCTTGTAATTTTCGTGCAATATGGTCTCTCATTAATGATAAATCATCAGGGACTTTCTTCTTTTTACCTTTTCCATAGACCACTTCATCTGGAGAAACTGCTTGATAATCATGTTTATTAGTGATATCCGCTACATCTCCGCTGCTGCTGTCTTCTGCTGTGAGCAGATAAGAAGCAAGCAGAATATCAAAACTTGTTCCTCTTAACTTCAATCCTTTACGATTTAATGCTACATAGGTCCGCTTTGTATCGTATACAGCTTTTCGGATCGTTTCAGACTCTATCCATTTTTTGAAAGCCTCTGATTGGAAAGCTTGAAGCGGTTCCGCAACGAACCGATTTTTTTCATTTCCCCATCCGACAGAAACGATTTCTGATTGATGGTAATTATCGTCCAGCATTTCAATGTAAAGTGCCATATCCGGTTCAAACATATCATCAGTGATTTCGTGCACATACTGATACTCAATATCATCTACTTCATCTGCTAGCTGTTCCATATATTCAGCTGTGTCTAGTTTGTTCAAGTGTGATTGGAAGTCCATCTCTTTATAAAAAGCAATCAAATCTTCCATATTCATTCCAGCGTAAGCCAATTCCTGCAAGGTAATCTCGATTGGAGCATTGACATCGATCGTAGCCAGCTTTTTACTGAGCATTGCAGTTTCTTTTTCATTGATCAGGTTTTCTTTTCGTTTGGACTTTTTCATTTCATCGATTTTTTCATAAAGTTCTTCGATAGAATGATACTCTTTCAACAGTTTCAGAGCGGTTTTCTCTCCAATATTAGTTACACCAGGGATATTATCGGATGAGTCTCCTGCGAGCCCTTTCATATCCACAATCTGATACGGCTCGATGCCCATTTCTTCCATAATCGAGTCTGCTGAGTATTCTTTTAAATCACTGACGCCTTTTTTGGTAATATCGATCCTGACTTTATGAGATGCCAGCTGTGTCAAATCTCGATCTCCTGTCAGAATCACTACATCAAACCCTTCAGCTTCAGCCTGTTTCGAAAGTGTTCCGATAATATCATCCGCTTCATAATTGACAAGCTGATAAGATTTCAAACCGAAACCGGCAAGCAGATCTTTAATAAAAGGAATCTGCTCGGCGAATTCCGCTGGCATACTGGATCTTCCGCCTTTATAATCTTCAAAGTATTCATGACGAAAAGTCGTTTTCCCGGCATCAAAGGCCACTAATGCATGCGTTGGTTGTTCTTTGTCTACAATCACTTCCAGCATATTATGAATACCATATAATGCATTTGTGTGCAGACCGTTTCTGTTTTTCATTCGTTCTAACTGGCTATGTAAGCCGTAAAATGCACGAAATGCTATACTATACCCATCAATTAATAATAATTTCTTTTGCTCAGCCATCAGCTTCGACTCCTCACTTTATCCGTTCAATTTAGACATCATTTTACTTATTTTATCAAAAATGGATACTTTAAAAAAGAGAACGTCCTTATTCCGCAGCTTTATTCATTCAAAAGATTACAAAACTGGTTTTTAGCCACAAAAAAACTACCTCTAACGAGATAGTTTTATGAAAATAGCCATATTTATCTAAACATTTTTTAGTATTGTGCTTTTGTCTGACTTAACAGTGATTCAAAGGCATGCTCAAACTTCTCAACATCCCCAGCTCCCATAAAGACAAAAACAGATCCTCTATGTTTCAGCAGCGGGGACATATCTTCTTCGCTGACGACAGAAACACCTTTTTCTGTTTTATCCAGCAGGTCTTCAATCGTAATCGTACCCGACTGTTCTCTAGCAGAAGTGAAGATTTCACAGAGATAAACAAAATCTGCTAGATCCAGTGCTTCACCAAACTCGCTCAGCAAAGCTACTGTTCTGGTGAATGTGTGCGGCTGGAAAACAGCAACGATTTCTCTGTCAGGATATTTTTGTCGTGCTGCATCCAAAGTTGCTTTGATTTCTGCAGGATGGTGAGCATAATCATCTATAATAACAGTGTCCATCACTTGTTTTTCAGTGAATCGTCTTTTAACTCCAGAAAAACTTTTCAGACGTTCAGCCACTTTATCCTGGTTGACTCCTTCGTAATGGCAAAAAGCAATAACGCCTAATGCGTTTTGTACATTATGCTTTCCGAAAGAAGGAATCGTAAACTGGCCATAATAATCTCCACGCACATAGACATCAAAGGAAGATCCTTCTGTAGTGCGCACCAGATTTTTTGCCTGAAAATCGTTATTATTGCCAAAGCCATAGAATACAACGGGGACAGCTACCTGCAGGTTTTGTAACCGCTCGTCATCACCGCAGGCAAATACTGCTTTTTTAATATGCGAAGCGAAGGTCTGGAAAGCTTCTTCCACATCTTCAATGCTCGTATAATAATCTGGATGATCAAAGTCGATATTGGTAATCAGTGCGTAGTCCGTCTGATAAGCCAAGAAATGTCTGCGGTACTCGCAGGCTTCTAATACAAAGTATTCTGCATCTTCTTCGCCATGTCCTGTACCGTCTCCAATTAGGTAACTTGTCTTTTCGATTCCGCTCAAAACGTGAGATAATAGCCCAGTTGTACTGGTTTTACCATGTGATCCGGTAATAGATACACTTGTGAATTGATTGCTCAATTCTCCAAGGAAGTCGTGGTAGCGAACGACTTTTAATCCTAATTCTCGTGCTCGAACAATTTCTTCATGTGTGTCAGGAAATGCATTTCCTGCAATAATGATCATATTTTCTTTAATATTGTTTTCATTAAAAACATAAATTGGAATGTGAGCTTTTTCAAGATTTTCTTGGGTAAAAAAGAACTTGTTGACATCTGAACCCTGTACATCAAATCCTTTGTCGTGCAGAATCAGCGCTAACGCACTCATTCCGGAACCTTTAATTCCAACAAAATGGTAAATTTTCGATTGATCCATTTTTAAAATCCTCCAAATATCTGCTATACGCTGATCCGCATAGTCCCTTGCCTGTGGCATAAACTAGATTAATTACATACGATTGTATACTATAATGGAAAAAGTTCAAAAAATCTAGTCTTAGACACATTTAAGAGATAAGACTTTATTCATTTTCATCAGAAAAAAATCCTGGAATATTCCTTTTTTTCTCATTATTGCCTAACTGTTCTTCTTGGATGATATGCATCAGTGATCGTTTCAAGCGCATTCTTTTGTTATTTGGATTTTCGCTGCTTTGGATATCTTTTGAAGAAAACTGTTCTTTCAAAGTTTTAGGCTGCTGACTATACTGCAATTTTTCAGCGTTTTCGAACGACTGACTTTTCTCTGAATCCCGCTGTCCTTCTTTACTCCACTGTTGACGCAATTCAGGTGTCGCAAATTCTTCAAACAAGATAAAGTCTTCTGCCGGTTTCTCAAGCTCTTGCTTTAATTGTCCGTAACTCCATTTTTCTTCCTGCTTTAACGTCGGTTGTTTATAACCAAAGATGGGAGAAGGCACTTTACTGGCTTCAAATGGCGGTTCGATATAATGCTCTGAACGTGTAGACGCAGGATTGCTTTTTCGCTCATTCAAATACTCCTGGAACCCTTTCTCAATATCATTTCTTTTTTTAATCTGGCTGGGAAGCGTGTGAGCAGTTTTTTCTTTGAACAGCTTCCGATCATTTGCTTTTTCATCTTCTGTCTGAAAAAGCCCCATATTATTTTTTAGACGTTCTGTAGAAGTATGTTCTATCTGCTTATAAGTGTGTTTTAAAAAACTTGGTCCATCGTAGTCTTTCACATCGCTTCCTCCTTTCGCATCTAGATTAAATTTCTGTTAGCTTAACTTTGTGCGGTAAAAGGTTTACCCGTTTCTTCTGAATCTTCCAGTACTAAAATTCCTTTGGTTGTTTGTTCCATACCCAGTTCTTTTGCAGAACAGATCATGCCGCTGCTTTTTACGCCGCGTAGTTCACCTGGCCAGATCACTAATCCGTCCGGCATAACAGCTCCTGGTTTTGCGACGACTACTTTTTGCCCTTTTTCGACATTAGAAGCTCCGCAGACAATCTGAACAACTTCGTTATTGTCTATTTCTGTTTGTGTAATATTTAAATGATCTGAATCTTCCATAGGGGTACATTCTTTAACAAATCCAACCACAAATTTCGGTGATTCATCAGCTGTCAATGTTTCTTTCCAGCCGTTCGCTTCTATTTGTTGATTTAAAGCCGATACTTGAGATTCCGTTAAAGTAATGGGACCATTTTCAGCAACTTCTATAATAGAAGATGCATCAAAAAAATTATAACCAGCTGTTTCCCCTGTCTCTTTAATGCTTATTTTTGTTACATTTCCTTTTCGCTCTGCTATTTGTTCCTCAACAGAAACTTGTTTCAGCTGAACGATCAATACATCGTTCATTCCTTTATTGTTATAACTGCTAATTAACATAATCTACTCCTCTTGCTTTCTTTAATCTTCTTTTTAATGATTTCTCAATGTTTCCAGTGTTGACTTGTCTAAAGATTTGATGACTTGAATGACCATTTCTCTTGCAGCTTCGTAATCTTCAATATTAAATAACGTCTGATGTGTATGAATATAACGAGCACATACTCCAATAACGGCGCTAGGGATTCCGTGATTCATCTGGTGAGCAGCTCCAGCGTCTGTTCCGCCTTTAGAGATAAAGTACTGATACGGAATATTATGCGTCTCTGCAGTATCCAGTAAGAAGTCACGCATTTCTTTTGAGAGTATCATTCCTGGATCTTGTATCCGCAGTAAAAAGCCTTCTCCCAGTTTTCCATAGGCATCCGGTCCGCCAGCAATATCATTCGCAGGGGAACAGTCAACTGCCATAAAGACATCTGGATCAAACTTCGTAACAGCCCCTTTTGTTCCTCTCAATCCAACTTCTTCTTGAACATTTGCACCAGCAATCAATGTATTCGGAAGATGCTCTCCTTGCACAGCTTTCAGTGCTTCTAATACAACTGCAACACCATAACGGTTATCCCAGGCCTTGCCCAAAATCGTTTTTCCATTTGCCATTTTAATGGTTTCTACTTGTGGAACGATTGTATCTCCTGGTCTTACGCCATATTCCATCGCTTCATCTCTTGATTCGAATCCGGCATCAAATAAAATATTTTCAACTGAGGGTGCGCTAGCCGTTTTCCCTTTCAATAGATGCGGCGGGATAGAAGAAGAAACCACAGGATAATTTCCTTTACTCGTCTGCAGTGTAAAGCGCTGGGCAGAGACGACATAAGGGTTCCATCCTCCAAGCGGTACAACTTTAAACAAGCCTTTTTCTGTTATAGCTCCAATCATGAACCCGACTTCATCCATATGAGCCGCAATCATCAGTTTCGGTGCTTCTGTATTTTCGGACTGCTTGATCCCAAAAATGCCACCTAGGCCATCTTGTTCTACCCGATCTACAAGCGGGGTCATTTCTTCTCTCATATATTGACGGACGGCATGTTCAAATCCGCTGGTCCCTTGTAGTTCTGTTACTTTTTTAATCAGTTCAAACGTTTGATCTCCCATTATTCTCGCCAGCAACCTGACTGGCTTTCCTCCCTTTATGTCAATTCTAGAATACTCAAGCTTACTGTTCACAGGTTTGCGCCGTTCATTCTTTCGCTGTTCTAAAGGATTAGAACGATCTTTTTAATTATACACAAAAAATCTTTTCTTTTTAAGTCTCTTTCATTTATATTCTATTACGATTATTCCATATGTATGTTAAAATACAAGAGAACCTATTTAAGTAAACACAATCTGGAGGCTGTACAATGGAAAATAAATTTACTCAAAAACAGACGACCTATCTTCTGGGCGCAATCGGATTCATTGTTTCTTTCCTGTTAGGTTTTCTACTGTATCCTAAGGTTTCAAAAAAACAGACGATTCATGCGGATACAATCTTAGAACAAGTGAAAGATCAGTTTCGTGAGGAAGGACCGATTGATGGTTCTTGGATTGAACTGACAAAAGTGCCTTGGAAGAAATTCGCTTATTCTACCGATGTCTACTATGGCGGAATTTCTCGCTTAGAAGAAAATGTACTGGTACAATACGAATTCATTGCCGATGCTTATACTGGCAGTCTGATTGATCTATATAGAGTATAAATCAAAAGATAAAATGCAGTGAGCACTCTTCATTTAGGAGAGTCCTCACTGCATTTTTTATCGCTTATTGTTCAGTTGGAAAGTATGCAACGGTTTTATAGATACGATTCCCTTTTTTAGAAAATTTCTCTTCATACTCAGTCATAATGTTGCCTTCTACATCACTATTGTGCAGATCCAGATACAACTCTTTCAAAACCATCCCTTTTTGAGAAAAGCTGATCAGCGAGTATTCAAACAAGCCCTGATTATCTGTTTTGAAGTGCAATTCACCGTCTTCATCCAGAACCGTTTCATAGCTGTTCAAGAAGTCTCGATAGGTCAACCGTCTTTTTTCATGTCTGTTCTTTGGCCAAGGATCGGAAAATGTTAAATAGATACGATCTATTTCTCCCTTTTCAAAAAAAGACTGCAGATTTTGTGCATTGACCTGAAGCAGCTGAACATTTGGAAGCTCTTCTTCAATTTGTTTATCTAAAGCGGAGACGATCACGCTGGTCTGCAGCTCAATCCCGATGTAATTAATGTCCGGATGCTGTTTCGCCATTTCCATAATGAAGCGGCCTTTCCCCATACCAATTTCTATATGAAGAGGTTGATTTTTTTCAAACTTTTCTCGCCATTTCCCTTTCCACTTTTCGGGATCGGCTACGACATATTGACTGTATTTCTGCAGTTTTTCTTCTGCTCCTGGTTTGTTTCTTAAACGCATATTCTTTCTCCTTTACGTAAAAATAGGGACAGATGGATTGATCTGGCCCCAAATGAACTGTATAAACTGTCGATAATATAATTGCTGTACCTTATTTCAATAATTGGTCGATTTTAATGATCGATTTATTCATTTTGATAAACTGTCTTTTGCGATGAGCTTCTTTTACATCCATCAATAAAGTCATCAGTACATACCAGTTAATTCGTTTCAAAAATACTTCTGAAATTTCAGGGTCATATTCTGCCAACCAGCCAGTCCATTGTTCTTTTTCAATATAGCGGCTGAACAACTGACCAATATCATAGGCAGGATCCGCGAGAATCGCTGAGTCCCAATCAACGAGATAAAGCTGATCTTCTTCGGACAGCAGCCAATTTTTTCTTGAAACATCTCCATGACAGACGGTGATCTCCGCATTATTTTTAATTTCGGATTCTGTATCACTCAGCCACTGAAACGCTCTTTTCAATTGAGGATGCTCTGCCAAGTCGCTTGAAAGCATCAGCTTATAATCTAAGAGCAGGCTTTTAGGTTCAATCACTTTACCGCCGAGACGTTGCAGCATCCGTTTAAGGCTTTCAGAACGGTGCACTTTTTTCATTATGGTAGCGACCCTCGAAGAAAGCATTTCACCTTTATATAAATTTCTCCCATTGCACCACTCTTGTGCAGTCAAGACATCTCCATTACCGATTCTCTTTGTCCAGATGAGTTTAGGTGAAATCCCTTCTAACGATAAAGCAGCTAAAAAAGGAGAAGAATTGCGTTTTAAAAACAACTTTTCTTCATCCTTTATGCCCATATATGCTTGTCCCGTGTCCCCGCCGATAGGATGTAGTTTCCACCCCGATTCTCTCTCTAATTCCATGTATACTCAATCCTTTTATCCATAATCGCTTTTACTCTTTCCTGTTGTCATTCTCCATTCCATTGTAGAAAGAAATCATGGAATCGTCAAGCGGATAGATGTTCTTTTTCAATAAATAAGATCGTAAAAAAATTTAACAACTGTACCGGTTTGTATCTTTAAAGCAGCAAAACTGCTTTGAGTCTTTAAACAGTACCACAGTGTTCTTCGATTTTTTGTTTGAAAGCGTCAGCTAACTGACGAGTAATTTCTCCACTTTTACCATTATTAACTTTTTCACCGTTAATGGTATGTATCGGCATTACTTCAATTGTGGTGCTGGAACAGAACACTTCGTCGGCTTCAGCGAGCTGATTCAATGTAAATGGCTCTTCTCTCACTTCAATTCCTAATGCTTCAGCACATTTCAGCCATACAATTTTTGTAACACCCGGTAAAATCAAGTTGCCATCTGGATGAGTATAAATCACGCCGTCTTTTACGATTGCTGCATTAGATGCAGAACATTCTGTAACAATGCCGTCTCGATGAAGAATCGCTTCATCTGCGTTTCTTTTGTGTGCTTCATGCTTGGCCATGATATTCCCCAGCAGACTGATTGATTTGATATCACATTTCAGCCATCTGATATCCGGTTCTGTAACAGCTGTGATACCTGAAGCAATTTTTTCAGCATCTCTTGGAACGATGGTCATATTGCCGGTAATCGTCGGTAATACACTTAAATCAGGGTACATATGATTTCTCGGAGAAGCAATGCCTCTAGTAACTTGCAGATACAGATTGCCTGTTTCTACTCCGCTTTCTTTCAGCAGCTGGTTCATTAATGACTTCATTTCTTCTTTTGTTTGCGGAATCGCCATCTCAATTTTTTGAGCGCTGGAATATAAGCGGTCGATATGCTCATCTAAACAGAAAAAAACACCGTTATAGGCTCTGACCACTTCATAGATTCCATCTCCAAATTGATAGCCTCTGTCTTCTGGATCGATACTGACTTCTTCTCGTTCAACAATTTGTCTGTTCCAAATTACTTTCATAACTGATTCCTCTTTTCTCAAATCTCTTTTATGTCATGCGTTTTAATCGTTTAGGGATATAATATCTTGTGAAAACTGTAGTAAACAATAGACTAGCTGCCAGAATAATGAGGCTGCTGATGATTCCTTGCAGAATGTTTGCAGCAGTAAAAACCAAAGCTGCAGCTCCAAGAATCTCTGTTACGATTCGCTGGATGGATTTTATTTTACCAGTCTCTTCGACTGGGTACAATTGAAAATAAAAATTATTTTTGAACTGTTGATAAATCGGTATCAGCTGGAATCCAATCAAATATAAAAAGACGATGGATAATATCAATTTCAGTAAGATACCGGGACTGAACATGATGAACAGGGTGCCGATCAATACCAATCTCAATACAAGACCACTATAAGATGAGTTTCGATAAAAGGACCTTAGAATATAGAAATAATGGGCATCTGCCTGACTTCTTGTCTGCAATGCGATCCACTGATCCAGCCATTTCAGACGTCTTGGATGCGACTCAATAAATGAGACTTCTGTAAACAAGTTGATAAATCGGAATAACTTCTGTACTCTATTGGCTTCTTTTTCAATCAGGTAATGCCACTGCAGACTTTTCTGCTGCTCTATTCTATTTAAAAGAATAGTAGAGATTACACAGACTGCCAGGCTGAAGGCTAATCCTGCAAACAAGTCGATAAATACACTGATAAGCAATCCGACAGTACTGATAACTTTCCCTAAACTGTTTAACATCATTCTTTTACGGTCGTCAGGTTCCAAGCAGACTGAAAACTGAGCTCTTAAATCAATAAATTTGTAGCTGACTGCTGTGATTAAAAATACGGGCCACCATTGAAACCCGATCCCCAGTGTCGCTACAAGCAGCGGCATAGCGGCAGCAGCAGCAAATCCTACAGGAAATGCTAAAAGCAGGAAACTGTATCCGTTCCGCTTTTTCAGTTCTTTCCGTACACCTTCTTCCATTGGCAGGAGAAAGACAGCATCTGCTGATTGTATCAGCGTAGAGATTGTTCCGGATGAGATGACAACAACCATCAATACGACTAAAATCAGTCTCGGAAGCACTGATCCGACAGTGACTGTCTCAACATAATTGGAATAGGCGAATCCCCCTGCTCCAAGCATGATCAGCAGAGCTAAGACCATGTGATCATTTAAAACATATTTGGCATACCGAGAAAGCTGCTTGTTGTAAATTGAAGCCCTTTGTTTGAATAAAGAAGTAACTGTCATACCAAAAACCCTTCTTCATCTGCAAGGTGTCCATAAATTTCATCCAAGCTGGCTGTCGGCATACCGAATTGCTGTCTCAATTCTTCTAGTGTTCCTTGAGCATAAATTTTTCCATCATGTAGTATAACAAAGCCGTCACACATTTTTTCAGCATTGTTCAAGACATGCGTCGACATTAAAATTGAAGCTCCATCCTGCTTTTTCTCTTCAATTAATTTTAAAAAATCCCTAATGGCTAAAGGATCAAGTCCCAAAAAAGGCTCATCAATCACATACAAGCTCGGTTCTATGATAAAAGCACATACGATCATGACTTTCTGTTTCATCCCTTTTGAGAAATCAGACGGAAACCATTCTAATCTGTCGTGAAGGCGAAAAATCTTCAATAAAGGCTCTGCACGATCAAAAGCTGTCTGCTCCTCAATTTCATATGCCATAGCCGTGATTTGAATATGTTCTTTTAACGTCAGTTCATCATATAATACCGGTGTTTCAGGAATAAATCCGATACTTCTTCTGTATTTTTTACTGTTTGAATGAATCGTTTCATTGTCGACCGTAATTTTTCCTTCAAAAGGATTCAACAGTCCCATAATATGTTTAATGGTTGTACTTTTGCCCGCTCCATTTAATCCAATCAGACCGACAAGTTCACCATCCTTAACTTTAAAAGAAATGTTTTGCAGGACAGGTCTCCTCGTATATCCGCCTGTCACATGTTCGATCGCTAAACTCATAGTTACATTTCCTTCCTGTTTTAGTTATTTTCATTTTACCATAAGTCTATTCAGACAAAAGGAAGTTTTATGCTTCTTTTTAACAATTTGCTGTTTTCTATGATAAACTAGAAGACACAAGTATTTGAATACGTAATAGAGTAGAAAGAAATGAGGAATGAATATGACAGACAGCGTTTTTTCTAAAATTATCGCTGGCGAAATCCCCGCACGTAAAATTTTTGAAAATGATCATGTGGTTGCTATCATGGATCTTTCCCAAGTAACCAGAGGACATACTTTAGTGATCACGAAAAAGCCCGTTCGGAATATTTTTGAATATGATGAGGAACTGGCTGCAAATGTATTCGCCAGTATTCCGCGTATCGCCAAAGCGGTTAGAAGTCACAATCCTGACATTAAAGGATTGAACATCTTAATGAATAATGAAGCGGCAGCGTCACAAACCGTATTTCATAGCCATCTTCACTTATTGCCCCGTTATGGTGAACAAGATGGTTTCGGATTAAAATGGGAAGATCATTCAAACGATTATACGGATGAAGAACTTGATCAAATCAAAGCAGATCTTATTAAAGCATTGGAGGAGACAAATTCATGAAACATTTCTTACTAGGTACACTAAGCGGCATTGTTTTAGGCGGTGTGTATGGATTATTAAACACACCACGTTCCGGAAAAGAAAATCAGGAAATGTTCAAAGCCTATATCGATGACAATACTGAGCAATTCAATGATGTTCAAGACAAGTTAAAAGATCTGAAAATGGCCATTCAAGATGTAACCGATGAAGGTATGAAGCTTCAGACGGAGTTCATGACTGATATTCAAAGAATTTCTAATGATTACTTGTATGAGGCTCAGCCAAGAATGGATCGTATTAAACGAAAAACCGACAAAATCAATAAAGATGTCGAAGCAGCAACCGTCAATATCAAAGCAACGACTACACAATAAACAGCGTACTAAAAAAGGAGGAAAGATCTGAATTCAAATCTTTCCTCCTTTTTTACTTTTATTTTAAAACTTACTCATTTAAATCTTACTCAGCATCATCTGTGCCAGTGTCAGTACTTTCATCAGATGTTGAGTCATCTGTTGTTTCTGTTGATTCTTCTTCAGTCGTTGTATCTTCTGTTTCTTCTGTTGTATCTTCTTCAGTTGTTGTTTCAGATTCAGCTGGCTGCATATAAGCGCTCATTGCATTGCTTAAGTCTTCATCTGCGATTTGAACATTGGCGTCTGCAACTAAACTTGAAATGACTTCTAATACATATTCCTGATCAGCTAGTCTTTCTTCCACTAGTGAATCAATAACGTTTTGACGCTCTTCTTCAAGTGTACCTTTTTCACCTTTTTCAACTAATTTGATGATATGGTAGCCATAATCTGTTTGAACCGGCTCTTGAGTGATTTCGCCTTCTTCATCCAATGCCATTGCAGCTTCTTCAAATTCAGGAAGGAACTGCCCTTCAACGAGCTCCATTTCCCCATTGTTAGCTACTGAGGCAGTATCTGTAGAATACTCTTGTACAAGCTCAGCGAAGTCTGCACCATCATTCAATTGTTGAATAATATCGTTAGCTGTTTCTTCATCTTCAACTAAGATGTGCGCAACTGTACTGTTCACAGTATATTCATCATAGGCTGTCTGGATTTCTTCGTCAGTAAAGTCAGCATAAGAAATAATGGCTTCTTCTACTAGTAAAGAAGTACGGATAGACTGTTTCAAGTCTTCAGCCGTCATTCCTTGCGCAGTGATCAATTCTTCAAAGGCTTCTACTCCACCGTATTGTTCAGCTTCGGTTTCATATTCTGCATTTACATCTTCTTCAGTTACAGCATCACCATGTGCATTTTCAAGTACATCTTCTAAGATCATCTGCTGAAGAACTTGTTCTCCGAATTTTTGACCACTGCTTGTTGTTTCATTTTTCATGCGTTCATAGAACTCATCTTGTCTGATTCTGCCATTTTCAGTAGAGGCAACTTCCGGGCTGCTCGAGCAGCTTGCTAATAATAATGTTGAGCAGGCCATCGTAGCCATTAACCATTTTTTCATGTTTTTCATATTTCTCAATACACATCCTATTTTTAAAAGTTGATTGTATAAACAAACTAAGACGATACCGATCCGGCAAGATTAAGCTGCCTGTTTGTTTTAATCATTATACTTTGAATAATATAACACAGCATTGAGAAATTTTAAACCTAAGATCCAAGTAAACCACTAAGTTTCATTAAAACATCATAGTTTTATACAATAAATGTAAAATCTCAAATAAAATTAGAAGATTTATCTTTTATCCTAGTTTATTTTTCTGTGAAATTCGGTTTATAGAATGACCGATTTTCCATTGCCCATAGTCTTTCTGAAAAAGAACCTTTTTCAGTTTTTCTCATCGCAGCTTGCAGCATATTCATTCTTGCATCAATCTGATCAATATAATGCAGAGCCTCTGCTTCCGGTACTTGCGGACGTACTGGTGAACCATACTCTAATTCTCCATGATGAGACAATACCATATGCTTTAGTAAAACGACATCTTCATTGGCCTCTTCTATTTTTAGCTGCTGACAAGCCTTAGAGATTTCTTCATGAATAATCACAATATGACCGATCAATTTCCCTTCCAATGTGTACTCGGTTGCCGTTGGTCCTGACAGTTCTATTACTTTTCCTACATCATGCAGGATCAATCCTGAGAATAACAGCGACTTATCCAGAAAAGGATACTGATCACTGATCGAACGAGCAATATCCAGCATGGAAATCGTATGGAAAGCCAGACCGCCTAAGAAAGCATGGTGATTGGTCTTGGCTGCAGGACTTTGAAAGAAGTCTTTCTGATATTTATTCATAATAAACCGAACGATTCGATTCATATTCGCATTCGTAATATCAAATATGGCTTTATTGAATTGTTCGATCATCTTTTCTTTTTTAATAGGTGCTCTTTCAACATATAGTTCAGGATTTGAAGGTTCTCCGTCTTGCGCTGGGCGGATCTGATTGATCCGGAGCTGCGGGCTTCCTTTATACTCTTCTCTTTTACCAGTGAGTTTCACAACTGTACCAGGGCGATAGCGTTCAACATCCTCTTCAGATGCATCCCAGAAGTTTGCTGACATCTCTCCACTCGTATCTTGGAAGGTAAATGCTAGATAGGGTTTCCCGTTTCTGGTCGTTTTTTCTTCCGCTGATTTGATCAATAAAAACAAATTGACGGTTTCGTCCATATGATGTTCATATAATTTTTTCTCCAAAGTCCTCTTCCTTTCTGGGATGACCAGGGTTTATTTTTTTAACTGTGTTTTACTATACTCTTCCAGAACTTCAGAAGAAAATAAATCAAACGAAAAATAGATGACTTGTGTCGTCTGGCTGATTTCTTTTAGTAAAGTATACATTTTATTCCGTCTTTTCTGGTCCAGGTTTACAAATCCATCATCGATCAGCAGCGGCATTTGAATCATATCGCTGATGTTCTGGATAAATGCCAGTCGCAGCGATACATAAAGGGGTTCCGCTGTACCTCTGGATAGTTCTGTTGCTTCAAAATAACGACCTTCAGCATCCAATACATGCACATTATCCTCTTGAATAACGATTTTCTGATAACGACCTTCTGTCAGGTAGCTGAAAAATCGTTCTGCATCTTTAATGGTTTCGGGCAGACGATCTTTCCGTGCGTATTGAAGGGTTCTTTCAATCATATAGGAAGCGAGCTGCTTAGCAACCCAATCGTTCACGAGTGTCTGAAGACTGCTTTTTTCGTTTTCGAATTCTTGCAGCAGCGTTGTATACTCACCGCCTTCTTCTAATTTTTTGATATGAATCTCAAGTTCGATTCTCTGTTCTGTCTTTTCTTTGATGTCTGCGCTCAACTGCTGTTTTTCTGCTGCTAGTTGTTTGCGTTCCTGCTGAATATCCTCAATAGATCGACTGTTGATTTGTTCGATTCCTACCTTCAGCTGCTCTTTTAAGACTGTCAGCCGTTCTGTCTTTTCGTTCTTTTGTTTTAATATACCATATAAATGTCTGAATACTTCTTCTGAGTCCGCTCCAGCTTTTTGCAGCAGCGTTTGCTTTTGATTCAAAAGATTTTTTTCAGACTCGAACGATTGATTGAGAATACGTCGAACTTCCTGACTATCTAGGACATACTGCTGCAGCTGATTTCTCTCTTGCTTCACCTTGGTATAAAAAGACTTGAATCGGTCAAATTTCTGTTCAGGTGTTTCATTTGCTGTAAACAACTCAGAAACTACATCAAACTGTTCAGATTTAAGAAAAACAGCTGTCTCTAATTCTGAAATGCTGCGCTGCAGCTTAATCAGCTCTTTTTCCTCTTTACGCAGATTCATCATGTTTTCTTCATACTGCAATGCTTGGCTGAGCTGCACAGATTTTGGAATATTTTTATCTTTTTGTATTTTTTCCCATTCTTCAGTTAATTGCTGTAACTGTATCTGCTTTTCCTGTATTATTTTTTCGTTATGCCTTTTTTCTTCTTCCAGCTGGTCAATGGCAAACAAGTATTGACGCCACTGTTTACGCAACTCTTTTTGCTCTATAAATGTCTCATAGTCATCATATTCTTGACTCTCTTGTTTTTGAAGACGACGTTTACGCAGCAGATTAGCCCCGGCTGCTGCAATCCCTAAAACTCCTAAGAGATAAATCATTCCTGAGAATAGCAATTTCAAAAATACATTTCCTAATAATACTATTGTCAAAACACTGATCAAACTCACTTCTAAAGTGGCAGATTGTTTGCTATCTTTGTTCCTGTTCTCTTTGGAATGATGGTCTTCTGCTTTCTTAAAGGCTTCATTGGACCATAACCCTTTTTCCAATTGATCAATCTGATCGACAGTTGAACTGATTCTATATTCCAATTTTTGCTCGTTTTCTTTTAAGGTTTGACATTCTGTTTCCAGCCTTAGAACGGACGTCTGGTTCTGCTGGATCTTTTCCTTTTCAGCTTGAGTAATAGCTTTAGAGAGTTCATCGTCGATATCGAGACCTCCCTGCAGCTTCATTCGTATCAACTGTTGTTCTAAACGATCAGCTTCTTTTTTAATAAACTGTTTTTCTCTGATCATTTCATTGATGTCTTCTACTTGAACAGCAAGCGTCTCAATGCTGCTTTCGTTTTCTTGATAAAGCATCAGCTCTTTTGAAGGTTCATAAGCTTGTTGAAATGCTTTTAATTTTTCTTGATAATTACGAATTTCACTTCTATTCTGTTCAATAGAACGATTCAAATGATTTAAAGCATACAAGCCGTTTTCAGATAAATCAGCAGTATCTAACTGCTTGATCTCTTTTTCAATAGATTGTATTTCCTTAACCAGTTCCCACTGCTGTTCCATCGTTTGAAGATGCTCCAGTGTTTGCTGGATAGAATCGATTCGCTGTTCTGTTTGGGCAATATGCGCTTTAAACTGTTCTGCTTCTTCCAGCCAGGCTAGGTATTGAGTGTTTTGATTTCTTGCTGCCTCTAAAGCTTTTTTTTTCTTTTCCAGCGATTTGACAGCTCGGTTGATTTTAGGCACTCTGCCAGTGGGTTTGTATAATTTATTTGCTTGCTGCTTGAGCTGATCGGCCCGCTGTAAAAACTGTTCTGTTCCTAAAGCTCCTGCACTTAAGAAATATCGATTCAGCTGCTCTTTCGTCATTTCTTCTACTTGTTCAATGCCTCTTAAATGAAAAGAAAAAACAGACTGATATAAGTTTCGGTCTATACCCTGCAGGACAGTATGCAATAATTCTTCTGAGCCAGTAGCACCATCTTCCAACAGAACGGTCACATCTCCAGTAGATTTTCCTTGAATCCGTTCTATACTGACCTCTCCAAATCTGTGGTCCTCGATAATCATCTTTCCGCCATATCGGCTGCTGTCCTTTGGTTCATATCTAAGTAAGGCACTGTGTCGAGTAGGAAACCCAAATAAAATGCTATGAATAAAAGACATCAATGTCGATTTACCGGCTTCGTTTTCCCCGTAAAATAAATGAAGATCAGAAGAAAGATCAAAAGTGGTGTCCACCCATTTTCCATATCCGTATATCACTAAGCGTTTAATGATCACTGTTTTCTGCTCCTCTAATCTCTGGTCTCATATTTAATTCTGATAATGCCTGTTTGATCAATTCTTCTCGGTAAAAGTCTGTTCGTTCCTTTAATAGAGAAGCATACTTTGATTGTTCGAAGAAATCCGCTGTGATGTCAGAAAACACAGATTCTTTAGTGACATCTTCTAGTACCATTGTCCAAGCCTCTGGGAATAAAGCACTCAGATCCATCTTCTGGTCTCCGTTTTTGCTGGAAGTCACTGTATAATCCGTAATCCAGATAAACTGATCTTGGTTCACTTGCTGGTGCGCTTCAATAAAATCTGGGCGGCTTATTTTTCTTAGCAAGCTCTCTTCAATTTCTTCAGAAACTAGCACTTCTAGTGAAACCAAGTAGTTATAGCTTGTCTTTTTAGGTAATGCTTCCTGAATTTTATGATAGTATTCATCCATTGTAGAAGTCTGCAGCACATCGACCACTACTCTCTCCCATAGGATAGGCGCGCTTGGAATAAACGCAACCTGCGCTCCAGACTGTTTTTCCAATTCGACCATTAGAAAACCTTTTTCTCCAGTTTCTTTTTTGTTTCTTCCTTGAAGATTTCCTGGATAATATGCCAAAGGGAATTCTGCTACCTTTTCTCTTGTATGAATATGGCCAAGAGCCCAATAATCATATTGCTTTTCTCTCAACTCATTGATTGTAAACGGTGCATAATGTGCGTGCTCACTGTTCAGTCCTTCCTGATATCCGTGCAGCAGACCAATATGAAAATCAACTTGGTCTGCTCTTTTAGGATAGTCAGCAATCATTCTGTCAGTAACCCAGCGTTTACCGTAACTAAATCCTGATATAGCTGCTGCTTGACTATTCTTAGTGGTTAACCTTATTGTTTCAACCGATGTTCCTAGAATGCGCACATTATCCGGCAAAGATAAATGCAGTGTCTCATTTCCGATGAAATCATGATTGCCGTGAATCATTATGACAGGAATGTCCACCGCTTGAAGCCTCTCCATTTCTCTTTTGAATCTGACCTGTGCTTTTACACTGCGGTCTTCCAGGTCATAAATATCTCCTGAAAGTAAAACAAAATCTACTTGATTATGTATAGCTGCATCCACTAGTCGGCCAAGTGATTGAAAAGTTGACTGCTGAATAGCTGCTAGAAGTTGTTTCGGGAGCTCTTTCAGTCCAGAAAAGGGGCTGTCTAAATGCAAATCTGCCGCATGTATAAATCGAATCATTTTAATCCTCCTATCTATCCCTATCCACAAACAGGGTACGTATGTTCTTTTTAGAATGAATGAAAAGGACTTACTGCATAAGCAAGTCCTTGATCATCCGCTTTACGCTTTAATTGTTTTATTGATATAACTCGCGAACAGGCTTTAATACTACCTGATTAATATCGTCGATCATTTGACCAACTTGTTTTTCAGCTTCCAACAGATTGGAAATAATGTCATTTTCACCAATTTTCGCTGAAATAGCTTGTGCATTTTGTGCTTCTTCTTCAGTGATTTCCTGACCAGTCATTTGTTTTTGCTGAAGGACTTGCTGAACACTTCTGAATTCTTCAAAAACCTGGTTTGCTTCTTCATTACTTTTAACTGCTGAGAAAGCTTCTTTCAGTGCAACAAACTGATCCGTTTCTCTGATTTCTCTTTCTAATTGGTTAGCCGTGTCATAAATATTGACAGACATAATCTCATCCCTTCGTTATAAATCCGCAATTATATGCCGATTATTTTGATATTTCCAGTTTATCATGAATGTGTTTTCTATACTAGTCTCAACCATATTTCTATATATCAAGCTTCATGCACAGCGGGTTTCTGCTAATTGTTAAAGAAATCAATGACTTTGCTGGCACCATCCAGGAAGTAGGAAGTTCCTTTTCGAATAAATTCTTTTGTACCTTCTATCCCCTCAGTTACTTGATTCAAAAAGTCATCCGTACTTTCTACTGCAGCCATTTCAGTGTTGGCAGCTTCTATCGCATAGGCGGTCTCCTCGGTATACGGAAGAATATGTTCCAGCTCAGACTTCATGACCATTCCTACCCCTTGAGAACTATTATTTTCAAGATAATGTTCATCCGTTGTTTTGTCAAAGCCCATCCAGCTGGTCAGTACGATATCTGGTGTCATTCCGACAATCCACTGATCTGTAGCGCCTGTTCCTGTACTGGTCTGAGTAGTTCCTGTCTTGCCAGCTACAGTATATCCATAAGGCTGGTTGCTGCTAGCTGTTCCAGAAGAATAGACACTTAATAGCATTTTATTCATTTCTTCTGCAGTTTCTTCAGACATGACTCGTTTTGTATCTGGTGTAGTATTGTCAACAATAATTGCACCTGTCGCATCAACGATTTTAGTAATAAAATACGGTTCAACCATTACACCATTATTGGCAAAGGCAGAATAAGCACTTGCAATTTCTAAGGGAGAAACACCTTTTTCCATTCCGCCTAGTGCAATAGCACCCAGAGTATTATCTTTTCCTGTTAATGGCAGACCAAACTGTTTAAGTTTATTGATCCCTTTACTTATACCGATCTCATTTAACAGCCAAACTGCCGGAGCATTAATACTATGCGACAAAGCTTCATACATCGGTATTTCTCCTGAATAAGTTCCAGAAAGGTTTTCCGGTTTATAATTGGTATCTCCATATGAAATCAATTCATCTTTCAGCATGGAGTCAATTTCATATCCATTCTCAAGTGCCGGTGTGTAAACGCCAAGCGGTTTGATAACAGATCCAGGCTGTCTTCTCATCTGAGTGGCACGATTGAAGCCTCTGAAAGTGTATTCTCCGCGTCCACCTACTACTGCAGCAACACCTCCGGTTGCTGGGTCAATCGCAATGGATGCACTCTGGACGATCGTACCATCAGACGCATCCTGAAATAGCTGATCATTCTGATAAGTTTCATCCATCTGAATCTGATAGCGTTGATTCAAGCTTGTATAAATCTTATATCCGTCATTTAAAAGTGCTTCTTCTTCAAACCCGTAACGATTAACGGCTTCATTGATTACAGCATCAAAATAATAAGGAAACTGATAATTATCATCATTGACATACCCATCTGCAAGAGCTAATTCTGTTTGCTGAGCTGTCAGTGCTTCTGCTTCTGTGATCTTTCCAGTATCGACCATCAGGCTTAAGACAACATTTCGTCTTTCGATTGCTCGGTCGTAATGGTCTAATGGATTGTAATGAGACGGTGCCTTCAGCATAGCTGCAATCACAGCAGCTTCTGATAGATTGAGCTCTGAGGCTGTCTTGTTGAAATATTTATGAGCTGCATCTTCGACACCCCAGACACCATTACCAAAATAGACTTTATTTAAATACATTTCCAGAATTTCATCTTTAGTGTACTGCTTCTCAATTTCAATTGCCAAAAATAGTTCTCTCAGCTTACGGATAATCGTTTGGTCAGCAGACAAGAAGCCGTTTTTCGCCAATTGCTGAGTAATCGTACTTCCTCCGCCGCTTATACCGCCGCTTGTCAGAAACCCAACAGCAGCTCGACCGATTCCGATCAAGTCATAACCGCGATGCTCATAAAACCGCTGATCTTCCGTTGACGTGACGGCATCTTGAACAACTGGAGCAATCTGGTCAAGTTCTACAAAGGTTCCTTTTTGATCGTATAATGTCCCTGCTTCTTCTCCTTGAGCATCCAGAATAGTTGTTACTTCCGCCATTCCCGCTTGGAAAGTTTCCACGTTAGCTGATTTAGCCAGATAAGCAAGATAAACACTGAATCCTAACGAAACCGTCAATACAACAAGTATGATACTCTTGGTCAAATGGTATTTTTTCCAAATTTTACGCAGAGTTATCATAAATCGCTTAAAAATCGGCAAGAGCCGCTTATAAAAAACAGTTAATTGTTTCTTGATTTTTTCTACTATTTGATTTTGATTCATAACCTATCCCTCAATTATCTTTTCACTTATATCAGCAGATAATTCTCTTATATTTTAACCAGTTTACTTTTTTTAAAACTCTGGCAATCTCAGTTTAACAGAAATAAAGCTTACTGATATCCGACTCAAGTAGGAGTTATGAAAACCGGCTTACTTGGATGATTCCCAAGAGTCAGCAGCTTGCTTCATTTTATTTAGAATCTCTTCTATCTCTTCTTTATCTGCTGCATTAGCGCCGCTGGCTAATGGATGGCCGCCTCCGTCATATTCTTTAGCAATCTGATTGATTACAGGTCCTTTTGACCGCAGACGGCAGCGATAATGACCATCAGTCTGCTGGACAAATATCCCCCAGGTTTTCACCCCTTCTATAGAACCCGGCAATGATACAACACCATTTGTATCCTTGTCTTCGATACCCATTTCTTTCAGGGTAGATTGATCGATTATAATGTGGCCGACGCCTTCTTCTGATACAGAGAATTGGTCCAATACATACCCCATCAGTTTAGCAAGGGGCGGTTTGATCACATTCATTTCATTATTCAAGTCTGTATGTGAAAAAGAATATTTCATCAGTTCAGCAGTAATTTGCATCGTATAAGGCGATGTACCATTATATAGAAAACGATTCGTGTCCCCAACTATCCCTGCATACAACAGTCTTGCGGCTTCTGTCGTCATACTCAACTCTTCTGGAAAGGTGATCCAAAGATCTGCAATCATTTCACTGCAGCTGCTGGCTTCCGTATTGACCCATTCGATTTCTCCATAAGAATCATCAAGAGGGTGATGATCGATTTTGATCCACTGTTTTCCTAAATGGTAATCTTTCCCATCAATTCTTTTAACGTTTGCTGTGTCTGTAACGATGACTAGAGCATTTTCATAGTCTTCCTTATCCGGTGGTGTCATATCCGCCAAGAAAGACAGATTTCCGGTACTGGATCCAGCAGTGAATACTGATTTTTCAGGAAAATTCGCCTTGATCAATTCTGCTAGTCCGCATTGCGATCCGATAGCATCTGGATCCGGTCTTTCGTGACGATGAATAATGATCGTATCCCATTCTTTGATAATATTTAATATCTCCAGTTTTGTTTCCATATCTTTCATATTCACAGTTTGTAAAGCCACAGTATCTCCCTTTCCGTTTCTGTTTTTTTTGTATTTCGTTTAATGCCTTACTGTTTCTGGAATAACTGACAAACGACCAATGCTTTGGCAGCCAGTCCGCTTTCTGAAAATACTTCAATATCCAGTCTAGCTGATCGACGGCTCTTATCAAAGATTTTTGGTCTGATAACTAGATCGCTGCCCAATTGAATCAAGTTCAAATAATGCAGTTGAATCTGCTCTACTACAAGATTCCGCTTGTTCTGATTCGATAAAGTCAGATGCGTCGTTTCATTTATAATCTCGCTTAACACACCAAACGATATCGTACCTGTTCCATTTGTCATCTGGGGAGTAACATTGAATGTATAAGCTTCCTCTTCTACTTCTTTGATTAATTGATTGATTTGATCGGCAATCGTCTCTCCCGTTTGAGGTTGCCGCTGCTGAGTCTGCATTGCTTTCATAATATCCTGCCGAGAAACGATTCCAAGCAGTTTCATTTCATCTGAAACAACTGGCATTACCTCTAACCCGTCCCAGATCATCGTATGTGATATACTTGCTACACTCATATGAGTAGTCGTGTAAGCCGGTTCTTTTGTCATCACTCGTTTGATAGAGACGGTATCTTCTTTTCCAATAATATCTTTGGCTGTAACAATCCCTACTAGGCGATTATTTGGTCCTACTACCGGAAAACGCGTATGTTGACTGCTCTGATTAGCGATACGATAATCATAGATCGTATCGTTGACAGATAAGTAATGGGTTTTTTTCAAGCGGGTGTAGATAGATTCAATCAGCATAATTTCTTTTTTGATCAGCTGATCAGTCATAGCCCGGTTGATCATTGACCCCACTGTAAACGTGTCATAGGAAGTTGTCATAATCGGCAAACCTAACTGATCCGATAAAGCAATAATATTCGGATCGGCTCTAAAACCGCCTGTAATTAAAACAGCTGCTCCATTTTCAAGCGATAAGCGTTGAGCAGATTCTCTGTTTCCTATAATCATTAGAGACTCTTCTGTAATATAGCGCAGCATAGCATCTTCGGTCATTGCGCCGATAATAAATTTATTTAGCGTTTTATTCAGTCCGTCTTTACCACCAAGCAGTTCGCCGTCAATGATTTTTAAAATTTCTTCAAACGTTAGATTTTCAATGTTTTCTTCCTTTTTTGTTTCGATACGGATCGTACCGACTCTTTGTATAGTCGTGACTAGTCCTGTATTTTCCGCTTCTTTGATCGCCCGGTAAGCTGTCCCTTCACTGACATTCAGTTCTTTCGCAATCAGTCGAACGGACAGTTTGCTGCCGATTGGAATCGACTCGATAAATGATAGGATTTGTTCATGTTTAGTTGCCATCTGGCGCTTCTTCCTCCTCTAATTCCTTGGCTTTGACCCACAGTGGGAGCGGAATATTTTCGAAAAGTACTGAATCTAAGTTGGTTACCGTTATGCCCAGCAGTCTTATTCCTTTTGCAAGCGAACCTTCTTCCTCAAATATTCTCAACGCAATCACAAACAGTTCATCTGCATCCTGAATATAATTCGGAAAAGTTTTTCTTCTGGTCAGAGTACTAAAATCATTATACCGTATTTTTAAGACTACAGTTTTTCCATGTTTCTGATTTTTCTTTAAAGCATTAAATGCAGCATGAGCAATTTGCCGCAGGGATTGTGTGACTTCTTCATCGGACTTTAAATCTTCCAGAAAAGTTCTTTCTTTTCCGACTGATTTACGGTCGCGGTCTGCTTCTACTCTGCTGTCATCGATTCCACGAACTTTCCGGTAAAGAGAATGCCCCATCTTTCCAAAATGGCTGACGAGTTCCATTTCTGATTTATCGTATAAGTCCTGGCCTTTGAAAATACCTAATTCATGCATTTTTTCTACAGACTTTCTGCCTACACCATGATACTTTTCAATTGGCAGTTCTACTAAAAAATGATGTGCATCTTCTGGCGGAATGACCGTTATGCCAGATGGTTTCTTGAAGTCTGATGCTAGTTTAGCCAGAAATTTATTATAAGAAACGCCAGCAGAACAAGTCAGCCGCAACTCTTGATAGATTTCTCTCTGAATACGTTGTGCAATCAGTGTAGCGCTATTCAACTGAATTTTATTTTCTGTAATATCAAGATAAGCCTCATCCAGTGACAAAGGTTGTATTAAATCAGTATATCGGCTGAAGATCGCTCTAATTTCCCTGGAAATAGATCGATACAGTTCAAAGTTTCCGGAGACAAATATGCCGTCTGGACAGAGTTCATATGCCTTTTGGGCACTCATTGCTGAATGGACACCATATTGACGGGCTTCATAACTGGCCGTAGCCACGACTCCTCTGCCGCCATTTTCTTTTGGGTGCCGAGCGATAATCACAGGCTTTCCTTTTAGAGAGGGATTTTCCCGGACTTCTACAGAAGCATAAAAAGCGTCCATATCGATATGAATGATTTTTCTAGAGATGTCTCTTTTCGGTTCATCAAACGTCAATATGCCATACTTCATCGACTTACCTCTTTTCAGCCTTTCCTGCTATTCTTTAATAATCATATTAATGTATTGATTTTAACATTAGATTCAAAAGATTCCTCTTTATTATACTAGAAATTTTGTTAAATCACGAATTTCTTTCGAATAAACGTTCTCACTGATCGCAAAAAAACAGAGAACGGATTTCCGCTCTCTGCTCAATAGATTATCCCAGCAAATCTTCAAGTTCCATTTCATCTAATGATGAAACATTGTAGACCTGTGCTTCCAGTGAAGCAAAATTAAAGTAATCATTTAACGTAATGTCCATAATTGCTTTCACTTCCTGATGATACCTCTCTGGACGAGAATGTTTCCACAAAAAGGTATTGCAGTACTTCCATAGATCATCTACCGTTACCCGATCGTATCCATGCATCGAAAATTCTTCCTGCTTCATTCTTAACCAGATTTCATAGTTAAAAAAAGACTGCTGTTGATAGTCCAAAAAGAACCCCTCCTCTTACGATCAAACGTGCAACGGATTACTTTTCTTCGTCCGTATTATCCGGTGTATTTGTTCCTAATTCTTCTGTTGCTGGACTTGCTGCACTGTCTGCTTTTGTAACGATTCGTGCAATAGCACGGCGTTCAAACGTTAAGTAAATCCCTTCGCAGTCAACGACAACCGTCTTGCCGTCTGCTTGTACTTCATCAATCACACCGTGTAAACCGCCGATGGTTACAATTGAATCTCCCTTTTGAAGTGAGTTCAACATATCCTGTGCTTCTCTAGCACGTTTTTGTTGCGGTCTGATCATCAAGAAATACGCAATTCCTATAATGACGATAAAAGGACCAATCGTCCCTAATAATCCTACTAATGCTTCCATTTGTTTTCCTCCATTATTTAATTCTATAGTCGAGAATTCATTGATGAAAAAAGTGACTATTGTACATATACTTGCTTTTTTCACTTCTCGGTTACGTACGAATGAGATAACCCATGGCTATTCATCTAATGACACCTATAACCTTATCAGATTTTGTAAGCGAATGCTACTAAAGATTTGTTCGAATTAAAAGTTTTTAGGATTGGGTTTATTATATCCATACTCTTCAAAAAAAGCTTCCTTGAATTCCAGCAAGTTGTCTTCTCGGATAGCTTGACGGACTTTTTTCATCAGATCCAGTAAGAAATATAAGTTGTGGTAGCTGGTTAATCTCAATCCAAACGTTTCATCTGACTTGATCAAATGGCGAATATAAGCACGAGAATAATTGCGGCAAGTATAGCAATCGCAATTTTCATCTAATGGACGGAAGTCTCTGGCATAAATTGCATTTTTGATGACTACTCGGCCTTTACTGGTCATTGTCGTTCCATTTCTAGCAATACGCGTCGGAAGAACACAGTCGAACATGTCTACGCCTCGCATGACCCCTTCAATTAAAGCGTCCGGCGTTCCGACGCCCATCAAATAACGCGGTTTGTCTTCAGGCAGCAGCGGCGTAGTGAAATCTAATACTCGATACATTTCTTTCTTTGGTTCGCCAACGGACAGACCGCCAATCGAATATCCTGAAAAGTCCATACTGACAAGGTCTTTGGCAGACTGTTTTCTCAAGTCTTCAAATCCGGCCCCTTGAATGATGCCGAAAAGTCCCTGCTTGTCAAATTTCTGATGTGCCTGCAGACCGCGCTCAGCCCATCTAGACGTACGTTCTACAGATTTTTTCACATAATCATAGCTTTCGTCAAACGGTGGACATTCATCAAAACTCATCATAATGTCAGAACCTAAACTATTTTGGATCTGGATGGCTTTTTCAGGAGATAAGAACAGCTTTGATCCATCTAAATGGCTTCTAAAGTGTACACCTTCTTCTTCGATATTTCGCATATCGGATAGTGAAAACACCTGAAAACCACCTGAGTCGGTCAAGATTCCCTTGTCCCACTGCATAAACTCATGCAGTCCGCCGGCTTCTTCTACAATATCTTCACCCGGGCGCAGCCACAAATGATAGGTGTTGCTCAAAATAATCCCCGCACCCATTTCTTCTAGTTCTTCAGGTGCGATAGTTTTAACACTTGCCAGGGTTCCTACCGGCATGAACATCGGAGTCTCAAAAGTACCATGAGGTGTTTCGATTTTTCCTAGTCTTGCTCCAGTGTGCTTTTCTTTTTTTTCTAAATGATATTTAATTGGATGGTCGATCATTCTATCCCTCGATTTCTATTCATTTCTTGCATTATTTTTTCAAGAACATCGCATCACCAAAACTAAAGAAACGGTATCGTTCCTCAACCGCATGATGATAAGCGTCTAACACAAATTCTCTACCTGCAAAAGCACTCACCAGCATAATCAGCGTAGACTTCGGCAAATGGAAATTCGTCAAAAAGGCATCAACCACTTTGAACTCATAGCCTGGTGAGATAAAGATATCAGTCCAGCCACTATCTGCTTCCAACTTCCCGTTGAATTTCGTTCCGATGGTTTCCAGCGTTCTAATGGATGTCGTTCCAATTGCTACGATTTTGCCTCCATTTTCGTGCGTTTTATTCAATGTTTCTGCTGCTTCTTCTGTCAACTGATAAAACTCTTCATGCATCTTATGTTCATCAAGGTTTTCCACATTTACAGGACGGAATGTTCCAAGTCCAACATGCAAAGTCAAGAAAACAATGTTTATTCCCTTGTCATTTATTTTCTGAAGAATTTCCTCAGTAAAATGCAGCCCTGCAGTTGGTGCAGCAGCAGATCCGTTTTCTTTTGCATAAACAGTCTGATAACGATCTGGATCATCCAGTCTTTCTTTTATATATGGAGGCAGCGGCATTTCTCCCAGCGACTCTAAAGTTTCTAAGAAAATCCCTTCATAAGAAAATTCAATAACTCGGCCGCCATGCTCTAATTCTTCTGTTACAGTACCAACTAATCGGCCATCTCCAAAACGAATACTGGATCCGACTTTTGCCTTTTTAGCTGGTTTCGCTAATGTCTCCCATCGGTCTCCTTCAATATTTTTCAAAAGAAGCAGTTCAATGTGTGCTCCAGTTTCTTCTTTCTCACCATATAACCTTGCCGGCAAGACTCGAGTGTTGTTCATTACTAGAGCATCTCCAGCATCCAATTCTTCTATAATATCTTCAAAGGTTTGATCTTTATACGTTCGACTGCTTTTAGAAAGCACCATCATTCTCGAAGATGCCCGGTCTTTTAGTGGTGTTTGTGCAATCAGTTCTTCCGGTAATTCAAAATCAAAATCTTCTGTTACTAATGCCACGTTGTTCTCTCCTCTTTTGACTGGTGACAGTCCCTTTTATTTCATCGGAATATTAAAATGCTGATAGGCTTTTAAAGTAGCGACTCTTCCTCTAGGTGTCCGCTGTATGAACCCTTCTTTCAGTAAGTAAGGTTCAACCATATCTTCGATCGTCGTCATTTCTTCTCCGATATTCGCAGAAAGGGTGTTTAAGCCTACTGGTCCGCCACTGTATAGTTCAATCATCGTTTTCAGCAGTCTTTGATCTACTCTGTCTAGTCCATGACTGTCTACATTCAGTAGATTCAGTGCTTTCGAAGCGATTTGTTCCGTAACAATCCCTTCACCTACCACTTCAGCATAATCCCGTACGCGTTTTAATAGTCGGTTGGCAATTCTCGGTGTTCCTCTTGACCGTCTTGCCACTTCTATTGCTCCTGTTTGATCTGTTTTAGTATTTAATACATCAGCAGTTCGTTCGACAATGTTGGTCAGATCAGAAACCGCATAGTATTCCATATGTGCCAAGATACCAAAACGATCTCTAAGCGGTGCAGAAAGATTTCCAGCCCGTGTTGTTGCACCAATCAAGGTAAATGGCGGAAGTGGAAAGTGAACAGGATGAGCTGTCTCTCCCTGACCGATAATAATATCGACATAATAATCTTCCATAGCCGAATACAGCATCTCTTCCACCACTCTTGGCAGACGATGAATTTCATCAATAAACAAAATCCCGCCTGGTTCCAAATCATTTAACAGCGCAACTAAATCTCCCGGTTTCTCGATAGCCGGCCCGCTGGTTGTTCTGATTGCCGTATTCATCTCGTTTGCAATGACCATAGCCATTGTTGTTTTCCCTAAACCAGGAGGGCCATAAAGCAATACATGATCCAATGCCTCTTCTCGGCTCTTAGCAGCTTCAATATAGATCATTAATTCTTCTTTGATCTTATCCTGACCGATATACTGGCGGAAATACTGCGGACGCAGCGACTTCTCCAAAGAAAGCTCTGTCGGATTGATTGCTTCGTCCGAAATCACTCTATCCTCATGTTCCATCTTTTCACCTCCATAAAGCGAGTGTTGCTCACTCAGCGTTCTTCACTACTTCATCAACAATTTCAGTCCTTCTCTAATATAACCATCTGTCGTTGTTTTTTTCATTTTTTCTAGAGCTTTACTCACTTTCGCGACTTCTCTTTTAGCATATCCTAAAGCGTACAGTGCTTCAATCGCCTCTTCCAAGGAAAGATTCTGCTTAGGATCGTCCAACTTCAATTCTTCTGATAATTGACCAGTAAATTGATCTACACTTAATTCAGACAGCTTTCCTTTAAGGTCCAAAACGATTTGAGAGGCTGTTTTCTTCCCTACACCGGGAAACTTCTGCAGAAATGCTGTATCTTCTTGTTCAATTGCCCGTATCAGACCCAAGTGATCCTCATTTGCTAAAATAGCCAATGCACTTTTAGGACCAATCCCAGAAACATTGATTAGCTTAAGAAACAACCCTTTTTCTTCATGAGATTTAAAACCAAACAACTGTATCGCATCTTGAGTCACATTCTGATAAAGATAAATCATGACTTCTTGTCCGTGATAGTCTGTATATCTAAATGGATTTGCCATTAAAAGATGATACCCGACACCATTTGTCTCTATAACCAGATAGCTGGGATAGATATGCGTCAAGATTCCTTTTATGTATTCATACACATAAGTTCCCCTTTTCAAAATAGATTCTTGTCTATTGTAACACAGAAATGCCCAGCCCAAAAAGGTTCTTTGAGCTGGACAGTTCGGATAAATTAATTGAATTCTGGAAGATACTCTTCGTATCCTTCTTCTTTTAATTTTGATTTTGGTACAAATCTCATTGCAGCTGAGTTGATGCAATAGCGTAGTCCGCCTTGATCCATTGGTCCATCATTGAAGACGTGTCCCAAATGAGAATCAGCTTCAGCACTTCTCACTTCTACTCTTTCCATACCGTGTGAGGTATCACGAAGTTCTGCAATGCCTCTTTTTTTGATCGGCTTAGAAAATGACGGCCAGCCACAGCCAGCATCATACTTGTCGTTAGAAGAAAATAATGGTTCTCCGCTGACGACATCTACAAAGATACCCTCTTCATAAAAATCGTCATATTCTCCTGTAAATGCTCTCTCTGTTGCGCTGTTTTGTGTCACTTCATATTGTTCTCTAGTCAATCTCTGTTTTAATTCTTCATCTGAATATTGTTTAGCCATACAACATCCCTCCTCGTAGTCTATATTGTATCAGCAACGTCACAAGATTTAAAGCTATTGACACAGCTGCCCGCTTGATTAATGCGGATCCTGAATCCTTTTAAACATTTTCTCCATATCTTTGTTTGTCAGTTTCACTAAAACTGGACGGCCATGCGGACAATTGTAAGGATTTTTAGTTTGTTTCAAGTCTTCAAGCAATGCCCTTGCCTCCATCGGTGTCAGATAATGATTAGCCTTGATGGATCGTTTGCAGCTCATCATAATGGCTGTAGCTTCTCTGAATTTTGCGATCGACAACTCTTTTGTTTCCAGTAAAAAATCGATCATTTCTCTAATGATAGACTCCTCTTGTCCAGATTTGAACCATGTTGGATGGTGACGGACCAGAAAACTATTTTGACCGAACCCCTCTAGTTCTACCCCGGCTTGTGCCAGTTTATCTAGATTCTCTTTTATGGTAATGGCATCATTTGAAGGATATTCTAAAACGATTGGAACCAACAGTTCTTGTTTGGCAGTTCCTTGATGTTCAATTTCTTTTCGGTAATATTCATACTTGATTCGTTCTTGAGCAGCATGCTGATCAATAATATAGAGCCCTTCTTCATTCTGAGCGAACAGATACGTTCCATGCATTTGACCTACATACTCAAGCAGTGGGAAGGTTTGACTCGCCTCTGATTCTTTAAGCGTCTTATTGGCCGTCTGAAGCGGCGACTCTATATCATGTGCCTGATCAATAAAGTGTTCGCTTGTTCTACCACTGTATGTTGCTTGAGCAGCATAGATCTCTTCAGGTTCTCTTTCAAAAGATGAAGCACGTCGTTCGTTAGGTTCTGACTTCATTGGTTCTTTCAGATTATCTGGTTTTGAGTCCAATTTGTTCAGCACAACTTCTATTGATTCTCCATCATCTGACGGTTCTGCCGGCATGGTCTGATTCTCAGTATTTATGATATCTGCCTTGGTTCGGCTGGTTTCTTGGACTTCTGAGCGACTATTCCAATCCAGCACTGTCTGCTCCGGCTTATAGTCTTCGGATTTCCTTTTACCGGAATAAATATTGTTCAAAGCATTCGGGATTCTCTGTTCCTGATCCATAACTGCTTTTACAGCTTGTTTGATCAATTCACTTAACGCTTTTTCATTACTGATACGAACCTGCTGCTTGGTTGGATGCACATTCACATCCAATAGCAGCGGATCCATATCTAAATTAATAACTGCTATCGGGTATCTTCCTACCATGAGTTTTGACCCGTAACCATCAACAATAGCTTGGGCCAGACTATAATTTTTAATATGTCGCCCATTCACAATAAGCGTCAGGTAGGATTTACTGGCTCTAGTCAATTCCGGCAATGAGATATAACCGCTCACCTTAAAATCAAAGTTTTCTGCTGTGATCGGCTTCATTTTTTTGGCTGTCTGCACTCCGTAAACACCCGCAACCGCTTGACGAACATCTCCATTTCCTGAAGTCTTCAGCAGAACCGCTTGGTCGCTGATTAACCGAAAACTGATTTCAGGATGTGCCAATGCCAGTCTGTTCACTGTATCGCTGATATGGGCCAGTTCTGTTTTCAGCGTCTTAACATATTTAAGACGAGCAGGCGTATTATAAAACAGCTGCTCTACTTTGATCGTTGTTCCTCTTCGCGATGCAGCCGGCTTGTTGTCTACGACTTCTCCGCCTTTTAGAGATAAAGCCCTGCCCGGCTGATCTTGTTGGGCGGTTTCGATTGAGATCATCGAAACAGAGGCAATACTGGGTAGCGCTTCTCCTCTAAATCCAAGCGTACGAATGCGAAAAAGATCTTCATTAGAAATCAGTTTGCTTGTAGCATGGCGTTCAAAAGCAGATTCGACCTCCAGAGAGTGGATACCTTCTCCATCATCTGTAACTTGTATTTTTTTCAAGCCCGCTTCTTCAACTGTAATATCAATTCGACTGCTGTTTGCATCAATCGCATTTTCCACTAGCTCTTTAACAACAGAAGCAGGTCTTTCGATCACTTCCCCCGCGGCAATTTGATTAGCTAGTGTAGCAGACATGATTTTAATTGCACTCATTTTGCGCCCCCCCTCTCTATTTAAAAGTGGTCTAATACACATTGATCTACTTTTTCAACTGGCTCTGCAGCTGGTTGAGCAGATTGATGGCTTCAAGCGGTGTTAAGTTTAATAAATTTGTCTGTTTCAATTCTTGAATCACAGACTCTTCAACTTCTGATTCAGCTGTAGTAAACAACGTCAGCTGTTCATCAACCGTGTTGTCTATATTTTCTGATTTTTTATTTTTCTCTTTTAGTTCTTCTGTTTCATGAGGTTGATTCTGCTCAACTTCAACGCTTGGTCTAACAGTTTCAAATAACTCGTCTTTCTGGTCCTCAAGGTGCGTCAATATGGCATCAGCACGCTCAATCAAGGAATCAGGCAGCCCTGCCAGCTTGGCAACTTGTACGCCATAACTTTTATCAGCCGGTCCTTCCAGCATTTTATGCAAGAAGACCAATTTACCGTTTTCTTCGACGGCTCCTACATGAATATTCTTCAATTTCGTTAAGCGCTCATCCAGTACAGTCAACTCGTGATAATGTGTTGAAAAAAGGGTTTTTGCACCGATATTGTCATGAACATATTCAATAATCGCTTCTGCTAAAGCCATTCCATCATAAGTCGCTGTTCCGCGTCCGATCTCATCAAATAACAAAAGACTTTTTGAAGTGGCATACGCTAAAGCATGATTTGTTTCCATCATCTCAACCATAAATGTACTTTGTCCACCGATCAAATCATCCATTGCACCGATTCTAGTAAAAATGCGATCGAATATAGGAAGTTCAGCTGACTGGCTTGGTACAAAACAGCCCATTTGTGCCATAATGACCGTGAGAGCCAGTTGGCGCATGTATGTGCTCTTCCCTGACATATTCGGACCTGTGATCAGTAAAACATCTGTACCATCTCTTAATTCAACATCATTGGGTACATACTTTTGTTCTTTCATGACTTTTTCAACGACTGGATGACGTCCTTCTTTAATCACAATATCTTGCGAAGCAGTATTAAACTCAGGTCTTGTGTAATTATACATTTCGCTTATAACTGCAAACGACTGCAGACTGTCAATTTCCGCTACAATTTTAGCTAGTCGCTGCAAGCGGTCGATATGGGTTTTGACTTGCTCTCTTACTTCAGCAAAAAGAGCATATTCCAATGCTTTTGACTTTTCTTCTGCTTCCAGAATCAAGGACTCTTTTTCTTTTAATTCCGGCGTGCTGTATCGTTCTGCATTTGTAAGCGTCTGTTTTCTCTCATAGCGTTCATTATCAATTTTATCCACATTGGCTTTTGTTACTTCTATAAAGTAGCCGAACACTTTATTAAAACCAATTTTAAGATTCTTGATTCCGGTTTCTTTTCGCTCGCTGGCCTCCAGACCGGCAAGCCATTTCTTACCATTGATCATCGCATCTTTATATTCATCCAACTGCTCATGGTAACCCATCTTGATGATTTCACCATCTGTCACAGACAGTGGCGGTTCCCCTTCGATTGCTTGTTCAATTAATTCTGCAACTTCTTCAACCGGATCGATT